>Ga0335080_10000354_pt1 | contig 41832 bp, 38 predicted proteins | sample Lox_Sample_34_FD_206720 | JGI IMG/M metagenome (GOLD analysis project Ga0335080, IMG submission 206720) | Soil microbial communities from Loxahatchee National Wildlife Refuge, Florida, United States - Lox_Sample_3.4 | ecosystem: Environmental > Terrestrial > Soil > Wetlands | place: USA... | reverse complement strand
CGTCCACCCCGGGCAGGAGCCGGGCCACCTGCTCGCCGCGCGGGGAGACCACCACCGCCACCTCGGCGCTCTGCCAGCGCGCCTTGAGGGCGCGCACGGCTGGCCCCAGGAAAACGGTGTCTCCCAGGAAGGCTGGGTGGACGAGGACGAAACGCACGGTCGCTCAGGCGAGGGGGCGGGCCTCGTCGACGAGCATCACTGGGATGTCGTCCTTGATCTCGTAGACGAGCCGGCAGGCGGGGCAGTGGATCTCGCTTCTCTCCTCGTGAAACTCGAGGTCGCCCTTGCACTTGGGGCAGGCGAGGATCTCCTTGAGCTCAGGGGCGAGTGCCATCGGACCTCCGCAAGGACCTCTTACTCCACCCCTTCCGGCATCGCAACGATCGGCGCGACCCACCGCGCTCCCCCGCCACCGGGTCGCCTTCAGGCGCGGGGCATGCGCGTCACTCTCAGGAGAAAGTCCTCTACCGCGGCGCCGCGCGCCTCCTCGGTGTAGAGCGCCCGCATCCGCGACCGAGCCGCCCGGCCCATCTCTCGCGCGCGGCCGGGATGGGAGAGCACCTCCTCGATGGCCGCCGCCAGACCGGCCACGTCCCCCTCCTCGACGAGCCGTCCGGTCTCCCCGTCCACGATGCTCTCCGCCGGCGCGCCAGCCCGGTAGGCGATGCCCGGGCGCGCGCTCGCCATGGCCTCGAGGAGCGCCCGGCAGGTGGCGTCGTTCCCCTCCGCCAGGAGCACCTTGGCATCGAGCGTCCGATAGGCGGCGGCGAGCTCGGCGCCGCGCCGGTATCCGGCGAACACCACGCTCCGCGAGATGCCCAGGCGGACGGCCTCCTCGCGCACCTCCGGCAGCCCTTCCCCGCGCCCGACGACGACCAGGCGAGCCTCTGGCTGGCGCGCCTGCACCAGCCGGAAGGCCGCGAGCAGCTCCGGGTGGCGGCGGTCGGGCTTGATGCGGGAGACGATGCCCACCACCGGCGCCCCGGCGGCGATGCCGAGCTCGGAGCGCAGGTCCGGCCCCTCGGGGGTGAAGGCGCTCGAATCCACCGCCCCCCTCACCGCCACCACCCGCTCGGCGGGGACCCCGAAGCCCTCGCGTAGCGCGCGCGCGTGCGCCTCGCACACGGCGATAAGCCCGTCGGTGGCGCGGTGGGTGAGCCCCTGCAGCCCTCGCCGGCGCAGCGACCGGGAGGAATGGACCGTCCGGACCACCCGCCCCTCCCGCCGGCCGGAGAGGGCGAGGAGCGCGAGCCCGTGGTCGTGGGAGAAGTTGGCGTGCAGCACGTCGAACTCCGCCGCCAGGCGCCGCAGCCGGAAGGCGTCGGCGAGGTAGATCGCCGGACCTCCCTTGGTCGTGAGCGCGAGCTCGTCCCGCAGCGGGAATCCCATGCCGGCGAGGCGCTCCCGCAGGTCCCCCTCGCGGCGGCGGTCCACGGCCATCTCCACCCGGTGGCCCCGCCGGGCGAGTTCCCGGGCCACCGAGGCCATGGGCTCGGCCGGGCCCGTCCACACTGGGGAGGAGAGGAGCTCGAGGACCTTCACCGGGGCCTCCGGGAAGGGGGACCCGGGCCCGCCGCCGCCCTCCCACCGGAGGGGACACCGCGGAGGCGCGGCGCGCGCGGTCCGGGCGACAGCGACTCGAGGAAGGGTCCGGCCGTGGGTGCGAGCAGCATGGCGGAGGGGTTCCCGAGGTCGGGCCGCTCACCCCTTCTTCGCGCTTTCCAGGCGCCGGAGCAGCTCGGTGGTGGAGTGGTCCTTGGGATCGCCGGCCACCGCCACCCGGCCTCCGTAGCGCTGCACCTCGGCGGCCTCGGGGATGGTGTCCGGCGTGTAGTCGGTGCCCTTCACCTGGACGTCCGGGCGCAGCGCCCGGATCACCGGGACGACGTCCCTCGAGCCGAAGATCACGACGCGGTCGACGCAGGCCAGCGCCGCCACGATCTCTGCCCTTTCCGCCTCCGGGACCACCGGCCTCCCCTCCCCCTTGTTCGCGCGGGCAGAGGCGTCGCTGTTCACCGCCACCACCAGGACGTCGGCGAGGGCCTTCGCGCCCTCCAGGTAGCGAAGGTGGCCCACGTGGAAGAGGTCGAAGATGCCGTTCGCCAGGGCGACGGTGCGGCCGCCCTCGTCGGCCTCGGCGCGGATGCGCGGGAGATCCTCCAGGCGGACGATGCGCTCCCGGCTCATCTCCCCACCAGCTCCGGTTCCAGCTCCTCCCGGGTCACCGTCGCCGTCCCCGCCTTCTGCACCACCAGCGCCCCGGCCACGTTGGCCAGCCGAGCGGCGGACTCGGCGCTGGCGCCGGACGCGATGGCCGCGCAGAACGTCGCGGCGACCGTGTCCCCGGCCCCGGTGACGTCCACCGCCTCCTTGTTGCCATGCGCCGGCAGGTGTAGCGGCGCTGCTCCCCGGTGGAAGAGCGTCATGCCGTTTCGACCACGCGTGACGAGCAGACTTTCGCAACCCAGCCGGCGCTGCAGGACCCGCGCCGCCCGCAACAGGCCGCCGGGCTGCGCGAGCGGCACGCCGGAGGCCGCTTCCAGCTCCGGCTCGTTGGGCTTTGCCATGGTCAGCCCGCGGAAGTTGCGCAGGTTGTAGCGAGAGTCGACGCAGACCGGGAGGCCGGATTTCTTGAGCCGCCGGAGCGCCTCGATGACCCGCGGCGACAGGGCTCCCGACCCGTAGTCGCTCGCGAGCACCGCGTCGGCGCCCCGGCAGGCGCGCTCGAGGTCGCCCAGCAGCCGGCGCTCCGCCGCCGTCGGGAGGGGCTCGGGGGGGCGGTCGACCCGCAGCATCTGCTGGCGCCGGGTGGAGCGCCCGCCGGCGAGGATGCGGGTCTTCGCCTCGGTGACCCGGCCGCGCAACCGCTGGATCCCGGCGACGGCGATCCCCCCGCCTCGCAGCTCCGAGAGGAGGCGGCTGCCCAACTCGTCGTCGCCGACGAGGCCGACGGCCCGGACGTTCACGCCCAGCGCGGCGAGGTTCTTCGCGGCGTTGCCCGCCCCGCCTGCCTTGAGCTCGCTCCTCTCGAAGCGAACGATGAGCACCGGCGCCTCCCGGCTGATGCGCTCGGTCTCTCCGTAGACGTACTCGTCGGCCACGAAGTCGCCGACCACCACCACCTTGGCGCGCCGGAAGGAAGGGAGGAGACGGGCCAGCGGTGCGAGCGAGGGGGCGGGGCGCCGGGGCATGTGGGGGCTGTCTACCCTGCGTCCTCTTCCTGGTCAATGGGGCTCCGCCGCCGGCGGCGAGGCTCCCGTCCCGGGTGAACCGCCGGGGACACCCGCGCCGCTCCAGGCCGGCGGTCTCGTCTTCCACCTTCTGTGGACCCAGTACCACTGCTCCGGATGGAGCCGGATCCAGTGCTCGAGCCGGTGGTTCAGGCCCTGCATGAAGGCGAGCACGTCGGCGTCCCGGTCCCCGCTCTCGGGCACCTTCAGCGGACCCTCGATGACGATCCGGTGGCGCCCGTCCTCGAGTTGCACGTCGAGGGCGAAGAAGACTTCGGCCTTGGCGCGCAGAGCGAGGTAGGCGGGTGTCGGGGAGGTGGCGGCCGGGACCCCGAAGAAGGTGGGGAAGATGGCACGGCGGGCCGCCATGTTCTGGTCGATGACGTAACCGAGGACGCGCCCCTCGCGCATGGCGCGGAGCGCCGCGCGCAGGGTCTCGCCGCGGGTGACGACGAGCTCCTGTACCCCGGCGCGCTCGCGCCCGCGGCGCCAGAGGCGCGCCAGCCACCCTCCCCCCATCCGCCGGGCGATCATGGTGATGGGATAGCCCTTCATGTTGTGGACGGCGGCCAGGTTCTCGAAGTTGCCGAAGTGGGCGGTGCAGACGACCACGCTCCGACCGCGGCGGCGGGCGTCGGCGATTCGCTCCAGAGCTCCCGGCTCGTAGACGAAGAGCCGGTCGATCTCCTCCGAGCGAAGGCCAGTCACGAAGAGGAAGTCGGGCGCCATGCGCCCGAGCCGGACGAACATCGACCGCCCCACCGCCCGGCGCCGCGCGTCGCTCCACTGCGGGAAGGCGAGCCGCAGGTTGTCCATCACCACGCCGCGCCGAACGCGCAGCGCCCAGAGGAGCCAGCCCATCCCCGCCCCCAGCGCTCCGAGCCATCGCCGGATCACGGTCCCCCCTCCCCCCCGGGCCTCGCCGACCGGGCGAGCACCTCCGCGAGCGCGCGGTCGAGGACGTCCGCGCCTCTCACGATCTCCGCCTCGATCCGCAGCACCCGCAATCGCTCCTCTCCAGCCCACGCCGGGGAGAGCCGGACCGCGTCTTTCTCGGTGGTGACGACCCCGTCCGCGCCTCCCCGCTCGGCGGCGGCCAGCGCCTCCTCGACCTCTTCGTCGGTGAAGCGGTGGTGGTCGGGAAAGTCCCGGGAAAGGGCCACCTCGGCGCCGAGTGCCTCCACCGTGCGCCGCACGCTCTCCGGGCGGGCCACCCCGGTGAGGAGCCCCACGCGCCGGCCCCGGAGCCACGGGAGGCCGAGGCTCCCCTGCAGCGAGGCGGGGACGAGATCTCGCGGGGCGTGCCACGACTCCACCGGGTCCGAGCCCGTGAACCGGCGCGCCAACTCCCGCAGCCCCTCGGCCCTGTCTTCCTCCGCCCGGTCGACGTGGGTGAGCCAGACGAGCCCCGCGCGCCGGAGCGCCCCCGCCGGCTCCCGGTTCGGGCCGCGCGGGAGGCAGTGGCCGTTGCCCCACGGGTTCGAGGCGTCGAGCACCACCACGTCGAGGTCGCGGAGGAGCCGGCGATGCTGGAAGCCGTCGTCGAGCAGGAGCACGTCCGCGCCGAGGGTGGCCACCGCCACCTTCGCCAATTCCCCGCGGTCCCGGCCGCACAGCACCCGCAACCCGGGAAGCCGGCGCGCCAAGAGCACCGGCTCGTCCCCACCCTCCTCGGAGCCGAGGAGCGGACCCGCCCCGTCCGAGACAACCCGCGCTCCGGTCGCCCGGCCGCCGTAACCGCGGGAGAGGACGGCGGGCTTCCGTCCGGCGGCGCGCAGCCGCTCGGCGATCGCCATCACCACCGGCGTCTTGCCGGCCCCGCCGACCGCCAGGTTACCCACCGAGACGACCGGGGCACTCGCCCGCACCGCAGGGAGCACGCCCCACCGGTAGAGCGCCCCCCGCAGCGCCGCCCCGGCCCGAAAGAGCCCCTCGGCCCCGGTGAGCGGCGCGAAGAGAAGGCCCTCCCCCCAGCCGGGGTCCGGCCGCCACCAGATGCGGCCGATGGCGGCGTGGCGCCTCGCCGCCGACGTCACGCCGCCCGGCCTTCCTGACGCCCCCGCGGCAGCACTCCCAGCATGTGGTCCACGTTGCGGGCGCTCGCGCCCCGGATGGCGCTCACCGCCTCGCGGGCCATGGCGCCGAGCTCGGCGAGCTCATCCGGGCGCGAGAGGAGCTCGCGCGCCACCCGCAGGAGCTGCTCGGGGGTGGCCACCTGGATGCCGCCGCGCCCCACCAAGACCTGCACGCTGTCCTTGAAGCTCTCCATGTGCGGGCCGAACAGGACCGGCTTTCCCTGCCCCGCCGGCTCGAGGATGTTCTGCCCCCCCCGGCGCACCAGGCTCCCGCCGACGAAGGCGAGGGTGGCGAGGCGGTAGGCGGCGGCGAGCTCGCCGATGGTGTCGAGCACCACCACCTGCGGGCGGCGCGCCTGCGCCCCCAGGCTGCGGAGCCGCGCCGACAGGCCCGCTTCCGAGCACAGGCCCAGGATCTTCCCCGACCTCTCCACGTAGCGGGGAGCGACCACCAGCTGCAGGCCGGGGAAGTCCGGGAGTAGTTTCCGGTACACCCCGAGCACGAGCTCTTCCTCTCCCTCGTGGGTCGAGCCGGCGATGAGCACCGGGCGGTCCGGGCCGAGCCCCATCGCCGCGCGCAGCGGCTCGTCGTCTCCCCCGGGGCGGTCGAGCGGTAGGGCGTCAAACTTGGTGTTGCCGGTGACCCAAACCCGATCCGGCGGCGCGCCGAGCTGGAGCGCGCGCTCCGCCTCCTCGTCAGAACGCATCAGGAACAGATCGATGGAGGGGAGGGGGTTGCCGATGGTGCGGAAGAGCGCCCGGTAGCGCGTCATCTTCTCCGGGTTGAAGCGGCCGTTGGTGAGGGCGATGCGTACTCCGGCCTTGCGGGCGGCGCGGATCAGGTTCGGCCAGATCTCGGTGTACTCCAGCACCAGGAGGTCGGGGCGCAAGGCCGACACCGCCCGGCGCGTCGCTCCCGGCAGGTCGTAGGGAGCGTAGATGACCACGTCCGCCTCGGTGAGCTTCTTCCGTGCCATCTCCAGGCCGCTGTTGGTGATGGTGGTCACGACGATGCAGCAGCCGGGGAGGCGCGCCTTGAGCTCCTTCATCATGGGGTGAAGGGAGAGCAGGTCCCCGGCGCTCGCCCCATGGAGCCAGACGCGGGGGGAGCCCGAGCCGAGGTCGAGCGAGCGCGGGTAGAAGCCGAAGCGAAAAGGGATTCCGTGCCGGAGCTTCGGGTGGAAGAGGAGCACCGGCAGGAACGCCAGGAAGAGAAGGTAGCTCGCGAGAGCGTAGAGTGCGTGCACGCCGACTCGGTCCTACTCCATCCCCGGGGGGTTCGTGAAGGGCCCACCTCGCGGCTTCGCGGCCGGGCCGTGGTCGCCGACGCACCACCCCGCGCCGGAGGGGGATCGGACCGCGACCGTGCTCGAAGGATGGCGCTTCCGCACCGGCCCACTATCTTCACCGCCATGTCCGCGCGCGTCGACCTCTTTCGACTGCACGCCGAGGAGTACGCGACCGGGCGGGCGCCGCGCGTGGTCACGGTGGGCCCGGCGCGGTTCCTCGCACTCGCCGGCCGGGGTGAGCCGGAGGGCGCCCGGTTCCAGGACCAGGTCCAGGCGCTCCAGCGGGTGGCGGGCGCTCTGCGGGCGCACATCCGCCGAGCGCGCGGCAAGGACTTCAAGCTCCCCCTGCTCGAGGTGCTGTGGTGGGACGACCCGCCCCTCGACCCCGGCGGCGGGTGCCCCGCGGACCGCCATTGGAAGCTCTTGCTGCGGATGCCGAGCTTCGTCCGCCGCGTCGACATCGCCGGCGCCGCCGGTGACCTCGGGGATCCGGGAGCGCTCGCCCACGAGAGCGCCGTGCGGCTCGAGGACCTGAAGGAAGGGCGCTGCATCCAGGCGCTCCACGTCGGGCCCTGGCAAAGCCAGGCCCAGACCTTGGCACGCATGCAGCGGGCTGCTGCGGAGCACGGCCTCGCCTTTCACGGCCGCCAGCACGACGTCTACCTCTCCGATCCGCAGCGCGTGCCGGGGGAGAGGCGCAAGACCCTGTTGCGGCGCGCCGTCCGGGCCCGATAGCCCGGGGGCCGCCCCTTCAGGCTACTTTTCCTCCTCCATCCCCTTCACCTTGCCCTCGGCGCGGCGCTTCTCGATGATCTTCTGGGCGATGTGGGGCGGCACCGGCTCGTAGTGCGACGGCTCCATGGTGAAGTACCCGACGCCCTGGGTGAGGGAGCGGAGCTCGGCGTCGTAGGTCATCGCCTCCGCGTGCGGGCAGAGCGCCCGGATGGCGACGCCGCGGGCGATGGGCTCCATTCCCTGCACCTTGGCCCGGCGGCTGTTGAGGTCGCCCATCACCGGCCCCACGTACTCTTCGGGGACGCGCACGTCGAGCTTCATGATGGGCTCGAGCAGGATGGGGCGGGCCTCCTGCATGGCCTTCTTGAACCCCATCGACCCCGCGATCTGGAAGGCCATGTCGGAGCTGTCGACGTCGTGGTAGCTGCCGAAGACCAGCTTGGCGCGGAAGTCGACCACGGGGTACCCCGCCAAGGGACCGGACCCGAGAGCGCCCCGGACGCCCTTCTCCACCGAGGGGATGAACTGGCGCGGGATGACCCCGCCGACGATGGCGTCCTCGAACTCGAAGCCAGAGCCGCGCGGCAGCGGATAGAGCTCGAGGGTGCAGTCCCCGTACTGTCCGTGGCCGCCGGTCTGCCGCTTGAACTTGCCCTGGGCCTTGGAGGAGACGGTGATGGTCTCGAGGTACGCCGGGGTGGGGACGGCCAGCTGGATCTCCACCCCGTGCTTGCGCTTCAGCCTCTCGACCGTCACCTCGATGTGCGCCTGGCCCGTTGCCTTGAGCAGGAACTCGCCGGTGTCGGCGGCCCGTCCCAGCTCGAGGGAAGGATCCTCCTCGATCAGCTTCTGCAGCCCGGCGGTGGCCTTGTCGTCCCCGGAGCCCTTGGCCTGCACGGCGTAGGCGACGGGACGGTTGGGTTGCTTGAAGTCGGGGAGCACCGCCACGTTGTCCTTGTCGCAGAGCGTGTCCCCGGTGCGAGCGTCCTTGAGCTTGAGCAGGACGACGACGTCCCCGGGCCCGGCCGACGTCACCTCTACCTGCTGGGCGCCGTCGGTCCGGTAGAGCCGGGCGATGCGCTCCTCCACGCGGGTGCGCGGGTTCATGACCACCGCGTCGGGCTTCAGGGTACCGGAGCGGACGCGCAGGTAGTCCACGCGGCCGGCAAAGTGGTCGATGGTGGTGCGGAAGACCTGGGCGCAGAAGGGAGCCCCGGCGTCCCCCCGGAGCTCGACCTCCTTGCCGGCGAGGTCCTTGCCCCTGACGGTGCGCCCCTCCGGGGGCGGGAAGAGCAGGGTCACCAGCTCGAGGAGCTCGCGGACCCCGATTCCGGGTTTCGCCGCCGCCATCGCCACCGGCAGGAACTTCTGCTGGAGGGCGCCGGCGGTCAGCCCGCGGATGACCTCGTCGGCGGTGAGGCTGCCGCCCTCCAGGTACTTTCCGAGCAGCTCGTCGTCGGACTCGGCGGCGGCCTCCACCAGCGCCGTCCGGGCCGCGTCCGCCTCCGCTCGCATGTCCGCCGGCACCTCCGCCTCCGCCATCCTGCCGAACGGCTTATCGTAGAGGTGGGCCTTCATGGTGAGCAGGTCGACCATCCCCTTCAGGGCGGCCCCCTGGCCGACGGGGAGGTGGACCGGCACCGGCTTCACCTTGAGGGAAGCCTCGATGTCGGAGAGCGTCCGCCTGAAGTCGGCCTGTTCGTGGTCGAGCCGCCCCACCAGGCCGATCGCCGGGAGCTTCGACTCCGCGAGCGCGTCGTAGATGCGCTCGGTGCGGTTGTGGGTCCCGTCCACGGCGGAGACGACGAGCACGGCCCCGTCGGTCACCTGCAGGGCCCACTCCGCCTCGTTGATGAAGGCGGCGAACCCGGGGGTATCGAGCACGTTGAAGGTGCGCCCGCCCTCCTCGAACGTCTCGGGATGGATGGAGAGGGTGAAGTTCCTCTTCTTCTCTTCCGGCTCGGCGTCGAGTCGAGAGGTGCTGCCCTCGGGGCTCGCCCGCTTCGCGTCCGCGACCCGGAGGAGCGCCTCGACGAGCGCGGTCTTGCCGGCGCCGTCGGCGCCAAGGATAGAGAAGGTGCGGACGATGCGCTGGGCCATGGTGCGGGGTCTCCGGCTCCGGCCCCGCGGCGAGGCGCGGGGGATCGTGTGACGGCGAGGTGTCGAGTCATACCATGGGACGGTCGCGCCGCGACCCGTCCCGGGGATTGCGGGGCTCACGTCTTCAGGTCGGGGAAGTCCTCCTGCCAGTACTCGTGGGGGGCGCGCGCGTCCGGGGAGTGGCGCTGTCGCTCCCGGTCGCGCAGCTGCACCCGGCGTATCTTCCCGGAGATGGTCTTCGGCAGGTCGGAGAACTCGAGGCGGCGCACCCGCTTGAAGGGGGCGAGGCGACGGCGGACGAACTTGAAGATGTCGTGCGCCAGATCCCTCGACGGCGCCTGCCCCGGCCGCAGGATGAGGAACGCCTTCGGGACCACGCCGCGCACCGCGTCCGGGCTCGGGACCACCGCGGCCTCCGCCACCGCGTCGTGCTCGATGAGGCTGCTCTCCAGCTCGAAGGGGCTGATGCGATAGTCGGAGCTCTTGAAGACGTCGTCGGCCCGACCGACGTAGGTGATGTACCCGTCGGCGTCGCGGCTGGCGAGGTCGCCCGTGTGGAAATGCCCGTCGCGCGCGACGAACTCGTTCAGGGTCGGATCGTCGATGTAACCGGCCATCAAGCCGGCCGGGCGGGTCTCGAGGCGCAGCGAGATTTCGCCCTCGTCGCCGGGCTGGCCCGCCGGGTCGAGCAGGGCCACCTCGTACCCGGGCAGGGGCCGACCCATGGAGCCGGGTTTCACGGCCTGGCCCGGGGTGTTGCCGATCTGGGCGGTCGTCTCGGTCTGGCCGTACCCGTCGCGGATGGTCGTCCTCCAGGCGTTGCGCACCTTCTCGATCACCTCCGGGTTGAGGGGCTCCCCGGCGGACAGCGCCTCCCGCACGCTCACCCGGTAGCGCGAGAGGTCCTCGAGGATCAACATGCGCCAGACGGTGGGAGGGGCGCACAGGATCGTGACGGCGTGGCGCTCGAGCACCTCGAGCGTGCTCCGCGGCTGAAAGCGGGCGTAGTTGTGGACGAAGGCGGTGGCGCCCGCGTTGAAGGGCGCGAAGAAGCTCGACCAGGCGTGCTTGCCCCACCCCGGCGAGCTCACGTTCATGTGGACGTCCCCCTCCCGGACCCCGATCCAGTACATCGTCGAGAGGTGCCCCACCGGGTAGCTCCGCTGCGTGTGCAGCACGAGCTTGGGCTTGGCGGTGGTCCCGCTCGTGAAGTAGAGGAGGACCGGATCGTTGATGTGAGTCTCGCCGTGCGGGATGAAGTGCGAGGACTCGTCGTAGGCGCCCTGGTAGGAGATCCAGCCCGGGACCTGCTCGCCCACCACAATCCTCGAGAAGCCCTGGCCGATTCCCCGGAATTTCTCGGCTCCGTCGGGGTTCGTGACGACGTGACGGACCTCGCCGCGCTGCAGCCGGTCGCGGAGATCCTCGGGTGTCAGGAGCGTGGTGGCGGGGATGACCACGGCGCCGAGCTTCATGGCGGCGAGCATGACCTCCCAGATCTGCACGCAGTTCGGGAGCATCATGAGGACGCGATCGCCGCGCTCCACTCCGGTGCGGCGCAGGAAGACGGCCACCCGGTTGGACCGCTCCGCCAGCTCGAGGTAGCTGAGGCGCACCTCGGCTCCGTATTCCTCGACGATGTGCAGGGCGCTCCGACCGTTGTCCTCGGCAATGACGTCGAACCAGTCGAGGGCCCAGTTGAACCGGTCGAGGGCGGGCCAGCGGAAGCCCCGGTAGGCGGCCTGCCAGTCCTCCCGGTGGGCGAGGAGGAAGTCCCGGGCGCGGCGGAAGCTGTCGGTGGCGTTCATGGCGGTCTCCGGGGGCGCGGCGCCGATCCCGCCCCTCGTCAGCGCAGGAGTCCGGGGAACGCCTCGGCGGCCCCGTCGATCATGAACTGCAGGGCGATGGCGGCGAGCAGCATGCCGGCCACGCGCTCGAGGATGTTCATCCCGGTGTGCCCCATCACGCGCTCGACGCGCGTGGCGCCGGCGAGGACCCAGTAGGTGACGAGCCCGGTCACCAGCACCGCACCCAGGACCGGGGCGCCACCCCACCAGTGGTGCTGGTTGGCGCGCCCCATGAGGACGATGACGGTGGCGATGGACCCCGGCCCGGCGAGCAGGGGCATCGCCAAGGGCACGATGGCGACGTCGTCCTTGGCGGCACCGGCCTCGACCTCGGTGGCGGTGATGCGGGCCGCGGACGGCTTCGTCCGGATCATGTCGACGGCGATGAGGAGCAGGAGGATCCCACCGGCGATCTTGAACGCCGGGATCGTGATCCCGAGCGCCCGGAAGACCACCGCCCCGGCCACGCCGAAGGCCGCCAGGATGAGGACGGTGCCGACCGAGGCGCGCTTGGCGGTGTCGCGCCGGCCCTCGGCCGACTGGTCGGAGGTCATGGCGAGGAAGAACGGGACGGCGGCGAACGGATCCACCACCACGAAGATCGCGGAGAGCGCGACGAGGCTCTGCGTCAGGACCTCGCGGGCCATTTATCGCGGGCGCGCTCCTCCGGGACCGCTAGCGAAAGCCGCTCGCCCGAATGGACCACACTTTGGAGAGAGCTTCCAGCACGATCCGCCTCGACATCTTCGACTGGCCCACCCGCCTGTCCACGAACACGATGGGGATCTCGCGGACGCGGTAGCCCTTTCGGATCGCCCGGTAGGTGAGCTCGATCTGGAAGGCGTAGCCGGAGCATTCCACCGTCGGCAGGTCGATGGCCTCGAGCACCTGGCGACGGAAGCACTTGAAGCCGCCGGTCAGGTCGCGCACCGGGATTCCCAGGATCGTCCGGGCGTAGAAGCTCCCGCCGCGCGAGATGAGCTTGCGGATCGGGCTCCAGTTCACGGTGCCGCCGCCCGGGATGTTCCGGCTCCCGAGGACGAGGTCCGCGTCCCGGATGGCCTCGAGCATCGCCGGGAGGCGCGCCGGGTCGTGCGAGAAGTCGGCGTCCATCTCGAGGACGTAGTTGTAGCCCCGGGAGAGCGCCCAGTCGAAGCCCGCCAGGTAGGCCTTGCCGAGCCCTTCCTTCCCGCGCCGGTGGAGGACGTGCACCCTCGACTCCCGGGCGGCGATGTCGTCCGCCAGCCGCCCGGTTCCGTCCGGCGAGTTGTCGTCGATGACGAGCACCTCGACGTCCGGCGTCGCCGCCAGGATCGCAGCGGTGATGGGGACGACGTTGTCCTTCTCGTTGTAGGTGGGCAGGCAGACGAGCGCCGGCCGCCCCGGTCGCGGCTTCTCGATGGTCTCGGTCATGGCGTCAACGCTCCGGCAACCTCCTCGGCGACCCGGCGAGCGGCCCCGGGCTCCCCGAGCGAGCGGCGCACGTCCTCCAACCCCTCGAGCTGTTCGCGGCGTGCCGCCGGGTCGGACAGGAGCCGCTCGACCTCTGCCGCCATGCGCTCCGGGCTGGCCTCCCTCTGCAGCAGCTCGGGGACCACCCGCCGCCCCGCCAGGATGTTCACGAGCGCGAAGTGCGCGATGCGCACGAAGAGCTTGCCGACGAGGTAGGAGAGCCAGGCGAGGCGGTAGACGACGACCATGGGCCGTCGCATGAGCGCCGTCTCGAGGGTGGAGGTCCCGCTCTTCACGAGCGCGGCGTCGCTCGCCCCCACCGCCTCGTCGGCCCGCCCGGAGACGAGCCGGACGTCGAGGGCGGCGTGGCGGGCGAGGAACGGGCGCACCGTCTCCTCTTGCAGCGTGGGCGCGACGGGGACGACGAACTGGACCTCGGGGTGCCGGACGCGGATGCGCTCGGCTGCCTCGAGCATGGGGGGAAAGATGCGCGCCAGCTCGCTGCGCCGGCTCCCGGGCAGCAGCGCGACCGTGAGCCGCTCGGCAGCGAGCCCGAGGGTGGTCCGGTAGCGACCGACCTCGCCGGGCAGGGGCCGCTCCGCCAGCGGGTGGCCGACGAAGCGAGCCGAGACCCCTGTCCCCTCGTAGAAGCGCTCCTCGAAGGGCAGGATGCAGAGCATCCGGTCCACGAGCCGCGCCATCTTCTTCGCCCTCCCCTTCCGCCACGCCCAGATCATGGGTGACACGTAGTAGACCACCTTCACGCCCTGGCGCTTCAGCTGCTTCGCGAGGCGGAGGTTGAAGTCCGGGCTGTCGACGAGCAGCGCCGCCCGGGGCCTGCGCTCGAGGGACGCCTGACGCAGGCCGCGCAGGATCGCGAGGATGCGTGGGATCTTCGGGAGCACTTCCGCGATCCCCATCACCGAAAGCTCCTCGGCTGGATAGAGCGCCTCGAGGCCGGCCGCGCGCAGGCGCGGGCCGCCCACCCCGTAGGCGCGGACCTCCGGGCGCAGCCGCTTCAATTCCTCGAGGGCACGCGCGGCGTGAAGATCCGCGCTCGCCTCCGCGGCGACGATGAGCAGGTTCTCGGGCAAGGCGAGGCCTTATAACACGCGGGCCAAGCCTGGCCTTCCGCCTCGTCGGGCTCCCGCGGCCGGCCCGGCTCGCCCTCGCCCCGCCTGGGCGGCCTCGCCTTGACTGGAACGGGTGTTCAGTTATGGGAGGGCCATGCGCCCCCTCCCGGTCGCCAACCCACCGAACCCTTGGCTCGCGGCGTCCGTGGACTGGCTCGGAGAACCGCCCGCCGCCCTGCCGCGCGTGTACGCCGACGCCACCCGCGAGATCCTCTCCCGGAACGACAGCCCCGACATCCCCTTCACCTGGAGCGTGAACCCGTACCGCGGCTGCGGGCACGCCTGCGCCTACTGTTACGCGCGCCCCACCCATGAGTACCTCGGCTTCGGTGCGGGCACGGATTTCGAGACCCAGATTGTCGCGAAGCTCCGGGCCCCGGAGCTCCTCCGCCAGGCGTTCGAGCGCGAGAGTTGGAAGGGCGAGCTCGTGGCGTTCTCGGGGGCGACCGACGCCTGGCAGCCCCTCGAGGCCGGCCTGCGCCTCACCCGCCGCTGCCTGGAGGTGTGCCTCGAGTACCTGAACCCGGTCGCGGTGATCACCAAGGCACCTCTCGTCGAGCGGGACGCGGATTTGCTCGGCTCCCTCGCCGAGGCGGGCGCGGCGACCGTGTCGATGAGCCTCCCCTTCCTCGACCCGGCGCGCGCCCGCGCCCTCGAGCCCTGGGCGGCCTCGCCGGAGAGGCGGCTCCGCACGGTGGAGCGGCTCTCCCGCAGCGGCATCCCGGTGCGCGTCAACGTGGCGCCCGTCATCCCGGGCCTGAACGACGAGGAGATCCCGCGGATCCTGGAGGCGGCCCGGGACGCGGGGGCGGTGGGCGCGGGCTGGCTGCTCTTGCGACTGCCCGGCTCGGTGAAGGCGGTCTTCGAGGAGCGACTCCGCGCCGCGCTGCCCGAGCGGGCGGAGCGCGTCCTCCACCGGATCCGCGAGACGCGGGCGGGAAGGCTCTACGACGCCCGCTTCCAGGTACGCGGGCGTGGCGAGGGGCACTACGCCGAGGCTATCGCCGCCCTCTTCGAGGGCGCGGCGCGAAAGATGGGGCTGCGCGGCCGGGAATCGACCCCTCCGGCGCCGAGCCCCTTCCGCCGGCCCGGCTCCCAGCTCCCTCTCTTCCCCTGAAGGACGGGCCGGAGGCCGGGATCCGGCGCGGGGTCGCATGGTCCGGGGACGCGGCCCCGCCCTCGCTCGCCCGGGCCCCGGAACCCGCCAAGGGCGGGGATTGCCGGGTCCGACGCCGCGTATAGTCGGCCCATGCCCCGCGCGGTGGACATCGAGGGAACGGCTGCCGGCGTCGAAGCGGGAGGGCGCGACCCACCGCCGTCGACTCCGCTGCGCGTTGTCGTCACCTACGCGGCCGTGGGGGGGCTGTGGATCCTCTTCTCGGATCGGCTTCTCGACCAACTCGTGGCTCCCGGCCCGCTCAACGTGGCCCTGCAGACGGCGAAGGGCTGGGTCTTTGTCCTCGCCGGAGCCGCCCTGCTCTACCTGTTGATGCGGCGCGACGCCCGCCAGCGCGCGGCGGTCGCGGCGCAGGTGCGCGCCGTCCTCGACAGCATCGAGGACGCCATCCTGGTCGTCGACCCCGGCGCCCATGTGGTCGACGCGAACCGGGCCGCCCTCGGCATGTTCGAGGGCCTCCTCCGAGGAGAGGTCGAGATCCCGCTCCTCGACCTGGCGAAGGCCTCGCAGATGCGAATGGCCGACGGCTCGCCCGTCCTCCCGGACGCCTTCCTTCCCGCCCGGGTGGAGGGCGAGACGCTGCACCGCGCCGCGGTCGTGCTGCACCGCGGCGAGGGCCGAGAGGTGCAGGCCGAGGTCACCGCGGCCCCGATCTTGGAGCGCCCGGGCGGGCCCCTCCGCTTCGCGGTGGTCGTTCTGCGCGACGTCTCCGAGCTTCGGCGCCGGGACGAACTGCAGGACGAGTTCCTCGCCACCGCCGCCCACGAGTTCAAGACGCCCCTCGCCGTCATCAAGGCCTACGTCCAGCTCCTGCAGCGCCGCTCGACGGGGGAGGCCGCCGCGCTCGAGGTGGTGAGCCGGCAGGTAGACCGGCTCTCCCGGCTGGTACAGCAGCTCCTGGAAGTCGCCCGGCTCAAGCAAGGCGGACCGGAGCTCGCCCTGGCCGAGTACGACCTGTCGGCACAGGTGAGGGAGGTCCTCGGCCGCATGAACCGGATGGGGGGCGGACAGCGCCTGCAGGCCACTGCGACGGCACCGGCCGCGGTCCGGGCCGATCGCGACCGCATCGACCAGGTGCTGGTGAGCCTGCTCGACAACGCGCTCAAGTTCTCGCCCCACGGCGGGGAGGTCGTGGTCTCGGTGGATCGGGCTGGCACCGAGGCGGTGGTCTCGGTGCGCGACAGCGGCCTCGGCATCCCACCCGAGAGGCAGCGCCAGCTCTTCCGGCGCTACTACCGCGCCCACGAGGGCGACCCCGACGACCGCGGGGGCTTCGGACTCGGACTCGACCTGGCGCGCGAGATCGTCTCCCGGCATGGGGGGAGGGTGTGGTTCGAGAGCGAGACCGGCTCGGGCTCCACCTTCTTCTTTTCCCTCCCGCTCGCCCCGGAGGCTCCCCATGTACGGGCGTGACGGGCACATCCTCGTGGTCGAGGACGACCCGGACCTCCTGTCGCTGGAGGCGGAGATCCTGTCGGGCGCCGGGTACTCGGTCGACGTCGCGCACGACGGCCACGAGGCCTTGGAGATGGCGGCGGCGCGCCTCCCGGCGCTCGTGCTCCTCGACATGCGCATGCCGCGCATGGACGGCTGGCAGTTCGCGAAGGCGTTCCGCGAGCGCCACGGCGCCAGCTGCCCCATCGTCGTCGTCACCGCGGCGGAGAACGCGCGGCGACGCGCCGAGGAGGTGGGGGCGGCCGGCTTCCTCGAGAAGCCCTTCGACATCGACGAGGTGCTGCGCGAGGTGGAGCGGCACCTCGGATCCCCTCCGGTCTCCTCGCCTGTTCCCTGAAGGCGTCCCACCACCCTGACCTTGGCATCCGGGCTCCGGGTGCCGTAGAGAAACCCCATGTCCCACACCGTTCCCGACGTAGCGCCCGGTACCGAGGTGACGAGGCCGCCCATCGCGGCTCAGCCGCGGGATCCGGTGTGCGGCAGGGAGGTCGAGCCGAGCGCGCCTCCCGGCGGCGTGGTCACGGTGGGCCGCTTCGCCTACGCGTTCTGCAGCGCCTCGTGTCGGGACCTCTTCGCCGCCGACCCCGGACGCCACCTCGCCAAGGACCCCGTGTGCGGCATGGACGTGAATCCGAAGGCGCCGCGCGGCGGCAGCCTCGAGCTGCGCGGCACTCGCCACTTCTTCTGCAGCCCCCGCTGCCTCGAGCGCTTCCGCGCCGCCCCCGATCCCTTCCTGCGCTCGGGGCCCTCTGGGATGGAGGCGCCGCTCCGGGCCCCGGCTCGGGGGGTGGTCTGGGTCTGCCCCATGGACCCCGAGGTGCGGGAGTCGGAGCCGGTTCCCTGCCCCGTCTGCGGCATGGCGCTCGAGCCCTTGGCGCCGGCGGGGATGCCACTCACGGAGGAGCGCAATCCCGAACTCGAGAACATGAGTCGACGGCTCTGGCTGTGCGTCGTCCCCACCTTCATGCTCCTCACGCTGGCGATGTTCGACATGCTGCCGGGGGCGCCGGTCACCCACCTGTTCGGCGCCCGGGTCCTCGCGCGCATGCAGTTCCTCCTCTCCGCCCCGGTGGTGCTCTGGGGCGGGTGGCCGTTCTTCGAGCGGGCTTGGCTCTCGCTTCGCACCTGGAAGCTCAACATGTTCACCCTCATCGGCCTCGGCACCGGGGCCGCGTTTCTGTTCAGCAGCGCCGCCGCCGTGTTCCCTCCTCACTGGTTCCCTGCGGCGTTCCGGGGGCACGGGGGTGCGGTGCCCCTCTACTTCGAGTCGGCGGTGGTGATCGTCGAGCTGGTGCTGGTCGGGCAGGTGCTCGAGCTCAAGGCTCGAAGCCGGGCGTCCGGCGCCATCCGCGCCCTCCTCGGGCTCTCGCCCCGGACGGCCCGACGCGTGCGCGTGGGCGGCGAGGAGGACGTCCCGGTGGAGGACGTCCGCCCCGGCGACCTGCTCCGCGTGCGCCCCGGCGAGAAGGTGCCGGCGGACGGCGGGGTCGTCGAGGGCACGTCCTCCGTCGACGAGTCGATGGTGACCGGCGAGCCGATGCCGGTCGAGAAGGGTCCCGGAGACGCCGTCACCGGTGCGACGGTCAACGGGGTCGGGACCTTCCTCATGCGCGCCGAGCGGGTGGGCGCGGACTCCCTGCTCGCCCAGATCGTCCGCATGGTGAGCGAGGCGCAGCGCAGCCGGGCCCCGATCCAGCGGCTCGCGGACGCGGTGTCCGGATGGTTTGTCCCGGCGGTGGTCGGCGTCAGCGCCCTCTCCTTCGCCGCCTGGGCGCTCTTCGGGCCGGAGCCGCGGCTCGCCTACGCGCTCGTGAACGCGGTGGCGGTGGTGATCATCGCCTGCCCGTGCGCGCTCGGCCTCGCCACGCCCATGGCCATCACGGTCGGGACCGCCCGGGGCGCGGCCGCCGGGATCCTGGTGAAGAACGCCGCCGCCCTGGAGGAGTTCGGCAAGGTGGACGTGCTCCTTCTCGACAAGACCGGGACCATCACCGCCGGGCGGCCGCGGCTCGAAGCCGTGCACGCCGTGGCGGGATCGTCGGCGGACGAGTTCCTGCGGCTCGCGGCCGGGCTGGAGCGCGGCAGCGAGCACCCGCTCGCCGCGGCCATCGTGGCTGGGGCCCGCGAGCGGGGTCTGGAGGTTCCCGCGCACTCCTCCTTCGATTACCGGCCTGGGCTCGGCATCTCGGGGACGGTCGACGGCCGGGAGGTGGCGCTCGGCAACCCTGAACTCCTGGAGAAGCTCCGGATCCCGGCCGGGCCGCTCGAGGCGCGGGCGGAGGAGATGCGCAACTCCGGCGGGACGGTGGTGCTCGTGGCGGTGGACGGGCGCCCCGCCGGCCTCCTCGAAGTGCGCGACCCGGTGAAACCCGACGCCGCGGGCGCCATCCGGGACCTCGGGGCCCAGGGTGCCCGGGTAGTCATGGTCACGGGAGACTCGCGCACCACCGCACTCGCGGTCGCCCGCGAGGTGGGAATCGCGGAGGTGGAGGCCGGGGTCCTCCCGGGAGAGAAGAGCGCGGTGGTGGAGAGATACCGGCGCGCCGGTCATCGGGTCGCCATGGCCGGGGACGGGATCAATGACGCCCCTGCGCTCGCGGCCGCCGACGTGGGCGTCGCCATGGGGACGGGGGCCGACGTGGCGATGGAGACGGCCGGGATCACGCTCCTCAAGGGAGAGCTCTCCGGCCTCGCCCGGGCGAGGCGCCTGTCGCGCGCCACCATGCGGAACATCCGCCAAAACCTCTTCTGGGCCTTCGCCTACAACGCCATCGGCGTCCCGCTCGCCGCCGGGGTCCTCTATCCCTTCTTCGGCGTCCTGCTCTCCCCGGTCGTCGCGAGCGCCGCCATGAGCATGAGCTCGGTCACGGTGATCGCGAACGCGTTGCGGCTGCGAGGACTCAGGCTCTGACGAGCCCCGCCGGCCCGGCCCTCAGGTGGAGCGCGGCTTGAGCCACCGGGTGGCGGGCGGCACCCGGTGGCGCCCCAGGCGCTCCAGCAGCCGCGCAGGACTTCGGTCGACGAGGACGAGCTCGCGGTGCTCGGGGCGAAGGAACCCCTCGGCGACCGCGTGATCGAGGAGCGCGATGAGAGGGTCCCAATACCCGGCGGCGTCGAGAAGCCCGGTGGGCTTGCGGTGGATGCCGAGGTAGCCCCAGGTGAGCACCTCGGAGAGCTCCTCCAGCGTCCCCAGCCCGCCCGGCATGGCGATGAACGCGTCGGCGAGCGCCGCCATGCGCGCCTTGCGCGCGTGCATCGAGGACACGACCTCGAGCCGGCTCAGGCCGCCGTGCGCGATCTCGCGGCGCGCCAGGGCGCGGGGGATGATCCCGATGACCTCCGCCCCTCCCTGGAGGGCCGCATCGGCCACCACTCCCATGAGCCCGATGCTGCTGCCTCCGTAGACGAGGCCGAGGCCGCGCCGGGCGACGGCGGCGCCGAGAGCGCGCCCGGCCCGCGCATAGACAGGGCGCCGGCCCATCGAGGACCCGCAGAAGACGCAGACTCGCTTCATGGGGGCGGCATGCTACCGCACCGCGGCTGGGAGAGGGCGAGCCGATGACGGGCGCCGCACCGCGTCGAGGGGGAGGGAACGACGCGGATCGCCCCGAATCCCGCGCTTTCGCCGAGCGCGGGTCGCCGGTCAATTTACTGTTAGTATGTGGAGCGATTCGGTCCACGAAAATGGGCCGCAATTCCCCTTCCCCCGCAAGGGGCCGCCGACTACAATCGCGCACCCAATATCGCCAGGACCGGCCGCCGCGCAGCCCTTCCGGGCACGGCGACCGCCACGCAGACGGTCACACTTCCAGCCCTCGAGGGGTGATGATGAGCGTCGCAACCGCCAACGTCGAAGCCCCGGCCAAGGTCTCGCGCCTGGCCGCATTCTGGCAGAGCCAGATCGGGAAGAAGTTCATCTCGGCCTTGACCGGGATCGTCCTCTTTCTGTTCGTGATCGGGCACCTGCTCGGCAACCTCCAGGCCTTCCAAGGCATGGACAAGCTCAACGCCTACGCGCACTTCCTTCAGAGCGCCAAGGGACTCCTCTGGACGACGCGCGTCGTCCTGCTCGGCGCGGTCATCCTGCACGCCACCGCCGGCATCCAGCTCTACCTCGGGTCGCGGGCCGCGAGACCGGTTCCCTACCGCGCGCCGCTCGTCCCTTCCTCGCCGGTCTCGTCTCGCACCATGATCTGGACGGGCCTGCTCACCCTGGCGTTCGTCGTCTACCACCTGCTCGACCTGACCCTGGGAGCGGCCGTGGTGCACGCCGGGTTCGTGCCGGGGGACGCCTACTTCAACCTCGTCGCCACCTTCCACAACTACGGCAAGGTGATCTTCTACGGCATCTCCCTCATCGGTCTCGGGCTCCACCTGTCGCACGGCCTCTACAGCATGCTCCAGTCGCTCGGGTTCAGGAGCCAGCTGTGGACCCCGCGCTTCCGCGCCGCTGCGGTGGTGATCGGCTTGGTGCTCGCGATCTTCTACATTCTCATCCCGGTCGGCGTCGTGACCGGCCTCATCCGCCTCTAAGAGGAGAACCGATGGCGCCCCTCGACTCACGCATCCCGACCGGACCTCTCGACAAGAAGTGGACGAAGCGGAAGGAAGACCTGAAGCTCGTCAACCCGGCCAACAAGCGCAAGTACACCATCATCGTGGTGGGCACCGGGCTCGCCGGGGCGTCGGCCGCCTCGTCGTTCGGTGAGCTCGGTTACAACGTCAAGAACTTCTGTTTCCAGGACACGCCTCGACGCGCGCACTCCATCGCCGCCCAGGGCGGAATCAACGCCGCGAAGGCCTACCAGAACGACGGCGACTCCGTTTGGCGCCTCTTCTACGACACCATCAAGGGCGGCGACTTCCGGGCCCGCGAGGCCAACGTCTACCGGCTCGCGGAGGTCTCCGGGGACATCATCGATCAATGCACCGCCCAGGGCGTGCCCTTCGCCCGCGAGTACGGAGGCCTGCTCGCCAACCGCTCCTTCGGCGGCGCGCTCGTGTCCCGCACCTTCTACGCGAGGGGCCAGACCGGGCAGCAGCTCCTGCTCGGGGCGTACAGCTCGCTCATGCGCCAGGTGCAGCTCGGCAAGGTGCAGATGTTCCCGCGCACCGAGATGCTCGACCTCGTGGTCATCGACGGCCGCGCCCGCGGCATCGTCGCCCGCGACCTTGTCACCGGAAAGGTCGAGTCCCACATCGGCGACGCGGTCGTGCTCGCCACCGGCGGGTACGGCAACCTCTACTACCTGTCGACCAACGCCAAGGGCTCGAACACCACCGCCATCTGGCGCGCCCACCGCAAGGGCGCGTTCTTCGCGAACCCCTGCTACACGCAGATCCACCCCACCTGCATCCCGCGCTCCGGCGACTACCAGTCGAAGCTGACCCTCATGTCGGAATCGCTGCGCAACGACGGGCGCATCTGGGTCCCGAAGAAGGCCAGCGACAAGCGCAGCCCGGACCAGATTCCCGAGGACGAGCGCGACTACTACCTGGAACGCAAGTACCCGACCTACGGCAACCTCGCCCCCCGCGACATCGCCTCGCGCGCGGCCAAGCAGGTGTGCGACGCCGGCCTGGGCGTCGGCCCGGGCGGCCTGGGCGTGTACCTCGACTTCTCCGAGTCCACCAAGCGGCTCGGGAAGAGGGCCATCGCCGAGCGCTACGGCAACCTCTTCGAGATGTACGAGCGCATCACCGGCGAGGACCCGTACACGGTGCCCATGCGCATCTACCCCGCGGTGCACTACACCATGGGCGGGCTGTGGGTCGACTACGACCTCCAGTCCAACCTGCCGGGGCTGTTCGTGCTCGGCGAGGCCAACTTCTCCGACCACGGCGCCAACCGTCTGGGTGCCTCGGCGCTGATGCAGGGGCTCGCGGACGGGTACTTCGTCATCCCCTACACCATCGGCGACTACCTGGCCCGCGGCGGGATCGCCAAGGCCACCACCGACCACGCCTCCTTCAAGGAGGCGGAGAAGGTGGTGGAGGAGCGCACCAAGAAGTTCCTGGCCATTAACGGGAAGCACTCGGTCGACCACTTCCACAAGAGGCTCGGCGAGATCATGTGGAACGACGTCGGCATGGCGCGGTCCAAGGAGAGCCTGGAGCGCGCGCTCAAGGCCATCCCCGAGCTGCGCGCCGAGTTCTGGCAGGACGTGCGGGTGCCGGGCTCGGGCGCCGACTTCAACCAGGAGCTCGAGAAGGTGGGGCGCCTCGCCGACTTCTTCGAGCTGGGCGAGCTCCTCGCCTGGGACGCGCTGCAGCGCAACGAGTCCTGCGGCGGTCACTTCCGCGTCGAGTACCAGACGGAGGATGGCGAGGCGAAGCGAAACGACGACGAGTACACCTACGCCGCCGCGTGGGAGTGGAAGGGCGAAGGCCAGCCCTGGGCCCTGAACAAGGAACCCTTGGTCTTCGAGAACATTCACCTCCAGACCCGGAGCTACAAGTGAGACTGACGCTCGAGATCTGGCGCCAGAAGAACGCGGACGACGCCGGACGCTTCGTCCGCTACGACATGGAGGACGTCGACCACCACATGTCCTTCCTCGAGATGCTGGACGTGCTGAACCAGCGCCTCATCGGGAAGGGCGAGGAGCCGGTGGCCTTCGACAGCGACTGCCGCGAGGGCATCTGCGGCATGTGCGGCTTCGTCATCAACGGCCAGCCCCACGGCAGCCAGCCGCTCACCACGGTCTGCCAGCTGCACATGCGGTTCTTCCACGACGGCGAGGTCCTGCGCCTCGAGCCCTTCCGGGCCAAGGCCTTCCCCGTCGTCAAGGACCTGGCGATCAACCGCAGCGCCCTCGACCGCATCATCACGGCCGGCGGCTACGTGAGCATCAACGCCGGCGGAGCACGCGACGCCAACTCCATCCTCATCGGCAAGAAGGAGGCCGACCAGGCGATGGACGCGGCCGCCTGCATCGGCTGCGGGGCGTGCGTGGCGGCCTGCCCGAACGCCTCCGCCTCGCTCTTCACCGGGGCGAAGATCTTCCAGTTGGCGCTCCTGCCACAGGGCCAGCCGGAGCGGAAGGCTCGCTCTCTCGCCATGGCGGAGAGGCACGCCGAGGAGGGCTTCGGGTCGTGCACCGTCATCGGCGAGTGTTCCGAGTCCTGTCCCAAGGGAATTCAGCTCGAGGTCATCGCCCGGATGAACAAGGACTTCCTGGCCGGATCGTTCACCTACCGAGAGGAATCCGCGGGCGGAGGCGGGTAGACTCGAGCCCCGGGCCGTCTTAAGGAGACGCCCGTGCGACTCTCGCGCGGGCGTCTTCTCTTGAGGTCCGGCCTTCTCCTCCTCGGGGGAGGGTTCATGCTCTGGCGGGCCTGGCAGGCCTTCCGGGTGGAGGGGCTCGGCGGCCCCTCCCGCCTCCTGGCGGAGCGGATCGCCGCCGTCGAGACCCTTGTGGCGGTGCTGGCGCTCGTCACCGGGCTCGCCACGCTCTTCGCGCTGCGACCGAGGGAGCGGCGCCACACCCTGCGCCTCGGGGCCTCCAAGCCCCCACAGGAGCCGCGGAACGGGTGAGGCGGCCCCGGGGCGGTCCGCGCTAGGAGCCCATCTCCTCCCAGCGGTGGTCGCGGAGCTGGTCGCGCAGGGCGGACTTGAGGAACTTGCCGGTGGCGGTGCGCGGGATCTGCTCCAGGAAGACGAACCCGTCGGGCAGCCAGTAGCGAGCGAACCGCGGCGCCAGGTAGTCGCGCAGCTCCTGGGGCGTGGCGGTGGAGCCCTGCTTCAGCACCACGCACGCCACCGGCCGCTCCCCCCAGTGCGGATGGCTCACCGCCACCACGGCGGCCTCCTTCACCGCCGGATGGCCCATGAGCGCGTTCTCCAGGTCGACGGAGCTGATCCACTCGCCGCCGGACTTGATGAGGTCCTTCAGCCGGTCGGTGATGCGGACGTAGCCCTCGGGATGGACGGAGACGATGTCGCCGGTGCGGAACCAGCCGTCCATGGTGAACTTGTCGGCCTCGGCGGGGTTTTGGAAGTAGCTCTTCGCCACCCACGGGCCGCGGACCTGCAGCTCACCCATCGAGGTCCCGTCCCAGGGGGCAGGCCCGCCCTCCCCCACCACCCGCGTCTCCACCAGCGGCAAGGGCACCCCCTGGCTCGCACGCAGCCGGAACCTCTCCCGCTCCGGCGCGCCCAAGAGGTCGGGCTTCAGGCGGCTCACCGTTCCGACCGGAGTCATCTCGGTCATGCCCCAGGCGTGGACGACCTGCAGGCGATGGCGCTTCTCGAATGCCTCGATCATCGCCTCCGGCGCCGCGGCTCCGCCCACCACCATGACCTTCAGGGAGGAGGTGTCCCATCCGGAGGGGTTCTTGTCGAGCGCCTCCAGTATGCCGAGCCACACCGTGGGCACGCCGGCGGTGAAGGTGACCTTCTCGCGCTCGATGAGCTCGAGCAGGCTCGCGGCGTCGAGGTGCGGCCCCGGAAAGACTTGCTTCGCACCCACCATCGTCGAGGTGAAGGGAAGTCCCCATGCGTTCACGTGGAACATGGGGACCACCGGCATCATCACGTCCGATTGGGAGAGGCCGAGCGCGTCGGGGATGGCGCAGGCCAGCGAGTGGAGCACGAGCGCCCGGTGGGAATAGACGACTCCCTTCGGGCGCCCGGTAGTGCCGGAGGTGTAGCAGATCCCCGCCGCCTGCCCCTCGCTGAGGCGCGGGAAGGCGAAGGACGGCATCTCCGGCTCGATGAGCTGCTCGTAGTCTGTCAGCCAGTCCGGAGCTGCGCGGCCGTGGGTCCAGACGATCACCTCGTGGGGGTTCACGTCCTTGTGGAACCTCTCGTAGATGGGCACGAGCACGTCGTCCACGACCAGGAAGCGGTCTTCGGCATGGTTCATGATGTAGGTGAGGTCCTGGGGCGACAGCCGCGGGTTGAGGGTGTGGATCACCCCGCCGGCGAGGGGGATGGCGAAGTAGGCCTCCAGGTGGCGCCCGTGGTTCCAGGCGAGCGTGGCCACCCGATCGCCGGGCCGGAGCCCCATGCGCGTGAGCGCGTTCGCGAACTTCTGCACCCTCTTGTAGAACTCGCCGTAGGTGGAGCGGTGGATGGACTTGTCCGGCCAGCGGGAGACGATCTCCGTCTTTGGGAAGTACTGCCCGACGCGCTCGAAGAGCGGGTAAAGGGTGAGGTCGTAGTCCATCATCAGGCCGTCCATCGCTCCCTCCAGTTGCTGGGCTCGGTGGATAGCGGTCTGCGAGCCCCGGCAGGCACTCCGAGGGTAGCACTCGCGGGCAGGTCGTCGCGCGGCGGCGCGACCACCCAGGGGGGACGCCTGCCCTTTCGGGTGCACGATGCGCCACCGACCGGCGCCCATGCTCTCCTGAAACCGAGGGGATTCCCATGGACACGACGCGCATCGACGAGGCCCTCGCCACGCTCGCCGCCCGCAAGGAGGGCTGGGCCCGCCTTCCGCTGACGGCGAAGCTCGAGCTCCTGGCCGCCCTCCGACCCCGGACGGCCGCCGCGGCGGAGCGCTGGGTCGGTGCTGCGGTGAAGGCGAAGGGGATTCCGCTCGGCTCCCCCTGGGAGGGGGAGGAGTGGACGAGCGGTCCCTACGCCCTCCTCTGGGGCCTCGGGGCGCTCGAGCGGACCCTGTGGCGGATCGCGCGCGGCGAGGTCCCGGTACCGCCGCGCTCGGCGCTGCGCACGCGCCGGGACGGGCAGCTGGTGGCGAGGGTCTTCCCTGCCGACGGCTACGACCGGGTCTTGCTCTCCGGCGTCCGGGCCGAGGTCTGGATGGAGCCGGGGGTCACCGCCGACAACCTGCGCGAGCACGTGGCCGGCTTCTACCGCCGGCCGGGCAGCCCGGGGAGGGTGGCACTGGTGCTCGGCGCCGGCAACATCGCGTCCATCCCTCCCCTCGACCTCGTCCACAAGCTCTATGCCGAGGGGCAGGTCGCGATCCTCAAGATGAACCCGGTGAACGAGTACCTGGGCCCCATCTTCGAGGAGATCTTCGCCCCCTTCGTCGAGCGCGGCTTCGTACGCTTCGCCTACGGGGGCGCAGACGTGGGCGCCTTTCTCGTCGGCCATCCGCTGGTGGAGGAGATCCATATCACCGGGAGCGAGCGAACCTACGACGCGATCCGCTTCGGCACCGGAGCGGAGGGAGCCGAGCGAAAGCGGCGTGGCGAGCCCCTGAATCCACGCCGGATCACGGCCGAGTTGGGCGGCGTCGCCCCCACCATCGTCCTCCCCGGACCGTGGCGGGCCTCCGACATCGCCTTCCAGGCCGAGCACGTCGCCTCCCAGAAGCTCCACAACGGGGGATTCAACTGCATCGCCACGCAGGTCCTCGTCCTCCCGGAGCAGTGGCCCCAGAAGGAGGAGTTCCTCGGCACGCTCCGCCAGACGTTCCGCTCCCTGCCGGTGCGCGCGGCCTACTACCCGGGGGCCGCGGACCGGCAGCGGCGGGCGGTCGAGGCTCACCGGTCGGCCGAGGTGCTCGACGCCGGCGCCGCCGTCCCTCGCACGTTCATTCCCAATCTCGACTCCCGGGACCCCGCGGTGCCGGCCTTCAGCGAGGAGTTCTTCGGAGCGATCCTGGCCGAGACCTCCCTGCCCGGCGAGAGCCCGGCCGAGTTCCTGGAGGAGGCCATCCGCTTCGCGAACGAGGGGCTGCGGGGGACCTTGGGAGCGAACCTGGTGGTGCACCCAGCCACCGCCGCCGCCCTGGGCCCGAGGCTGGAGGAGGCGATCGCGGCGCTCCGCTACGGATCGATAAGCATCAACACGTGGGCCGGGGTCACCTACCTCCTGCCGCAGGCCGCCTGGGGCGCCTACCCCGGGCACGCGGACACCGACATCCAGAGCGGGCGCGGCTTCGTCCACAACGCCCTGCTCTTCGACCGGCCCCAAAAGACCGTAGTCTATGCGCCCTTCCAGCCCTTCCCGCGGGCCTGGCTGAGCGGCCACCTCCACATGGGACCGAAGCCGCCGTGGTTCGTCACCCACCGACGGGCGCACGAGGTCGGCAGGCGCCTCACCCGGCTCGCCGCGAACCCCGGCATCGGCCACCTGCCCGGGCTCATCGCCGCAGCTCTCCGGGGCTGACGGTGCTCGTCGGCTCGTCCCGCGGCTTCGCGCTCGCCGCCGCGGCGACGCTGGCGGCCGCCTGCGCCACCGCCCCCCCCGTCAAGGGCGGGGCGGTCACCGACGTGCCGCCGCGGCTGGACGGGGCGAGCGCACAGGCTCTGGTGCGCGCCGGCGCTCGGCTCGTGGACGTGAGGCGGCCAGACGAGTTCGCCGACGGGCATCTTCCTGGCGCCATCAACATCCCCTACGACCAGGTGGCGGCGAGGGCGGCGGAGATCGGCCCGCCGGCGGCGGACGTGGTTCTCTACTGCAGGTCCGGCCGGCGCAGCGCCGTCGCAGCCGCGACGCTCGAGGAGCTCGGCTACAACCGGGTCCACGACCTGGGGCCGATGTCGGCCTGGCCGGCCGCGCCGGTGACGACGTCTCAGTAGACCCGCGCCGCCTCAGCGCCCGAGAAGTAGGCGCGCAGGATCTGCCGGTAGTCCTGCCCGGCCGCCGCCCGGCCGATGGCGCCCCACTGGCACATGCCCACCCCGTGCCCCCATCCGCCGCCGCGCAGCACCCACGAGTCTCCCTCGCGCGCGACGAGGAACATCGCCGACGGCAGGCTGCCGAGGAGGCGGCGGATGCGCAACTCGCCCCGGATGGTGGCGGCAGCCCGCTCGCCCTCGACGCGCAGGGTGCGGGCCCGCCCGGACCTGCCGCGCTCCAGGACGGTGAGCGCCCGTACCCTCCCGACGCCGAGCGGGGCAACCCACTGGTCGAGCTCCGCCGAAGTGAATCTGCGCTCCCACCGGTAGCGATCGGGTCGCGCGCCGGGTGCGCGAGCGCACCAGGCGACCTGGGCGTCGCCGAGAAAGGCGCGCAGCCTGGGCTCGGCCGAGAGACCGCCCGCCCAGGGAGCCGCGGCCGGCGCCGGGAGGTCGGGGCGCCCGCGCAGGCTGGGATCGGGAGCGTTCTCCCATACCGCGTCGTTGTCCTCGCCGTGGCCCCCGCACATCGCCGAGTAGACGCCGTCCACCAGTCGCCGGTCGTCCTTCCCGAACAGAGCCTCCCCCTCCGTCGCGCGCACGGCGGCATCGGTCGCGGCCGCATGCGCCCCCTCGCCCCGGTAGGCCTGACAGTGGACGTCGCTGCACAGCGCCCACGGGTCGGCGAGGTGCCGCGTGCCGATCTGGGCGAGCACGTTGGATCTCGCGGTCACGGCCTGGGCCTTGAGCGCCTCGGTGGGCGAGCCGGCCGGCATCTCGCTCGGCACCAAGCCGCGCAACAGGGCCTCGAGCTCGACCGCGGCGACGGCCGCGAGCCTTCCGCTGGCGTCGAGGGTGACGAGGAGTCTGCCCGGGTAGGAGCGATCCTCCACCCCGCGCGCCGGCTGCGCGGGCTCTCGCGGAACCCGCTCCAGCGTGAAGCCCTCCGGCGCCTCCAGCACCACCACGGAGTCGCCGGCGGTGACCACCGCCCCTTCGTCGTCGAGGACCTCCACCTCGCCCGACGGCCGGGCGACGAGCTCGCCGTGGACCTCGGGCCGTTCCCCCCAGCGCTCGAATGCGCTGGCGGCGAATGCCTCGGCGGAGGCCTCGGTCCAGGTTCCCTCGGCGAGCAGGAGCAGGCGCCGGTTGTCGATCACCTTGCCCGCGATGCCGTAGATGCCACCGGCGGCACCGACCCGAGTGCGCACGCCGCGGCCTTCCCATAGCGCCCGGAGCCGGTCGATCGAGGAGCGACTTCGAGCCGAAACCTGGGCGAGGAGCGGCAGGTAGGTCACCGTCGCCGGGCGGGCGTTGCGCGACCGCGCGCGCAGACGGGCCAGGGCCGTCACCGCGAGCGGGTCGCTGCCGCGCGGCTCGAGCCGGCCGGGCCCACGAGGCCGGAAGGCGATCTCCTCCTGCCCTTCCAGGAGCCGTATGGTGACGAGTGGCGCCCCAGCGGAGAAGTCGAGGCGGTGGGCCCAGAGGAGCTCGAGCGGGTCCCCCGGGGGAGCCTCGCGCGACTCCCGCGGCTCGCCCGCGAGCGCCGGCGGGGGCAGCGGAACCGGAAGGTCTCCCGTCGGCGCCCGGTCCCTCGCCGGCGCGGGCTCGGACGCCGGCGCCCCGGCGCCGGCCGAGGGCGGCGGAGCCTCCGGGACCGGCGGAGGCGCGGCGCAGGAGAGGGCCGCCAAGGCCGCGACCGCTGCCGCTCGCGGTCTCAAGCGCCCTGGCTCAGGCGCGCGCCCTTGCGCGACGCGAGGTCCTCGAGCCACACCGCGACCTCCTGCTCGGCGGGCGAGGCCCCGCGGCGCAGCCTCTCCACTGCCTCGACCAAGATGGTGCGCTCTTCCGCCTCGCGCTTTCGGAGCCCATCGACCATCAGTGCGATCTCGTCGGCCAGGTCGACGAGCAGGTCGTGTCGCCTCAGCGGCCTCGGGCGAGAGAGGTCGCCCGCTCCGACGCGCCGACAGGTGTGGGAAAGAGCCACAGTGGGGCCAGCGACGCGATGCGTCACGATCACCGCCACGATGAGCAGGCACAGAATCACCGCCACCAGGCCGATGCCGAGCCACAGCATCCGCTCCCGATCCTCTCGCGCGAGCATGGTGGCGAGGGCGTCGTCCACCTTCGGATCGCCGAGCGACACGAGTCGGCTCGACTCCCGGTACGCGTTCCAGAGGAGCCAGCCCATGCCGATGCTGATGGCGCAGGCCACCGCGACCAGATAGCTCGCCAGCCGAAGCTGGATGCTCGAGTCGATGAGGTAGTTGCGGATGCGCCGCTTCTGAGGGCCCGAGGCGTCCTGCCCCTCACCTGCGGTGGTCCACTCGCTCATTGCGTCCTCCGGTCTACTTCAGTTCCACGGCGATCTCGTCGGAGAGGATGCGCGCCGCGGCCTCCAACGCCCGCGCCGAAAGCTGCTGCTCCCGCTCTCGGGTGAGGCCGGCCGACTGGGTCTTCAAGTGTGCCGCACCCTCGCTCATGGCGGCCATGCGCCCCCCCTCCTCCACGGCCACCGCCGACGCCTTCACGTCGATGGAGACCCTACTGCCCGATTGGAGCACGTCGAGCGCCAGCACCGAGGCCTTAACCCGAAAGGTGGCGGTCTCCCCGGGAGAGGCCGCCGGGAATCCCCGGTCGGCGAGGTTGCGGAGGAGCGCGTCGCGCAGCGCCCCCTTGTCCGCCAGCGTTCCTTTCCCCTGCACGTCCTCGACGGCCACCGATCTGGGGCGCGGTTGCGTGCGGGTCCGCTCCGTCCAATCCTCGAGCGCCCGGACGGTGGCCCGGCGCACCTCTTCGTCCTCCTCGGAGAGCTGGGCCCGAGCCAGCGCCTCCCGCGCCGACGGGTCTCGGATCCTCCCCAGAGCGGCGGCGGCTGCGGCGCGGACCGCGGTCGATGGATCCGAGGCCAGCGATGCGCTCAGGATGGGAACGACCGCCGCTCCCCCCTTCTGTCCGAGAAGCAGCGCCGCCTGGGCTCGCACCTTGAGCGACGGGTCCTGCCTCAGCGCCTCGATGGCCCGCTCCAGGTTGGCATCGAGCCCCTCCGCCAGGCTGCCGGCGAGCAGAGCGGCCATCCCGAGCCCGGCCAGGGTCGCGACGAGGTCGATGAGGCGGCGCCTCCACATGCGGGCGCCTAGCTTACCGTTCCTTGGGTCCTCCGTCAGGAACGCGCCCGCGCCAGGCGGTCGGCACGGTCTCGGAACACGGCGTGAATCTTGCGGGTGAGCGCCCCGGGCTCCCCTCGCCCCACCACCCGATCGCCCACCCTCGTCACCGGCAGGACTTCGCGCACGGTCGAGGTGAGGAAGGCCTCGTCCGCCGCTTGCAGGGCGGCGAGGGGTAGGGGCTCCTGCCTCACCTTCACTCCGAGCTCCAAGGCCAGATCCAAGACGACACCCCTCGTCACCCCCTCCAGGATCCCAACCCCCAGAGGCGGTGTGACGAGCTCGCTGCCGCGGACGGCAAAGACGTTGGAGCTCGCGCCTTCGGTGACGTACTCGTCCGAGTCGAGGAGAAGAGCCTCGTGGGCGCCTCGGGCCCGCGCCTCCCTCACTGCCAGAACGTGGAACAGGTGCTCCCCGGTCTTGGCGGCCGGGTCGCCACCCCGGCGAATCCCCCCGGGGTGCCCCACCGGCCAGGCAGAGACCCCCTCCCGGTACGCCTGGAGAGGCGGGCCGCGGAGCGGCAGGACCATCACCACCAGCGACGGATCGACCGCCAGTGCCGGGTCGAGCCCCATCTCGCCCGACCCGCGGGTGACGACGATCCGAGCCGACCGCTCCCCGGTATTCCACGGGGCCTCCCCCGGCTCCGCCGGGTCGTCGCCTCGAGACTGGAGCACCGCGCGCTCCACTTCGGCGGCGATCCGCGACGCCGGCCACGGCATCTCGAGGCCGATGCGCGCCGCCGAAGCCGCCAGGCGCCGGAGGTGGGGCGCTACCTCGAAGAGGTTCAGGCCGTAGGTGCGCACCACCTCGTAGACACTGTCGCCGTAGAGGAACCCGCGGTCGAAGACCGAGACCCTCGCCTCGCCAGGAGGCACGATGACCCCATTCAGGTTCACGAGAACTGGCATGGCCGTTTACTTGACCCCCGGATCCCCAGTGATATCTCCCGATTCCGATGGAGCAGCTGCCGGTAGAGTGTACGCACTGCGGAGTGGTCATGACGAGCTGGTCCGCGCCGGCTTCGCAGACTCGCTATTATCAGTGCCCATTCTGCGGCAGGACCTGGTGCTCCGCCTACGGGGACCTTTTCAAGAGGGGCGCGGGCGCCCGCCTCCTCGACGCCCGGAGGGGCTCGGGCGTCGGGGTGCGGGGAGCCGCCGCCCAGGCGAGCGCCGAGGACGCCGGTTGGCGCGAGCTCAAGGGGCGGGCCGACCGGTGGTTCGCCCGGCTGGCGCGCGAGGAACGCCGCTGCGCGCACCACAACGGGCGGCGGTCGCCCGAACCCACCGTGAGCTACGCCGTCCCTCCCCTTCGCCCCGGCCACGCCAAGTAGATCGCGAGCGCGGCGACGAGAGCGAGGCCCAGAGCGGCCTTCCACCCGGCCGACAACGTCGCGGCGGGCGAAACGTGACTCTCCACCAGGGCCACCCCTCCCAGGAGCGGCACCACCAGGACGAGCAGCCTCCCGCCCTCCCGGGCGCGCTCCCGCAGTGCGTCCTGCCGAGACAGCTCCCCGGGCGCCCACACCGCAGCGGCGAGCAGGAACCCGGCCTGGGCAGCGAGCAGGACCGCCGCCAGCTCCGCAGGTCCGTGCGCGGCGACAAAGCCGAGAAGTGGCCGGAGCATCCCGTGGCGCTCGCAGTGTGCCGCGACGGCCCCCAGGAGAAGTCCGTTCCCGATCAGCACCGCCGCGGTACCGAGCCCGCCCGTCAGGCCGAGGGCGAAGGCGAGGGCGACGACCGCCACGTTGTTCCTGGCGATGAGGGAGCCCGTGATCCCCGGGGCCGCCGTGAGGAGCGTATCGGTCCATAACCTTCCCTCCGCCACCGCCTCTCGCACCGCGCCGGGGACGAGCCACCCCGCCCCGACGGGATCAAAATGGACCGCGAAGGCACCCGCCATCCCCCCGGCGGCGAGCAGGCCCGCGGCGAGGAGAAAGAGACGGACGTTGCGTCGAAACACCCGTGGCACTTCGTCGCGCAGGAGCACCCGGAGGGTGCCGGTGACCGCCCGGCGGACGTGCAGCCCGGCGTGGACGCGGGAGGCGAGCTCGGACAGGTAGCCCTCCGCGTCCGACCCCGGATAGGCGGCCCGGGCCCTCGCCAGGTCCGCGGCAACCCGCCGCGTCAGGCGGTCGAGTTCCTCGACCTCCGCGAGCGATAGCCGGGCACGTCCCAGCCGGCTCGCCAACTCGTCGAGGCGCTCCCAGCCGACCCGTCGGCGTGCCACGAACGAGGCGACGCTCTCGAAGCCCTCGGCCCCGCTCACGGGCGCGCTCCCGCCGCGGCGGCGGCCACGGCCTCCAGGAACGACTCGCTCTCGGACGGGGCCGGGGCGGGAAGCCCAGCCCGGACCGCCACGCCGGCGGCCGCCTTGGTGGCGATGCGCGCCCGGGAGTCCGGCTCGATGGACGGGCGTCGCCGCAGGAAGTCCGAGAGATGCTCGAGCTCCTGGTGCGAGAGTGCGCGCGCCGCTCGGCCGTGGACGGCGCCCCAGGTGGAACCCGGAGCGGTCTCTGGGGTGAAGTACCGCGACAGGTCGCTCGCTCGCTCCCGAACCACCAGGGTCCCGGCGACCATGTCCCCGATGCGTTGGTGACGCCGGGTGAAGGCGACGCATAGCACCCCCGGGGCGTAGAGGAAGGGCACCTCGAGAGCTCGGAAGGCGTTGCGAACCAGGGACTCGACGGGGCCCACCGGGCCGCCGTCGCTGCGCACCACGCGCAGCCCCAGGATCCGCTTTCCGGGGGTCCTCCCCCGCCACAGGGTTTCCCAGGCCACATCCCACAGCCATCCCGTCGCGAGCACCAGGAGGGCCACGGCCGCCCGGGCCGCGCCCGAGAGCAGCTGAAAGCGATGCAACAGATCTCCCCCGAACGACCAGGAGACGAGGAGCGTCACCCAGGCGAGGAGGAGGAAGAGCGAGTCGAGGAGCCAGGCGAGCGACCGCCCCCCCAGGCCGGCCACCCGCAGCGACACGAGCGAGCGCTCAGGCGTCTGGTATCGGAGGTGAGGGCCCGCGGCCATCCCCGCAGACTACAGGAAGGGGAGGCTCGGGTAACTCGTCCGGAGGACGGCCTTCGTGGTGCCGGCCGACCGTCCCAGCAGATCGGACACAGTGGCGAAGAGGCTCCGGAGGTCGCCGGCGAACCTCATCTCGTTGTTCTTGTCGAGGTCAGAGTGGAGTTGCAGTTCTGCTTCTGCGCGGGAAGGTGTCTTGCACGGGGTCGGGTGGCGGATTGGTCCAGCACCTCCAGCGCCGCCGCTCGCCGTGGTCTCGGTCCTGCGCCGGGCAACCGCATCAAGGGGGAAGCCGCGGTGACGAGCCGGCGTTGGGCGTCGGAGGGTCGCGGGCTTCTTCCAGGGCCGCCCGCCCGAAGGGCTCCCGCGTCGCGGTCGAGCAAGACCCGCGACGGGCGTGCGTGAGAGGCGGCCGTTGGGACCCTGGCGGGGCCCGACCCAACAAGTGGCTGAGGGGCGTCCGCCAGCGGCTACCTTCGGCCCAGCAAGGCTTGCCAAACCGGCTGGCCCCTCACCCGCCCTGATGGGAGGAGGTAGCAAGATGAAGCGATTCGCTCTGGCTCTCACCCTCGCCCTGCCATTCGCGGCGACGGCTGCGACCTGGGAGAACGCACCGCTCGTGGACCACATGTGCCTCGAGAAGGTCAAGGCGTCTCCGGACGATCACAAAACGTCCTGCCTCGTCCAGTGCGCCGGCAGCGGCTTCGGGATCCTCGACAACGGGAAGTGGCTCAAGTTCGACAAGGCCGGCAACGACATGGCCCTCGCGGCTCTCAAGGCGACGACCAAGAAGGACCACATCCGCGTCAACGTGAGCGGCGACCTGGCGGGTGATGTCATTCACGTCTCCAAGGTAGCCATCCCCTAGCGGCGTTTTCCCGGCAGCACCCACGGGACGGCGTCTCGATCGCACGAGTCGCCCGGCTTCCGACGGATCGACGGTGCGAGCGCGAGCCCGAGCCTGCCCTGCGCTGCTCGACTCGAGTAGACCGAGGAGGTGCCCGGCAGGCCCCTCTCCTCTCGCTTGCTGCGCGGTCGTCCGCGATCGTCCACGGGCGCGGTGTCACCGGGCTCAGGCACATCGAGATCCCTGGAAAGGGGGCCCAACCGTGTGGCATGGTCGAGAGGTCCGAAGGCAGGGCCTCCGTAGCGCGCACGGGACGCTTCTTGGCGCCAGTCCATCTCGACCCGAAGCCTCACCGCGAGAGGCCCCGCTTGCGAGGCGTCTCCCATCAGATCGCGGCCATCGCCGCAGTCGCGCCTTCCGTTTGGCTCATCGCCACCGCGACCCGCGGCCCGGCACGGCTCGGCGCCATCGTGTATGCCGCCAGTCTCGTCACGCTTCTCACCGTGAGTGCGGTCTACCATCGCGTGCTCTGGCCCTCACCCGTTCGCCACCTTGTCGGGCGCATCGACCACTCGGCCATCTTCCTCCTCATCGCAGGCACCTACACGCCGTTCTGCCTCCTCATCGGGGACGGCACGGGGGACCTGCTCCTTCGGGCGGTGTGGATCGCGGCAGCGGCGGGAGTCGTGCTCGTCGTGTTCTGGCACGGCATGCCGAAGAGCCTCCGCTCCCTCCTTTACGTCCTGCTGGGTTGGTTCATCTTCCCCGTGCTTCCGGTCCTCCGGGCGGCGATTGGGAACGAGGCCCTCGCCCTCCTCTTCGTCGGAGGCTTCTTCTACACGGTGGGGGCCGTGGTGTACGCGGCTCGGAGGCCGGATCCGTTTCCGCGAGTTTTCGGCTTCCACGAGATCTTCCACCTGCTGGTGATCGCGGCGGCGGGCTGCCACTTCCTCGTGGTCGCCGCGGCCGTCCGCGCTCTCGGAGGCCCCACCTCTCCCTGAGGGGTGTCGCCGGGGTCGTGCGCGTTTCGGGCGAGTAGCGCTCGTTTCGGCCACTGGGAACGGAATCGAGCGCGCACCGGCCCGTCGGGCTGGCGCTTGTCGTGTTCGATGGCGCGCTCGCCCGAATTCCACGGCGGTGGCGCCCCGTCTCTCGACCTTCCGGAGCAGATTCGGGCTCTTCCCGGCACGTCGCGGAGCTCAAGCGAAGGCGCTCCAGGGAGGAGCGAGCCCTTCACGGGGCCGTCGGCTCAGACCGGAGCGGCTCGAGAGACGGTTACGCCCTTGACCGCGCCCCGCCGATCGGCATCGATCCACTGAATCCCGGAGGTCAGGAGGTGTTATGTCGCCGGCGCGTGCTCGTCTCGAGGGGCTGTCCCAGGATCTGAAGGCGTTCGAGGTCCAGATCCGCAACGACATGAAGGAGATCCGCACTTCGCTGACACGCATCAAGTGGGCGCTCCGCATGGCAGGTGGACTCAGCCTCATCGCGATCGTCCTCTTCGTGGCGACGGTGGTCGGCCCCCTCTCCCACCAACTCAAGCAGATCGCCCTCAAGATCGAGCAGCTGGAGAACCAGGAGGTCGTGGCGGCGTTGACCGACGTAGCGAAGCTCCGCGCCGCGATTCAATCCGAAACGAAGCGAATCGAGCTCGAGGCCCATTCGGACATCTCGGAAACCCTCGAGCGGTCGCACCGTCTCAACACCGAGCTGCAGGCGGACCTGGCAAAGGTCCTGCCGCCCAACAACGAGCCCTTCCCAGAAGTCTACTCGTCCGCCTCCGGGCTCGCCGCGGCCATCGGTCGGGCGAGCGAGAAGGTCGGCCCGGAGGGGCAGTTCCCGCCTCTCCTGCAGAAGGCGGCGAACCTGAACGGCAGGCTCGACGCCGCGCTCGCGAACGTGGAGGGCCCGAGCCCGCGCGGGCGCGCTCGCGACTTTCCCGCGGTCTACGACCGAGCGACCGCGCTCCAAGCGAAGCTTGAGACGGCCCAGAAGAGGATCACCGGGGCCGGCGAGGGGCAACAAGAGCCGCCCTTTCCAGAGGTCTACGCGACTGCCCTCGCGGTCGACGCCCGATTGGCCGCCGCCTATCGGAAGACCACCGGGGCCGAGCGCGGGAAGCCGGAGCCCGAGTTCCCCGACCTCTACAAGCAGGCGGTCTCGACGCAGAAGAAAGCAAAGAAGACCACGGCCAGCCCGACCTCATCGCCGGCTAGGTAGCCCCTCGAACGAGCAAGAACCGCTCTCGATCACCCTCGCGGGACGTGAGCCCGCACGCCGTCGAGGTTAGCAAGGATCGAGCGGTGCACCCTGGCTCCGCTCTCGCCCGCGGTCGCGGGGGAGTCGCCGTCATCGAGGCCACGGTGGAAACCTCTTCTGGAGTCACCGACGTCCGCAGCACCCATCCGGTGACAGAAACCCTGGATCGCCTGGAGCGCCTCGCGAGGGCCAACGGCCTCCTCGTGTTCGCCCGCATCGACTTCAGTCGCGATGCCGCGGCCATCGGCCTCGCCCTGCCCGCTACGCAGATGCTCATCTTCGGGAACCCCAGGGCGGGTACACCGCTGATGCTCTCGGGGCCCCGATCCGCACTCGACCTCCCCCTCAAGGCTCTCGCCTGGGAGGACGGGGACGGGAAGGTCTGGCTCTCCTACAACGATCCGGAGTACGTCGTGGCGCGCCACGGGTTGCCGCGAGAACTGGCCAAGAACCTGGCCGCGGCAGGGGTGCTTGTCGCCAAGGCTGCGGATGAAACCCCTCTTCCCCTTCCGGGATGAACGCCGCATCCGCCGCAGCAAGAGTCCGTGCCGGGGCAACTCGCCGTGCCGTAGCGCGTGTCGATCGTCTCTCGCCTTCGCTCTCGCCCGCTGGATGGGCATCCCACCCCGAAGCGGTCCTCCTCAGGCGTGCGAGGCCGCGTGGCCGGCAAGCCCGGAGCCCGATGAGCATGCGGCCTCCGACCCTTGGGCTATCGCGTCCCTTCCCATTCCTTGGTCGCCGCCGGCGGGCTCTGTGTTTCCGGGCTGGGAGAGATGGCGACCGCGGGCAGCGAGGGTTCGCGCGCTTCCGCAAAAAGGCAGAACTCGATGGCGCCAGCCTCTGCCACTACGTCAGCGAGCGACTGGAGCCTTGCCGGCCAACCCTCCGTGAACTGCGGGCCGATCCGGTATGCCTCGCGGTGAAAGACGGCGATGACGGCGCGGAGGCGAACGGTCTTCCTCCCGGCGTAGATGCTCGGCGGCAGTAGCCGCGCCGTGCCCGTCACCTTCTCCCTTCCGCCGTCTGCGCGCCCGCGGCCGCAGACGGTGATGGCGACCTCGGCCGAGAACGGCACCGGCGTGTCCAACGGGAGCGGCCCGACCTTCACGCCGTTGAACACGGCCTCGAACCTGCATGCCTCGGGGTCCGACTTGTTGTTGGTGATCCACTCTCTAAAGTGCCGGGTCTTCGTCGAGTTGTTGTCGACGCGAACCGTAGCCAGCGGCACGGCACAGCGACCCGACACTGCGCCGGTGACCTCGTCGTAGGTGAAGCTACACTCCACCGCGGAGCTGACCGCGATGTTCAACTCCTTCAGCGCGTCGTCGAAGACCGCTGCGAAGCCGTTGTTCCCGGCGTCAGGATTCACGGTGAATTCCTCGGCGAGCGCGGTACTCGTCCAGGCCAGCAGCGGAGCGAGAGCGGCAGCGATGCGATTCACGTGGCACCTCCGCAGCAGCACTTAGCGAGCAGTCGTCGGGACAACCGACGTCAATTGGGGGTGCGCGGCGACGCGATTGGCGAATGCCGCAAGCGCTCGACGCCGAGACCCTCTCTACTGAGGCTCCTGGCGCGGCATCTGGCAGCAGCGCCACGTCACACCATCGGCGGAACCCGTTCCTCGCGCCGCAATCGAGCCCGGTCGCCAAAGGAGCGAAAGCCCGAGCTCGACCACCGTCGCTGTCGCCACGCTCGAACGCGGTGCGAGTTGCTCGCTTAGTGTGCGTAACGAATCGGTCAAATATGAATTGCCACGATTGCCGCCATGCGTCGCAGTGACCGGGGCTCTCCGTGAGTGGCGAGCGCAGTCAGGGGCGCGCACGTCTGAAAGCAGTGACACATTGTGGTCGCACGCAAGGTGTCCAACCGAAACCGGCGCTACCCGGGCGCCCCGTTGCCGTCGAGGTCTTGCCGCTTCGTCGGCTCCGCGAGAACACCGAGACATCGCACGGCCTCTACTCGCCCGGATCGGCACCCGCACGGGGCGCGTCCCGCGACTCTTCTCCCGAGATGATGCGCGTGGTCCGATGAGAGTCTGGGAACAGTTGGCGGCCATCGTTTGCCGGGGAGCAGGCTATTAGCCCGAGGATTTGCCGCCGGAGATCCTCGCGGCGGGCGCGGTAACCACCCCGGACCCCTCGGGCGGCGAGGTTCGCGCCAGCCTCCCCTCCCGACCGAGGGGGGCAAGCTTCAGCGGAGCTGGCGTCGCCCCTGCCTTGCTGGGTCTCCCTTGCTGCAAGACGGTTGGCTGCCGCAGCGCCGACACATGAATACTCACCGGGAGCGCCTGGAGAGCAGCGCTCTGGATGGGGTTCGCGGGTGCCCTGCTTGGGTGGCCTGGGCGGAGAGAGAGTACCCCTCCGGTGCGTCCTGCCGACGAGCCGTAGAGACGGCTCCAACCACACGCAACGGATGCGTGGCTGGCGCGCCCGGCAGATAAGCGTAGCGCGCCTCTCACCTCGCCCGCGGGTGGCACTGCCGGCGAAAAGGGCCTCGCGGACGCATCGAGGTCCGGCTCCCTCGGGTGACAACACCGCATCGGGCTTGTTCTTCCCGCGCGCGTGACGTTTCCAACTTGCAACCTTGGATGTACCCGACTCGCTGTAAGGAGGTGCACGCCCTTCCCCCGCGGCGGAGGCTCCAGGTGACCAGCGAACAGCTCAACGCAGCCAAGAACGCCTACCACTACGCCCAGCTTGCCGCCGACGTGGATTCCGTCTGCACAATTCGAAGCCTCTCCACCCCAGGGCCCGCAAACAGGGACGCCGGCACGGACCTGGCGCTTGCCTGCTTCGTGCTCGCTCTTGCCAACGAGTCCGCCGCGGTTGCCCGTCTTCGATCGCGCCTCATCCTCCCAGGCCGATCGCTCGAGGAGGTGCGTGACGGTGCTTCCTGGCTGGCGGACGCGATTCAGTCCGAGTGCCGCAGGCTGGGCGTCGATGCGCGCTCAGGTGAGTTGCTCTGCGAATGCGGCCGTGCGGAAGGGGAGCACGGGCATTGCGCTTCTGCGGCACGTCTTGCAGCGCCTGCGTCACCCCAACCCAATTGAGTTGCACGACGCCGCCACCGGCGACGTGCCCCGGGGCGGGAGAGGTGAACTGCGGCAACGGGATTTGCTGCTACGCGTCCTCCCCGTTCTACTGCGCCTCCACCAACAACTGCTACACGACCGAGACGGCTGCTGCGAATGCCTGCGGTACAACCTGCTCGGCCTGTCAGTAGTGGGGGACGCGCTCCCGCTCCAGGTCACGTTCCCTCACCATCCGCGTCCCTTCGTCCGCGCGCCCCGTCGCGCGGCACCGGTGCCTCGCACCCTCCGGAATCGGCGGCTGTGCTGGCTCTTTCGTTCATCCAAGAGTTTCTCCTCGACGAACGTAGCCTCGGGCACCTCAGCGTTGCTTACCCGACGCGCGGCCGCAAGCTTGTTTCGGCGCGCGTGATGGGGCACAGGTGAGACGTGTTCGGACCCGTCGGTTTGCTCATTGCGCGACTCCGGCGCAGCATGACCGTCGCCGGCCGCCGGGCCCTTCGCGCGGCTCGCATGCTTACTCCCAGGCCCTGCGGCGTGACCGGGGGCTCCTCTCTGACCTCGTACGCACCAGGAGGCAACTTATCGCGGAGAACGCCTTCCTTCGCCAACAACTCCTGGTTGCCGCCCGAGGCGTCAAGAAGCCGCAGTTTCGCGCCTCGGAACGCGCCCTGCTGGTGACCCTCGCGGCGATGTTCTCGCTCTGGCGCGATGCCCTCGTGCTCGTCAAGCCTGATACGCTTCTGCGCTGGCACCGAGAGGGCTCCCGGCGGTGGTGGAAGTGGCGCTCACGGCGGAAGCCATCTGGTGCCTCGCGCCTGTCGCCCGAGGTCGTCCTCCTCATTCGCCGTATGGCGACCCGAAGAACCGTCTGTGGGGCGCTGAACGCATCCGAGGCGAACTCCTCAAATTGGGCATCGCCGTCGCCAAGAGAACCGTCCAGCGGTACTTGAGCAAGGTCCGCACGACGCCGCCGGATGGCCAGCGTTGGTCCACCTTCCTTCGCCAACAGGCTGCAGCGATCTGGGCCTGCGATTTCGTCGAGGTCCGCGATCTCTGGTTTCGCTGTCACTACGTCTTCGTCGTCATCCACCTCGAAACGCGAAAACTCGTCCATACCGCATCCACGATGACGCCCACCGTCGCCTGGACCGTCCAGCAGCTGCGCGACCTGACTCCGTTCGGCAACGGCCCGAGGTTTCTGCTCCGCGATAACGATGGCAAGTTCACCGAGACCTTCGACGACGTCGCCCACCGCGCTGGTATCCGCGTCATCCGCACGCCTGTCCTTGCGCCCGCGGCAAACGCCTTCGTCGAGAGGTTTGTGGGTTCGCTTCGCCGAGAATGCCTGGACCACGTCCTTCTGCTCGGCGAGCGCCATCTGCAACGCGTCCTCGCTGAGTACCGTTCGTGATTCAACCGCGCACGACCTCACCAGGGAATCGACCAGCGCTGCCCTTCCGCTTTCGGCTCCGCTGCC
>Ga0335080_10000352_pt1 | contig 41908 bp, 41 predicted proteins | sample Lox_Sample_34_FD_206720 | JGI IMG/M metagenome (GOLD analysis project Ga0335080, IMG submission 206720) | Soil microbial communities from Loxahatchee National Wildlife Refuge, Florida, United States - Lox_Sample_3.4 | ecosystem: Environmental > Terrestrial > Soil > Wetlands | place: USA... | reverse complement strand
CGATCGAGCTCACGGTCACGGCGCTCGCGATCGGCGTCGCGCTCGGGCTGCCGCTCGGCATCGCCGCCGCCCGCCACCGCAACCGCGCGCTCGACTACGCGGCGCGCATCGTCTCCCTGATGGGCCTGTCGTTCCCGGCCTTCGTCTCCGCAATCATGCTGCTCCTCGCTTTCGCGATCCAGCTGCACTGGTTCCCGGTCATCAGCGAAGCGCGCCCGGGCGACCCCTGGAGCCGGCTGAGCGCGCTGGTGCTCCCGGCGGTCAACCTGGGGCTCATCATGGTGGCGTACGTCACGCGGGTGGCGCGCTCGAGCATGCTGGGCGTGCTCGGCGAGGACTACATCCGCACGGCGCGCTCGAAGGGCGTGCCGGCGCGGGTCGTGATCTGGCGCCACGCGCTGGGCAACGCGCTCATCCCCGTCGTGACCGTGGTCGGCCTCTACCTCGGCGTGCTGATCGGCAATTCGGTGCTGACCGAGATCGTGTTCAACCGCCCCGGCCTGGGCAAGCTCATCGTGAACTCGCTCAACCAGCGCGACTACACGATGCTCCAGGGCCTGATGGTGATCTACGCGTTCATCATCGTCATCGTCAACCTGCTGACCGACCTCACCTACGGCGTGGTCGATCCGCGGGTGCGCCAGCAATGAGCGCAACCACGGCCGCGGTGCGGCGCAGCGCCTGGTCGCGCCTAGGCACGATCGTCCGCCGCAACAAGATGGCCTCGTTCGGCGCCGCCATCGTCGTGCTCGTCGCGCTCTCCGCGATCTTCGCCCCGTGGCTCTCGCCGCACGACCCGCTCGAGCAGGACGTGCTGCTGCGGCTCGCGTCCCCGAGCGCGCAGTTCCCGCTCGGCAACGATTCCTTCGGCCGCGACATCCTGTCGCGCATCCTCTGGGGCGGGCGCGTCTCGCTGTACGTGAGCACGGTGGCGGTGTTCATCGCGATCGTCGTCGGAGGGGCGCTCGGCATCCTCGCGGGCTACGTCGGCGGCCGCTTCGACCGCTTCGTGATGGCCGCCATGGACGTGCTGCTTTCGTTCCCGACGCTGGTCATGGGGCTCCTCGTCGTGGCGATGCTGGGCCCGACCGTCGGCAACCTGATCCTCGCGATCACGCTCACCGCGGTCGCGCCGTTCGCGCGCATCGCCCGCGCCCCGACGCTCACCGTGAAGGAGCGCGATTTCGTCGAAGCCGGCCGCGCGCTCGGCTTCTCCAACCTGCGCCTCATGGCCGTGCACGTGCTCCCCAACGTGCTCGACGACATCCTGGTGATGGCGGCGCTGTGGCTCGCCACCGCGATCCGCACCGAGGCATCGCTCTCCTTCATCGGGCTCGGCGTGCGTCCGCCGACCGCGACCTGGGGCGGCATGATCCGTGAGGGCTTCGAGAACATCCTCGATTCGCCCTGGCTCGCGATCCTGCCGAGCCTCGCGATCCTGCTGGTGATGCTGGGCTTGAACATGCTGGGCGACGGACTGCGCGACACCTCCGACCCGAGGCTGCGGCATGAGTAGCGCACCGGCGCTGGTTGTCGACCGGCTCACCACCGAATTCCGGATCGACGGCCGCTGGCACGCGGCGATCCGCGAGGTTTCGTTCGCTGTCGGCCGCCACGAGACGCTCGCGCTGGTGGGCGAGTCGGGCTGCGGCAAGAGCATCACCGCGCTTTCGATCATGGGACTCGTGCCCAGGGCCAACGGGCGCATCGCGTCCGGACGCGTGCTTCTGGACGGCCGCGACCTGGTGCAGCTCGACGAGCGCGAGCTCGAGGCGACCCGCGGCGGCGCGATCGCGATGATCTTCCAGGAGCCGATGACCTCGCTCAACCCCGTGCTGCCGATCGGCTTCCAGGTGGCGGAGACGCTGCGCTACCACACGAGCCTCTCGAAGGCCCAGGCGCGGGCGCAGGCGCTCGCGCTGCTCGAGCACGTGAAGATCCCGTCGGCCGCACAGCGCTTCGACGACTATCCGCATCACTTCAGCGGCGGCATGCGCCAGCGCGTCATGATCGCGATGGCGCTCGCCTGCAAGCCGCAGATCGTCCTCGCCGACGAGCCGACCACCGCGCTCGACGTCACGATCCAGGCGCAGGTGCTCGCGCTCCTCGCCGAGCTCAAGGCCGAGACCGGCATGGCGCTCATCTTCATCACCCACAATCTCGGCGTCGTGGCGTCGATCGCCGACCGGGTCGCGGTCATGTACGCCGGCGACATCGTCGAGACGGCGAGCGTGGAAGCGCTGTTCGCGCATCCGACGCATCCGTACACCGAGGCGCTGCTCTCCTCGATTCCGCGTGTCGACCGCGACGCGGGAGCGCTCAAGCCGATCGCGGGGCAGGTGCCGCCGATCACGGCCATGCCCGCCGGCTGCCGCTACGCCGACCGCTGTCCGCTGCGTGTCGAGCGCTGCGCGACCATGCCGCCGCTCGTCGCACTCTCCGGCAATCGCGAGCACGAGGTGCGCTGCTGGGTGCGGACCGGCGACGGAGGCGCGGCGTCGTGACCACCCCGCTGCTCGAGGTGCGCAAGCTCGCGAAGACGTTCCCGGTGCGGCACGGCTTCATGGGCGGGCGCACCGGCACCGTGCACGCGCTCTGCGACATCTCGTTCTCGGTCGCTGCCGGCGAAGCTTTCGGGCTGGTCGGCGAATCGGGCTGCGGGAAGTCGACCACGGGACGCGCGATCCTGCGCCTGATCGAGCCCGATGCCGGCACGGTGCTCTTCAAGGCACAGGACGTCTACCGCGCCGACCCGCGCCGCCTGCGCGCGCTGCGGCGCGAGATGCAGATCGTGTTCCAGGATCCGTATTCGTCGCTCAACCCGCGCCGCACCATCGGCCAGACGCTGAGCGAGCCCATGCGCGTGCACGGGCTCGGCAGCCCGCGCGAGATCCGCTCCCGGGTGCGCGCGCTGCTGGCCGAGGTCGGCATGCCGGTCGACGCCGCCGAGAAATATCCGCACGAGTTCAGCGGCGGCCAGCGCCAGCGCATCGGCATCGCGCGGGCGCTCGCGCTCGAGCCCGAGCTGATCGTCGCCGACGAGCCGGTGTCGGCGCTCGACGTGTCGATCCAGGCGCAGATCCTCGTGCTCCTGCGCGGCCTGCAGCGCAGCCGCAACCTGAGCTTCGTGTTCATCTCGCACGACCTCGGCGTCGTGCGCCACTTCTGCCGCACGGTGGCGGTGATGTACCTGGGGCGAATCGTCGAGCGCGGTCCCGTCCCCGCCATCTTCGACGCACCGCTGCATCCCTACACGCGCGCGCTGCGCTCGGCCTCGCCGGTGCCGGATCCGAAGGCGAAGGTGATCATGATGAAGCTCGAAGGCGAGGTCGCTTCGGCGATGGCACCGCCGGCGGGCTGCCACTTCCATCCGCGCTGCCCGCAGGCGATGCCGATCTGCAGTGAAGTCTACCCGGGCTGGACGCAGGTGACGCCCGATCACGGCGTGGCCTGTCACCTCTATCCTTCGCCGGCGAGCGAGGACGCGCCGCGAGCGCAGTAGGCGGCTCGAAGCTCCGGCAGCGCCTTCGCTACTCCCGCAAAGGCGCCGGGTCACGTCGGATTCCGGCAGCAGCGCTCTCGGCGCCGGGCAACGAAGCTCTGTTTGACGCGGATCAACGTCTCCGCGCGCAGCCTTCTCTAGCCTATGCGCTTTGCCGCCGCGGCGTACCTGTCGGCCAGCGAATGTCCAATGATGCCGGCACGCGCGCCAAGGCTCTGAGCGCGTCGCGGGCGTCGGCAAGACTCGCGGGCACGGATTGGTGGTCGGACCGATCGAGGAGTGGCCCATGCGTCCCCAGGAAACCTACAACGATCAGATCGTGCGGCTGTTCCTGCTCGCCGCGGCGGTCTGGGGCATCGTCGGCATGGCCATCGGCGTCTACGCCGCCGCCGAGATGGCGTGGCCCTGGTTCAATCTCGGCCTCCCCTGGCTCACCTTCAGCCGCATCCGCCCGGACCACACCTTCGGCGTGATCTTCGCCTTCGGCGGCTCGGCCCTGATGGGCACCTGCTACTACGTCGTCCAGCGCACGGGCCACACCCGGCTCGCATTCACCGCGCTCGCCAATTTCACCTTCTGGGGCTGGCAGCTCGGCTGCGTGCTCGCCATGGCTACGATGCCTTTCGGGATCACGCAAAGCAAGGAATACGCCGAGCCCGAGTGGTTCATCGACGTCGCGGTCGCCGTCGTCTGGGTCTGCTTCGGCGTCGTCTTCTTCGGAACGATCGCGCGGCGGCGCATCCGCCACATCTACGTCGCCAACTGGTACTACGGCGCGTTCATCATCGCGGTTGGACTGCTGCACATCGTCAACAACATCGCGCTCCCGGTGTCGCTCACCAAGTCCTACCCCGTCTATTCGGGCGCGGTCGACGCGATGGTGCAATGGTGGTACGGCCACAACGCGGTGGCGTTCTTCCTGACCGCAGGCTTCCTCGGGATGATGTACTACTTCGTCCCGCGCCAGGCCCAGCAGCCGCTGTGGAGCTACCGGTTCTCGATCGTGAACTTCTGGGCGCTCATCTCCGTGTACATGTGGGCCGGGCCGCACCACCTGCTGTACACGGCGCTGCCCGACTGGGTGCAGTCGGTGGGCATGGCGTTCTCGCTCATCCTGCTGATGCCGAGCTGGGGTTCCGCGGCGAACGGGCTCCTGACCTTCAACGGCTCGTGGCACCTCCTGAAGACCGACCCGGCCGCGAAGTTCATGGTGCTCTCGCTCGTTTTCTATGCGGCGGCGACCTTCGAAGGCTCGATGATGGCGATCAAGACGGTCAACTCGCTGTCGCACTACACCGAGTGGACCATCGCCCACGTGCATTCGGGCGCGCTCGGCTGGGTTGCCATGATCACGATCGGATCGCTCTACGCGATGGCGCCGCGCGCGCTGGGCCAGCCGGCGATGCACTCGCGCCCGGCGATGGAGCTGCATTTCTGGCTGCACACGATCGGGGTGCTGCTCTACGTGCTCTCGATGTGGACCGCGGGCGTCACGCAGGGCCTCATGTGGCGCGCGACCGGCCCTGACGGTTCGCTCACCTACCCCTTCATCGACAGCCTGATCGCGATCAAGGGCCTTTACGCCGTGCGCTGGTTCGCCGGCGTGCTCATCCTGTGCGGCATGATCGTGATGGCATGGAACCTGTGGCACACCGCCGCGGCGGCCCGCGCGCGGCTGATCAAGCCGATCCCGGTTCCGATTCCCGAGCCCGAGCCGCACCAGGTGCCCATGCCGTTGCCGGCATACACCTAAAGGAGCTCGCGATGGCTCGCGGATACAAGTACTTCGAAGCGATCGAGAAGAACGCCGTGCTGCTCGGCGTCCTCACGCTGGTGATGGTGTCCCTCGGCGGGTTGTCCGAGATCACGCCGCTCTTCGTCGAGGCGCACTCGGTCAGCCCGCCGCCCGGCGTCAAGCCCTACGATGCGCTGCGCCTCGCCGGCAAGGACGTCTACGTGCGCGAGGGCTGCTACCTGTGCCATTCGCAGATGATCCGCGCGCTGCGCGCCGAGACGCAGCGCTACGGCAACGCCTCTAGCGCGGCGGAATCGGTGTACGACCGGCCGTTCCAGTGGGGCTCGAAGCGCACGGGACCAGACCTCGCGCGGGTCGGTGGCAAATACTCCGACGAATGGCAGCGGCTGCACCTCCTCGATCCGCGCGCGTTCGTCGCCGAGTCGAACATGCCCGCGTACCCGTGGCTCGCGCAGGCCGGGCTCGATGGCGACGACATCGCGGCGCGAATGCGAACGCTGCGCAAGCTGGGCGATCCGTACACCGACGCGGACATCGAAGGCGCAGCCAAGGCGGTCGCCGACAAGACCGAGCTGGACGCGCTGGTCGCGTACCTGCAGGGCCTCGGCGTCGCCAACGAGCCGCTGCCCGCGAAGGGGCCGACGCAATGAGCCCGGTCTGGGGACAGGTCGTCGGCGTCGCCACGGTGATCGTCATGCTCGCCTTCGCCGGCGTCTGGGCGTGGGCGTGGCTGCCGCAGCACAAGGACGATTTCGACGCTCTGTCGAAGCTGCCGATGGAGGATGAGCCTGAAGCGATCGAGCGGGAGGCCGAGCGATGAGCGAGTTCTGGTCGACATGGGTGATCCTCCTGATCGTCGTCAATCTCGGCATCGCCTTGTTCCTATTCCTGTGGGGACCGCGCGTGGACGTCCCGACGCAGCCCGACGGCACGAGCGGGCACGTCTGGGCCCACGGCGTTCTGCGCGAAGGCGTGCGGCGCCTGCCGAAGTGGTGGATCGTGATGTCCGCGCTGCTGTTCGTCGTGGGTTTCAGCTATCTCGCGCTCTACCCCGGCTTCGGTGCGTTCAACGGCGTGCTCGACTGGACCTCGCACGGCGAGCTCGCGCGCGCGCAGGCCGCAAACGCGCAGCTCCAGACGCCCCTTCGCGATCGCCTGCGCGGCAAGTCAATCGAGGCGATCGCCACCGACCCGGAGGCGCTTCGCGTGGGACAGATGCTGTTCATCGACAACTGCGCCGCATGCCATGGCCGCGACGGACACGGCAGCCACGCGCTCGGCGCGCCCGATCTCACCGACAGCGACTGGCTCTACGGGGACGATGGCAAGTCGATCCTGTCGAGCATCGAAGACGGCCGCCGCGGCGCGATGCCGGCGTTCGCGGCCTCGCTGTCCGACGACGACATCGCCAATCTCGCGCAGTACGTGGCGAGCCTCTCCGGCAATACCTACGATTCGCTGCGCGTTCAGCTCGGCAGGCGGCTTTTCTCCACCTGCGCGGCTTGCCACGGCGCGGACGGCAAGGGCAACCAGACGATCGGCGCGCCGAATCTCACCGACCGCATCTGGCTGTACGGGGGCAATCTCGCGGACATCGCGGAAACGATCCGCCACGGCCGCAACGGCGTGATGCCGGCTTGGCGCAACCGCCTCGGCGACGAGAACGCTTCGCTCGTCGCCGCCTGGGTCTACGCACAATCGCACCCGGCGGCTGCTGCCGCGAAGTGACGTGGTCACGCGGCGCGATTCCGACGCGTGGTTCCGGCAGCCGGTCGTCTGGCTCGGCGCTCTGATCCTGGCGGTGACGATCGCCGGCTGCGTAGCCACGATCCTACTGGCCTGGCGCTTCGCCGACGCGCCGATCGACGGCGACGGTCGCCATGCGCGGAGCGCACCGCTCGAGCACGCCGCGGACGCGAGGCCGCCCGCGCAGCAGGCACGATGATCGCGGCGCCGCGCTGCTGGCACTGCGGCGAGCCGCTGCCCGCCGATCCGCCGCGGGCGCTCGTCGCGGGGGTCGCTCATCCGGTGTGCTGCCAGGGGTGCCGCGCGGTCGCCGAATGGATCGACGAGCTGGGTCTCGCCGACTATTACCGCTTGCGCCGTGCATCGGCGTTGCGCGCGCCGGATCGCGTGGACACCGCGAGTACCGCGAGGGCGGTCGAGCGGCCCGAGCTGGCGCGTCACTTCGTGCGCACGCTCGGCGACGGTAGGAGCGAGGCCCTCGTGCTGGTCGAGGGCCTGCGCTGCGCCGCCTGCTGCTGGCTGATCGAGCGGACCCTGGGTCGTCTGCCCGGCGTCGCGGAGGTCGGCATGAACGCGCAGGCCCGCCGCGCGCGCATCCTGTACGACGGCACGGTGGTTTCGCTGGCCGGCATCGTCGAAGCCTTCGCGCGCATCGGTTACCGGGCGCTGCCGCTCGATCGCGCCGCGCTCGACGATGCCCGCGGCCGCGAGACGCGCGACGCGCAGAAGCGGCTCGCCGTCGCCGGCTTCGGCGCCATGCAGGCGATGATGTACGCGAGCGCGCTATGGTTCGGCGCCTTCGACGGCGTCGACGTCGCGACCCGCGACCTCTTCCGCTGGCTGACACTGCTCGCGGCCACGCCCGTCGTGCTCTACTCGGCCGCGCCCTTCTTCGCCGGCGCGCGGCGCCTTCTCGCGGCGCGCCGCCTCGGCATGGACGTGCCGGTGGCGCTGGCAGTCGCGCTCATCTACGCGAGCAGCGTCGTCGAGGTTGCGGCCGGCGGCCCCGACGTGTGGTTCGAGTCGGTCAGCATGTTCGTCTTCTTCCTTTGCGTCGGCCGCTATCTCGAGATGCGTGCGCGCCATCGCGCGGGAGAGCTCTCCGACGCGCTGGCGCGGCTCACGCCCGCCTTCGCGGATCGCCTGGAGGCCGACGGATCGCTGCGGCGCGTCGCCGCGCTCGAGCTCCTTGCCGGCGATCGGGTGGTCGTCGCCGACGGCGGTGCAGTTCCGGCCGACGGCGACCTCGAGAGCGCGCAGTGCCGCGTCGACGAGGCGCTGCTCTGCGGCGAATCGGTCCCGCTCACCAGGCGCCGCGGCGAGTCGCTGTACGCAGGCAGCGTCGTCGTCGGCGCTCCGGCGACCCTGCGGGTCACGCGCGTCGGCGCGGACACCGTCGTGGCCGGCATCGTCGCGCTCACCGCGCGCGCGATGAGCTCGCGTCCACGCCTTGCCCGCGAGGGCGAGCGCGCCGCGGCGGCCTTCGTCGCCCGCGTGCTCGTCCTCGCGGCGGCCGCGGCGATCGGCTGGGCGATCGTCGACATCGATCGCGCGTTCGCCGCGACGGTCGCCGTGCTCGTGGTCGCCTGTCCCTGCGCGTTCGCGCTGGCGGCACCGGCGGCGGTGACGCGCGCCCTCGCGGTGCTCACCGGCCGCGGCGTGCTTGTAGTGCGCCCGGACGCGCTGGAGGATCTCGCCTCCGTCACGCACCTGCTCTTCGACAAGACGGGGACGCTGACCGAGCCGTCGATCGCCCAGGAGCGCACGGTGGCCCTGCGCCACGTCGATCGCGACGGGGCCCTCGCGCTGGCCGCGGCGCTCGCGCGGGGCAGCCGCCATCCGCTCGCTCGCGCGTTCGCCGCCGCGGCACCGGCGGCGCTGCCCGCGGTGGCTGCGCGCGAAAGCGTCGCGGGCTGCGGCGTGGCAGGCGCGATCGGCGGACGGCGCTACCGGCTCGGTCGCGCCGGCTATGCGCTCGGTCGAAACGACGGGCCCGCCGACCTCGACGACGCGATCGTCCTGGCCGACGACGAGGGCGCGATCGCAGCGTTCCACGTCGACGAGCGTATTCGACCGGGCGCGCGCGCAGCGGTCGACGCGCTCGGTCGCGAGGGCATTCGCGTCGGCATCGCGAGCGGTGACGCGAAGGCGAAGGTCAGCTCCGTCGCAGCGAGCCTCGGCATCGCCGACTGGGCTGCGCGCGAGTCGCCCGCCGACAAGCTCGCCTGGGTGGAGTCGCTGCGCGCCGCCGGCGCGCGCGTCGCCGTGGTCGCGGACGGCGTGAACGACGCGCCGATGCTGGCCGGCGCGGACGTCGCGGTCGCGGTGGGCTCGGCGGCGGACGCCGCGCAGGCGGCGAGCGACATCGTCGTGACCGGAGAGCTCGGCGCGCTCGCCGACGCGCGAGCGCTCGCCCGCGAGATGCTGTCGATCCTCCGCCAGAACCGGCGCTGGGCGCTCGGCTACAACCTGGCCGCCGTCCCTCTCGCCGCGCTCGGCTTCGTGCCGCCCTGGCTCGCGGCGATCGGCATGTCCGCGAGCTCGCTCTTCGTGGTGCTGAACGCGCTGCGCATCGGCCGGTCGGCACGCACGAGCGCGGGCCGCGAGCGCGAGCCCGTTGCGCTCGACCCGCGCCTCGATCCGGCCGCGCAGGCATGAACAGCCTCGTGTTCCTCATCCCGCTGTCGATCCTGTTCCTGATCGGCGCCGGCTTCGCGCTCTTCTGGGCGGTCGATCACGGACAGTTCGACGACATGGAGACGCCGGCGCTGCTGCCCCTCGTCGACGCGGACGCAGTATCGAGCGACGAGGCTCGCGACCGATCGTCTGCACCCGACGCCGGCGGCGAGGCGCGATCGCGATGACCGGCGGACTCACGCTGGGCGCTGCCCTGCTGCTCGGCTTCGCGGCGAGCGGGCATTGTCTCGCGATGTGCGGCGGAATCTCGGCGGCGCTGGGCATGGCGACGGCGACGCGTCCCGACGGCCGGCCGCGCAGCTCGCTGCTCGTCGCCTACCAGCTCGGCAGAATGCTCTCCTATGCGATCGCAGGCGGACTCGTCGGCGGCGCGCTGGGCCTCGTCGTCGGCTGGCTGGACATCGACGCGGTGCGCACGGGCCTGCGCGCGCTCTCCGCGGTCGCGCTCGGCGCTGCCGCGCTGGTCGCCCTCGGTGCGCTGCGCGATCCCGGCTCGCGGCTGGGCAGGCTCGTGTGGCCGCGCCTCGCGCCGCTGGGCCGGCGGTTCCTGCCGGTGACGAGCCTCCCGCGCGCGGCGGGCTTCGGCATGGTCTGGGGCTGGATGCCCTGCGGCTTCGCCTACACGGTCATGGTCATCGCGGCGCTCGAGCAGGACACGCTGCGCTCGGCAGCGACGATGCTCGCCTTCGGCCTCGGCACCGCGCCAGCGATGATCGCAGTGGCCTTCGGCGCGCGCCGCGCTGCGGGCTTCGCCGCCGGCAACACGGGCAGGCGCGTGGCGGGCGCGGTGCTGATCGGAAGTGCCGCACTGACCTTGTTCGCGCCGCAGATCGTCGCGGCCGCGCCGTGGCTGCATCCGTGGATGCCGTATCTCTGCAGGGTCGCGGGAGAGTAGGCATGCGCCCTTCGGTGGACACGAAAGCCTCGCCGGCACCTCAATCGCCCGGCACGCCGAGCCTCCACGTCGGCCAGTTGGAGACGATCTCCTGGACCAGCGGCGAGCCGACGACGTACAGGTTCGCCGTTGCCGCAGTGAATCCGCCCGACGACGTCTTGAGCGATTCGTACGCCGACTGCCCGTCGTGCGGCCGGTCGAAGTTGGACCCCGTTCGAAGCACGGCGACCCGCCGCACGTCGAGCAAGCCCGCGGCCGCACCCCGCTTCAGCGCTTCGTAGGTGGCGTTGTCCTCCTGCTGGGTCGTGCAGTACCTGCCCTTCCCATCGGTCAGCAGGCGAGTCCAGGCTTCGGCCCACTGGCCGAGCTGCCTGCCGTGCCAGTAGGTGTCGCCGGCGGCCGTATCGCACTGGATCACCGCGGGAGGATTCTTGGCCGGCGCCTCGGAGTAGAGCGCGCGATACGCCTTCGCCTTGTCGTTGTCCCGCAGCTGCACGTTGCCGGTGATCTTCAAGGCTTTCTGCAGAAGCCGCTCGTCGAGCTGGAAGACCTCGGTGCGGTAGTTGAGCTCGGGCTTGGTCTCGGGATTCGCCGCGTGGATGCCGAAATAGCCGGCCTGCCAGGTGGCCGGCATCTCCCGCGCGTCGATCTCGTGGGCGATGCCGTAGTCGACGAGGTAGCGGGCCCAGGCCGCCGATCCGATCGTTCCGACGTTGGGGTCGATACCCGAGATGCCGGTGACCAGAAAATACGTCTGCGACAGATCGAAGCGGTTGCTCATCACCAGCGCCATCGTCGAGGCGGCCGCGTTGGTGTGGCCCATGCCGGTGGTCAGGATGCAGACATCGGCGGCAGTGCACTTGACGGCCGGGAAGTCGGGCGAGAGACCGGGCAGCCTGATCTCGTCGGTGAACGGCATCTCCTTCGTCCACGCGTCGGCTTCCGGCTTGAACATCGTGATGATCAGAACCTTGACCGGCCGCTTCGGTCCCGCATCGGCCGAAGCTCCGGGCGAGATCCCGCCGGTGTTGGGCGTCGTCGTGCAGCCGGCGAGCATTCCGATCGCGAAGGCGACTGCGATCGCCGCCCACAGCGCTCGTGCGTTTCTCATGTCAGCCTTCCCCCGTTCCGCCGGGCAATCGGCCCGGCGCGAAGCGCTTCGTCGAGCGGTCAACTTACACGCTCGAGGAGATGCGGACAACCGACGAGCCCCCGGGCGGTCCGCGTCGACGCGCGCCCGGGCGATCGCCCGGGGCGAGCTTGCCGCGCGGGCTTCCCCGGTCTAGACGGCGAGGTAGCTTCGCACGCCGTCGCGATCCATGTCCGCGCCGGCGCCCCGGGCGACGACTTCGCCGCGGGAAAGCACGAGGTAGTGATCGGCCAGCGACTTGGCGAAGTCGTAGTACTGCTCGACGAGCAGGATCGCCACGCCGCCCGCCGCGATCAGCGTGCGGATCGCCCGCTCGATGTCCTTGATGATCGACGGCTGAATCCCCTCGGTGGGCTCGTCGAGGATAAGCAGCTTCGGGCGCATGGCGAGCGCGCGGGCTATGGCGAGCTGCTGCTGCTGGCCGCCCGAAAGGTCGCCGCCGCGCCGGCCGAGCATGCTCCTGAGCACGGGGAAGAGCTCGAAGACGAGATCGGGCACGCGCGTGCCGCGATTCGCCGTGGCGAGCCCCATCTCCAGGTTCTCCTCGACGGTCAGCCGGGGAAAGATGTCGCGGCCCTGCGGCACGTAGCCGATCCCGAGCGCGGCGCGCTGGTACGGCGCCAGCGCCTTGATGCTCCTGCCGCCGAAGCTCATGTCCCCCGATCGGACCGGCAGCAGCCCCATCAGGCAGCGCAGCAGCGTGGTCTTGCCCACGCCGTTCCGGCCGAGAAGCGCCGTGCAGGCATCGGCGGGAACGTCGAACGCGACGTCGCGCAGGATGTGGCTCCCGCCGTAGAACTGATTCACGCCGCGCAGGCTCAGCATTGCCGGGGCGGCTTCGACGGCTTCAGCGGCCAAGGAACACCTCGATCACCTCCTCATTCTGCTGGATGCTCTCCATCGTTCCCTCGGCGAGCACGGCCCCTTCGTGCAGCACGGTGACCTTCTGCGCGATGCGCGCCACGAACTCCATGTCGTGCTCGACCACGACCAGCGTGTACTTGCCGGCGAGCGAGAGAAAGAGCTCCGCGCTGCGCAGCGTCTCGTCGTCGCTCATTCCGGCGACCGGCTCGTCGAGCAGCAGCACCTGCGGCTCCTGCATGAGCAGCATGCCGATCTCGAGCCACTGCTTCTGGCCGTGCGAGAGCATGCCTGCTGCGCGCCCGGACTCCGGAAGGAGCTTGATCGTCTCCAGCGTGTGCGCGATCCGGTCGCGCTCGGCGCTCCCGAGCCGCGCGCGCAGGGTCGGCACGACGCGCTTGTCGGTCTTCATCGCGAGCTCGAGATTCTCGAAGACCGTGTGCTGCTCGAACACCGTCGGCTTCTGGAACTTGCGGCCGATGCCGGCGCCGGCGATCTCCGGCTCCGACAGGCGAGTCAAGTCGATGGTCTGGCCGAAGAACGCGCTGCCACCGTCGGGCCGCGTCTTGCCGGTGATCACGTCCATCATCGTCGTCTTGCCCGCGCCGTTGGGGCCGATCACGCAGCGCAGCTCTCCCTCGTCGACGACCAGCGACAGCGCGTTGAGCGCCCGGAAGCCGTCGAAGCTCACGCTGATGCCGTCGAGGTAGAGGATCCCGCGGTGCGTCGTGTCGACGCCCTCCGCGAGAAGCCGCGCCCCGCTCGCGACCGGATCGTCCCAGCTCTCGCGCGCCGCCGTGCCGCTCATGCGCTTTTCCGGCGGAAGAGCCGCAGGCCCGCGAGTCCGCGCGGAAGGAACAGGGTGACGAGGATGAAGAGCGCTCCGAGTGCGAACAGCCAGTACTCGGGAAAGGCCTTGGTGAACCAGCTCTTGCCGAAGTTGACCGCGGCGGCACCGAGGACGGGGCCGATCAGCGTGCCGCGGCCGCCGACCGCGGTCCAGATCGCGATCTCGATCGAGTTGGCCGGCGACATCTCGCTCGGATTGATGATGCCCACCTGCGGGACGTACAGCGCCCCGGCGATGCCGCAGATGACCGCCGAGAGCGTCCAGATGAAAAGCTTGAAGTACAGCGGGTTGTAGCCGGAGAACATGACGCGCGTCTCCGCGTCGCGGATCGCCGTCAGGACCCGCCCCAGCTTCGACTTCACGATCCAGCGCCCGAGGAGCAGGAAGCCGAGGAGCGCCGCCGCCGTGATCACGAACAGAGCCATGCGCGTCGTTGGCGCCGTGATCGGAAAGCCGAGGATGCGTTTGAAGTCGGTGAAGCCGTTGTTGCCGCCGAAGCCGGTGTCGTTGCGGAAGAAGAGCAGCATCGCGGCGTAGGTGAGCGCCTGGGTGATGATCGAGAAATAGACGCCCTTGATGCGCGAGCGGAACGCGAAGTAGCCGAACGCGAAGGCGAGAAGGCCGGGCACCAGCACGACCAGCAGCGCGGCGTACCAGAAGTGCTCGGTGAAGCTCCAGTACCAGGGATACTTCTTCCAGTCGAGGAACACCATGAAGTCGGGCAGGTCGCTGTGGTAGACCCCGTCGTGCCCGATCGAGCGCATGAGGTACATTCCCATCGCATAGCCGCCCAGCGCGAAGAACAGGCCGTGGCCCAGCGACAGGATGCCCGTGTAGCCCCAGATCAGGTCCATCGCCAGCGCCACGATCGCGTAGCACATCACCTTGCCGATGAGCGTGACCCAGAAGTCGGACAGATGCAGCGCACTGTCCTCCGGCACCGCGAGATGCAGCACGGGAAACACGACGAAGAGCACCAGCGCCGCGGCGGCCCACGCCGACCAGCCGCCGCCGGAGAGCAGGCGCACGAACCGTGGACCGCCGTACTCGCCGGGAGGAGCGAAGGCTGCGCCGGCCATCATGCTTCCACGGTCCGGCCCTTGAGCGCGAACAGTCCCTGCGGGCGCTTCTGGATGAAGATGATGATGAACACCAGCACCGCGATCTTCGCGAGCACGGCGCCCGACCAGGCTTCCAGGAACTTGTCGACGATGCCGAGCCCCAGCGCCGCGTAGGCGGTTCCCGCTAGCTGACCCACGCCGCCGAGCACGACAACCATGAACGAGTCGACGATGTAGCTCTGTCCCAGGTCGGGCCCCACGTTGCCGATCTGCGACAGCGCGCAGCCCGCGAGGCCCGCGAGGCCCGAACCGAGCCCGAAGGCGAGCGTGTCCACCCGGCGCGTGGGCACGCCGTTGCAGCTCGCCATGGCGCGGTTCTGGGTGACCGCGCGCACGAACAGCCCGAGCCGCGTCCGGGTGAGAAGCAGCCACATCGCGAGCAGCACGATCGCGGCGAAGACGATGATCACGATGCGGCTCCACGGGAGCACCACGCTCGTGAGGGCGACGAAGCCGCCGGACATCCACGACGGGTTTTCGACCTGGACGTTCTGCGCGCCGAAGACCGTGCGGACGGCCTGGATGAGAATAAGGCTGATGCCCCAGGTGGCGAGCAGCGTCTCGAGCGGCCGGCCGTAGAGGAAGCGGATGACGCTGCGCTCGAGGATCATGCCGACCGCGCCGGCGGCGAGGAAGGCCGCCGGCACCGCGAAGGCGAGGTAGGCGTCGAACGCGCCGGGAGCATAGCTGCGCACCAGGTTCTGCACGACATAGGTCGCGTACGCGCCGATCATGATCAGTTCGCCGTGCGCCATGTTGATCACGCCCATCAGGCCGTAGGTGATCGCGAGGCCGAGCGCGGCGAGAAGCAGGATGCTGCCGAGGCTCACGCCGCTGAAGATCCTGCCGATCATCTCGGCGGTGGCGAGCCGCCGATCCACCGCCCGCAGCGACTTGTCGGCTTCCGCGCGCACTTCGGTGTCGGGTTCGACATAGGTGTCCCCGCGCCGCTCGAGGATGCCCAGCAGCAGGGTCTTGGTCGCGGGGTTGCCGCTCTCCGCGAGCGCCCGGATCGCGGCGAGGCGGGTCGCCTTGTTGCTGCTCGCGAGCTGAATGGAGGCGCGCGTGAGCACCAGCAGGTCCTTCACCTCCGGATCGGTTTCCTTGCCGAGCGCGCGCTCGATCGCGGGCAACGCCGTTTCGTCGGCGCCGTCCTGCAGCTGCTTGGCCGCCGCGAGGCGCACGGCGCGGTCCGGATCGGAGACCATCATGGCCGCGATCGCCGTCTCAAGGCCCTTGCGCACGCGGTTGTTGATCACGATGTCGTCGCGGTTGTCGGGAACCGGCGTCACGCGCTCGCCCGTCGCGAGGTCCGTCGCGGCGTCGTCCTTGACGAGCAGGACCCGGCTTTCGCCGACCGTCTGCACCTCGCCATCGCGCAGCGCCTGCAGGAGCGCGAGCGCCTCCGCGTCGCCGTTGGCGAGCACGGCGATCGCCTTGAGCTTGTCTTCGCTTTCGCCGAAAGCGAGCTGCCGCAACAGCTCCGGATCGACGGCCGCCGCGGCGACCGTCGTGATCGCCGCGGCAATCACGGCGAGAACGGCGCGCAGGAGGAAGGCGGCAGCGTTTCTCATCGGCTCGACGCCCCGAAGCGCGCGGTGCGTCGGACGCGGCGATCGGCGGCGGGTGATCACGGGCCGCCGCCGACGCCGGTCTTCGAGCATCGCGGATCGATACGCGCTAGGCCTTTTCCGGCTCGTCCTTCTTGCCCTTGTCTTCAGGGATGTACGGGCTCCACGGCGTCGCCCTGATCGGGCCGGGAGTCTTCCAGACGACGTTGAACTGGCCGTTGGCCTGGACCTCTCCGATGAACACCGGTTTCCACAGGTGATGGTTCTTCTCGTCCATCTTGATGGTGAATCCGTCGGGCGCCTTGAACGTCTGGCCGGCCATCGCGGCGATCACCTTGTCGACGCCGGTGGTCTTGGCCTTTTCGACGGCCTGCTTCCACATGTTGAGCCCGATGTAGGCCGCCTCCATCGGGTCGTTGGTGAGCGGCTTGTCGGCATTGGGCAGCTTCTTCGCCTTGGCGTACGCGGCCCATTTCTTCTTGAACTCGTCGTTGGCCGGATTCTTGAGCGACATGAAGTAGTTCCATGCCGCGAGATGGCCGACGAGGGGCTTGGTATCGACCCCGCGGAGCTCTTCCTCGCCGACCGAGAACGCGACGACCGGAACGTCCGTTGCCTTGAGCCCCGCGTTGCCGAGCTCCTTGTAGAACGGCACGTTCGAGTCGCCGTTGATCGTCGAGACCACCGCGGTCTTGCCGCCCGCGGAGAACTTCTTGACGTCGGCCACGATGGTCTGGTAGTCGCTGTGGCCGAACGGGGTGTAGGTCTCCATGATGTCCTTCTCGTCCACGCCCTTGGACTTGAGGAACGCGCGCAGGATCTTGTTGGTCGTGCGCGGATAGACGTAGTCGGTGCCGAGCAACACCCAGCGCTTGGCGCCTCCGCCCTCCTTGCTCATCAGGTATTCGACGGCTGGGATCGCCTGCTGGTTGGGAGCCGCGCCGGTGTAGAACACGTTCTTCGACAGCTCCTCGCCCTCGTACTGCACGGGGTAGAAGAGCAGCCCGTTGAGCTCCTCGAACACCGGCAGCACCGACTTGCGCGAGACGCTGGTCCAGCATCCGAACACCACCGCGACCTTGTCCTGCGTGAGGAGCTGGCGCGCCTTCTCGGCGAACAGCGGCCAGTTCGACGCCGGGTCCACGACCACGGGCTCGAGCTTCTTGCCCATGACCCCGCCCTTGGCATTGATCTCCTCGATGCCCATCAAGGTTACGTCCTTCAGCACGGTCTCGCTGATGGCCATCGTGCCCGACAGCGAGTGCAGAACGCCTACCTTGATGGTATCGGCGGCGAACACGCGCGAGGCGACGCCCAACCCGCCGCTCGCCAGCGCTGTGGATGCCGCAAGACGTTTGAGAAAGCCTCTTCGTTCCATGGATGACTCCGCCCCTGTCGAGTGAATGAGAAACCCCTCTGAGGCGCAGCCATGCACCGCACCTGGCGCTTGTTTGGTGCGATAAGCGACGCCCGGCATGTTGCTTCGCACAATCCATGCCATGCGCCCCGGGAATCTCTAACGCTCTGTTTTCGCACCAGCGGTCGGTGGCGCGCCGCGCCCGAAGCGCGGCGACGGCGCGCCCCGGAGTCTTCCTGACAGCCCATCGCGGTGCACGCTCGCTCGGCTGCGCACTGCTTTGGCACGCGCGACGGCGCCGGGCGCCGCGGAGTTGGACGCTACGGGCGCGGCGATCGCCGCGCCGCGGACGCGAGCGACACCATCCCGCGCTCCTCGATGAAGCGCACGACGGCGTCGAGTCCCTGGCCGCTCTTGAGATTCGTGAACACGAACGGCCGCTCTCCGCGCATGCGGCGCGCGTCGCGGTCCATCACCTCGAGCGAGGCACCGACCAGCGGTGCCAGGTCGATCTTGTTGATCACGAGCAGGTCGGACTTGGTGATGCCGGGACCGCCCTTGCGCGGGATCTTGTCGCCGGCCGCGACGTCGATCACGTACAGCGTGAGGTCCGAGAGCTCGGGGGAAAAGGTCGCCGCGAGGTTGTCGCCTCCGCTCTCGACGAACACGATGTCGAGATCGGGGAAGCGCCGCGCCAGCCGATCCACCGCTTCGAGGTTGATCGAGGCGTCCTCGCGAATCGCGGTGTGCGGACATCCCCCCGTCTCCACGCCGATGATCCGCTCCGGCGGGAGCGCCTCGTTGCGCACGAGGAACTGCGCGTCTTCCTCGGTGTAGATGTCGTTGGTCACGACCGCCAGCGCGTAGCGGTCGCGAAGCGCGCGGCACAGCGCGAGCGTCAACGCGGTCTTGCCCGAGCCGACGGGGCCGCCGACGCCGATGCGCAGGGGCTGGGCGATCGTCATGATGATCGAACCCTCGCTACGAGCGAAAGAGACGGCTGTACTGCGTCTCGTGCCGCGACGAGGCGATAGCCAGCCCCGGCGCGAAGGTCGAGACGTCGGCATCCGCGATCGAGCGTGCCAGCCCGGTCACGGCGGGAATCTGGCTGCCGAGCTCGAGCAGCAGGCGCTGTCCCGCGAGCTGCCCGAGCGGGATGGTCTTGACCGCGCAGAGCACCTGGTTCTCGAGCCACGACCAGACGTAGGCGGCGAGCGCGTCCGCCGGAGCGAGCCCCAGGCCTCTCGAGGCGAGCGCGTACGCCGCCGGCAGCCTCACCGGGGCCATCGCATCCGCCGCGTCGCGCGCGGCAGCGTCCAGAAGCCCGAGATCGGCGGCGAGCCGCACCAGCGAGCCGCCCATCTGCTCGGTCTCGGCGCGCAGCTCCGCGGCCTCCCGCGACGCGCCGAAGACTTCGTTCCATTCCCGCACCTCGCTCCAGTCGCCGCGCTGCGCCGCCTCGAGAAGGCGCCAGAGCATCGCCGCCTCGCCGGGCGCGACGACCAGCCGCAGCATCTCGCCGATCCACCCCGCGGCGCTCGCCGCGTCGCGGACCTCCTTCGCCTCGATCGCCCACTCAAGGCCCTGCGAATAGCTGTACGCGCCGATCGGCAAGGCGGGGCTCGCGAGCTGAAGGAGGCGCACGAGCGCGAGCGGCGATGCGCCCGCCGCGGTCATCGGCGAGGCTCCGCGAAGTCGTGGATGATGCCCGCGTGCTTCGCCTCGGCGGAGTGATGGTGGTGTCCCGCCGCGTACGCGCCTGCCTCGGGCTCGAAGGGCGCCGAGATCGCAACGGTCGGCAGCCCCAGGCCCAGCAGCATCTCCGCCAGCACGTGATCGGCGGGAAAGCGCAGCGCCCCGGAGCGGATCTCGACTGCGCAATGGCGATTGCCGAGATGGTAGGCCGCGCGCGCGAGGAGCTCCGGGTCGTCGGAGCGACCCTCCATGAGCGGCTCTTCCGCGGCGACGACGCGCACGACGCGACCGTCGTCGGCCGCGAGACAGTCGCCGCCGCGCAGCAGGCTGCCGCGATCGAGGAAGAGCGCGATCTCCTCGCCGCTCGCGAGCCGCGTTCGCTGGCGCGGCTTGCGCCGCTCGTCGAACGGGAGCACGAGCTCCGCGTCGACCTGTTGGCGCGCGGCCGTGCGCCGCTGGACGATCAGCATCGCGGGCTCAGAACAGGAAATAGCGCTGCGCCAAAGGGAGCTCGGACGCGGGCTCGCAGGCGAGCGCCTCGCCGTCCGCGCGGACGACGTAGGTTTCGGGATCGACCTCGATGCGCGGCAGCGCGTCGTTGAGCTTCATGTCGCGCTTGCCGATCCGGCGCGTGTTCTGGACCGGCACGAGCGGCTTCGCGAGGCGCAGGCGGGCGAGTCCGGCCCCTTCGAGCGCCGCCTTCGACACGAACGTGACCGAGGTCGCGAGCGCCTTGCCGAAAGCCGCGAACATCGGCCGGTAGTGCACCGGCTGCGGCGTGGGGATCGAGGCGTTGGGATCGCCCATCGCCGCCGCCGCGATGGCGCCGCCCTTCAAGATCAGCGCCGGCTTGACGCCGAAGAACGCGGGCTTCCACAGCACGAGGTCCGCGAGCTTGCCCGGCTCGATGGACCCGACGACGTGCGCGATGCCGTGCGCGATCGCGGGATTGATCGTGTACTTGGCGACGTAGCGCTTCACCCGCAGGTTGTCGTGCGCTTCGGGATCGCCGTCGAGCTTTCCGCGCTGCAGCTTCATCTTGTGCGCCGTCTGCCAGGTGCGGATCACGACCTCGCCCACGCGCCCCATCGCCTGCGAGTCCGACGAGAGCATCGAGAACGCGCCCAGGTCGTGGAGGATGTCCTCCGCGGCGATCGTCTCGCGCCGGATGCGCGACTCGGCGAACGCGATGTCCTCGGCGATGCTCGAGTCCAGGTGATGGCACACCATGAGCATGTCGAGATGCTCGTCGATGGTGTTCACCGTGTAGGGCCGCGTCGGGTTGGTCGAGGACGGCAGCACGTTCGCCTCCCCGCAGGCCCGGATGATGTCGGGCGCGTGCCCGCCCCCGGCACCCTCGGTGTGGTAGGTGTGGATGGTCCTTCCTCCAATCGCCTCGAGCGTCGTCTCGACGAAGCCGGACTCGTTGAGCGTGTCGGTGTGGATCGCGACCTGCACGTCCATCCGGTCGGCGACCTTGAGCGCCGCGTCGATCGCGGCCGGCGTGGTTCCCCAGTCCTCGTGCAGCTTGAGCCCCATCGCCCCGGCCTCGATCTGCTCGACCAGCGGCGGCAGCAGGCTCGCGTTGCCCTTGCCGAGAAAGCCCAGGTTCATCGGAAAGGCTTCCGCCGCCTCGAGCATGCGGTGGATGTGCCATGGCCCGGGCGTGCAGGTCGTGGCGAAGGTGCCGGTCGCCGGCCCGGTGCCGCCTCCGATCATGGTCGTGATCCCCGAGTAGAGCGCCTCGTCGATCTGCTGCGGGCAGATGAAATGAATGTGCGAATCGATGCCGCCGGCGGTGACGATCATGCCCTCGCCCGCGATGATCTCCGTTCCCGCGCCGATGACGATGTCGACGCCGCCCTGCACGTCGGGATTGCCCGCCTTGCCCAGCCTGGCGATGCGCCCGTCCTTGATCGCGATGTCGCACTTCACCACGCCCCACCAGTCGATCACCAGCGCGTTGGTGATCACCGTGTCCGCGCTGTCGCTGGCGAGCCGCTGGCTCTGCCCCATGCCGTCGCGGATCACCTTGCCGCCGCCGAACTTGACTTCCTCGCCGTAGACGGTGAGATCGCGCTCGACCTCGACCACGAGCGCGGTGTCGGCCAGCCGGACGCGATCGCCGGTGGTCGGGCCGAACATCTCCGCATAGGCTCGGCGGGAGATCTTCATGCTGCGGTCAGGCGGCCGCGATCATCGGCGGCGGGCTTTCTTCGTTCCCCGCGACGTCTTGCGGGCCGGACTCGCCTTCTTCGAGCGCACCGCATCGAGAGGTCCCATGACCGCGCCCGCGAAGCCGTAGACGCGGCGCGCGCCGCCGAAGGCGACGAGCTCGATCGTGCGCGACTGACCCGGCTCGAAGCGCACCGCCGTCCCCGCGGGGATGTTGAGCCGGCAGCCGCGTGCGGCTGCGCGATCGAAGGCGAGCGCGGCATTCGTCTCCGCGAAGTGGTAGTGAGAGCCGACCTGGATCGGCCGGTCGCCGGTATTCGCCACCTCGAGCCTGATCGACGGCCGGCCCGCATTGAGCTCGATCTCGCCGGAGGCGACGATCAGTTCGCCGGGAATCATGGGATCGGATGATGCACGGTGACGAGCTTCGTGCCGTCGGGGAACGTCGCCTCGACCTGGATCTCCGGGATCATCTCGGCGACGCCGTCCATCACCTGGCTGCGATCGAGGAGCTTGGTGCCCTGGCTCATGAGCTCGGCCACCGTGCGCCCGTCGCGCGCGCCTTCCATGATCGCCGCGCTCAGGAACGCGACCGCCTCCGGATAGTTGAGCTTCAATCCGCGCGCGAGTCGCCGCTCGGCGACGAGCGCCGCGGTGAAGACGAGCAGCTTGTCCTTCTCGCGCGGCGTCAGTTCCATCGTCGCTGCTCTGGGCTCAGGTGTTCCAGATTCGAGGCGCCACGGCGCTCATGCCCGCCAGCGCCGGACGAGCGCGGGCCCACAGCGCGGCGAAGTAGTCGCGCGCCGCCTCGGCCGAGTCGCCGCGATATCGCGCGAGCAGAACCCCGGGCAATCGCGTCACGGCCGCGTCGCCATCGTCGCAGTCGACGGCCCGGCAGCTCGAGACGAGATCGTCCGGCACGCTGGCCGCGCTTGCAAGGAACGTACCAAATACCGTCCGCGCGCCGAGACCGACGCGCGCGGCAAGGAGCTCGCTGCCGCCCGAGAGCGCCGTGCGCTCGACCCATTGCCTCCGGCCGCCGCGGCGAAGCGCGAAGTCGTGGCGGAGCCGGCCCTGCGTCCAGCGCTCCCCGGCGAGGCGCCGCCCGAGGCAGACGATGTCCCAGCCGAGAAAGACGGCGTCGTCGGCGAGCGAGATGTCGGTCGCCAGGTCGGCGATCGCGCCGGCGAAGACGATGCCCTCCTGCGGCAGCCATTCGAGGATCGCGCCGTCCTCGGCCGACAGGCGCAGCGTCTGCTGCGCCGGCGCCCCGGTCGTTCGATACCACTTGGACGCCGCCGGCGTGGTGAGCTGAGCGCGCGCCTGCGGACCGACCCGGGCCTCGAGCATGAGACGATCGCCGCCGGCGATGCCTCCGGGCGGATGCACGACGATGCTCTGGCACACGGCCCCGCCTTCGGGATAGAGCGGCTTCTGCACGAGCAACGGGCCGGAGTGACGCCGGTCGAGCACCGTTCGCGGGCCGTCGCGACGATAGGCGAGTTCGAGTCGAGCCTCCCATCCGGCGTGCGTCGCGGCGGGTGCTTCCCGGGGAGAGGCGTCGCGCATGCCGCCAGTTTAGCGCGGGCCGTCCCGCCAACCCGTGCACTCCAACGGGGCGCCCCGCCCGAACGCGGTGCTTCGGCCCAAGGGCGCGGATCGAAAACCCCCGCTCAGAAAATGCCCGGTCTCTGACATTTGGCTGACCGAAACGCCGAAGTACGCATCCGATCGCGCCATCGGATCCGCTTCGCGATGCTAGCCTACGAGCGCTCGCCGGTATTCAATGCGGCCCGCCGTTCCAGGCGATCGAGCGGACCGCGCCCACAGGAGGAACCGCCATGAAGAAACCGAGAGCGACGCTCTGCGCGCTGCTGCTGGCGCTGGGCATCCTTCCGCCCGCCATCGCCCAGAACCCGATCCGCGCCATCGCGCCGGGGATCAGGGCGAAGGCCGTCGATGTCGGCGAGCTGACCGCGCTCGCCGGCAACACGCCGATGTCGATCACGGTCGCGCTGCGGCTTCGCGATCTTGCCGGCGCGGAAAGCCTCGTCAAGGCGCTGCATACCCCGGGCGACGCGCAGTACCACCGGTTCCTGACCGCGGACGACTTCGCGGCGCGCTTCGCCCCCACCGACGCCGAGGTGGCGCAGGTCAGCTCCGCGCTCGCCGCGTACGGCATCTCCACCGAGCGCAGCACCGCGACCACGCTCAAGGTGACCGGCCTTCCCGCCGACATGGAGCGCGCCTTCTCGGTGAGCCTGCATCGCTATGCGATGTCCGCCCAGGGCGGATCGGCCGGGTACAGCTTCCATGCCCCGCTCAGCCGCCCGGTCGTGCCCGCGGAGATCCTGCCCTTCGTCTCCGCGGTCGCGGGACTCGACAGCCGGCCGAGCATGCGTCCCCATCGCGTCCTCGGGCGGCCCACCTCCGCCCTTCGAGAACCGCTGCAGCAATCGTCGGCGCAGGGCAATCCTCCGGGACTTCTTACCGTCAAGGATTTCGCGGGCCTCTACGACGTGAACCCGCTCTATCGCCAGGGCGTGAGCGGCAGCGGCCGCACGATCGGCATCATGAGCCTCGCCGCCTTCACACCGAGCGACGCATTCGCGTATTGGAAGGCGGTCGGGCTTTCTGTCAAGTCGAATCGCCTGCAGATCGTGAATGTCGACGGCGGACCCGGCGCCCCGAGCGACGAGTCCGGGTCCGACGAGACCACGCTGGACGTCGAGCAGGCGGGAGGCGTCGCGCCCGCCGCGAACATGATCGTGTACCTGGCGCCCAACACCAACCAGGCCTTCGTCGACGTGTTCGCGACGGCGATCGATGCCAACAAGGCGGACACGCTGTCGATAAGCTGGGGAGAATGGGAGTGGGCGAGCAACCTCGACAACGCTCCGGTGTCCGATCCGTTTTCCGCGCGGACCGTCGCCACGACGCAGGCGATCCACGAGCTGCTGCTGCGCGCGGCGATTCAGGGACAGAGCGTGTTCGCGGCGGCCGGCGACAACGGCGCCTACGACGCGAACGATACCTTCGGCTGCCTGCCTTCCACGTCTCCGAGCTGCAACGAGCCGCTCTCGGTGGACTATCCGGCGAGCGATTCCGCGATCACCGCCGCGGGCGGCACGACGCTGCCGGGCGTGCAGGAGTTCTGTCTCGATGACGCTTGCACGCACATCTTCTCCATCAACGTCGCGCACGAGCAGGTGTGGGGCTGGGACTATCTGCAGCCGCTCTGCAACGCGCTCGGCACTCCCGATCCCGTCGCCTGCGGCATCTTCCAGGTGGGCACCGGCGGCGGCGTGAGCGTGTTCTTCACCGAGCCCGTCTACCAGCTCCTCGTCCCCGGGGTGCAGCGCAGCCAGCCGGGGCAGACCTTCGTCTACGACGGCCAGCTGCAGTTCGTGCTGCCCGCGAACTACCCCGGCCGCAACCTGCCCGACGTCTCGTTCAACGCCGATCCGGAGACCGGCTACGTCATCTATTACACGTCCAACCACGTGGGCTTCAACGAGTTTACGTTCACGGGTGGCACGAGCTTCGTTGCGCCGCAGTTGAACGGCGTCGCCGCGCTGCTCGGCCAGTATGTCGGCGGGCAGCGGCTGGGGCTGCTCAACTACCCGCTCTACCTCACCGTGCTCACCGGCAAGGCCTACAACGGTCCGAGCCCGGCGCTGCACGCGATCAAGTTCGGAGACAACTGGTTCTACCACGGCAGCAGCGGCTACAACCCGGGTGCCGGCCTCGGCACGCTGGATGTCGCGAACTTCGCGAACGTGCTGCGCGGGTCGTTCTAGGTTTCACGCCTTAGCGCGGCAGTCGATCGACCCGAGCGGAGGCTGCGGGGACGCCTCGCAGTCTTCCGCTCGCCTCCCAATGGCGCGCGCCGCATCACCGCGGCTTCGCGTCGCAGATCTTCGCAACGCTGCACCGCGCATGGTTTGCCATCGCGTTGCCAAACATGCATCCTGCGCACCTGCCGCCGCGCGAGGACGTCATGCCGAACATCCCCGACGACATCTTCACCGAGCCCGATTTTTCGCCGGACACGCTGGCCAACCTCGGCCCGCTCCGCCGCCTGGCCGGCGTGTGGCAATCCGACCAGGGCGTGGACCTGAGCCCCAAGGAGGAAGGACCCGAGCGGCGCGTGTATCGGGAGCACATCCGGATGGATCCGATCGATCCGCAGCCCAACGGCCCGCAGGTGCTCTACGGGTTGCGCTACCACATCCACATCAACACCGCGGAAGAGGCCATCACCTTCCACGACCAGGTCGGCTATTGGCTGTGGGAGCCGGCGACCGGGCTCGTCATGCAGAGCATCGCCATTCCGCGCGGCCAGGTGGTCCTGGCCGGCGGGAAGGCGGCGCCGGACGACAAGCGCATCTCGGTCGAGGCCAGGCGAGGCGACACGCGCTTCGGGATCTGCTCGACCAGCTTCCTCGAGGAGGCGTTCCGCACCGACTACTACCGCATCGACATCGCCTTCAACGACGACGGGAGCTGGACCTACGTCACGCGCACGGATCTCGCGGTCCGCGGCAGCACGCCGGCATTCGACCACCGCGACACCAATACCCTGCGGCGGATCGCGCCGGCGACGCCGAACCCGCTCGTCGGTCTACTGAAGGGCAACGTTGCGGGCTAGACGCGTCCACGCCGCGACCTCCTGCTTCAGCGAATAGTCGTAGCTCGCGAAGCGATCCGCCAGGAGCTCGTTGGTGATCGAGGCCGGCGTGGCCGGCGGCAGCGCGAGCTCTCCGTCGGCCTGGCTGCCGTCCATGACGATGTCCATCCCGGACTGGCGGGCGATGTGCATGATCGCCGGATTCTGCGCGAGGCAGTGCATCCGCAGGGTGCGCACGAAGCGGTTCCGCGCATGCTCGACGGCACGATAGAAGAGCGCGCCGCCCATGCCGCGCCCGCGATGGGACGGCAGCACCGAGATGCCTGCTTCGGCCGCGGACTCGTCCATCGCGACATGCACGACACCGGCGAGCGTGAGGTCGTCGTCGCGGACAGCAAACACGCCGTCGGCGGCGAAGTCGAGGCCGTCGACGTAAGCCTCGAGCGCTCCGGGGCCGGGCATCATGCAGAAGCGCAGACGCTGGTCCTCCGGCGGCAGCGCGGCGAAGTGCTGCTTCAGCGCGTCGCGGCAGGTCTCGCCCAGGCGGGCGACGAGGAAGGGCGCGTTCATGCCGGCCTTGGATTCGCGATGTCGACGCTCTCTTCTCGCCGCGCGGGCGTGTCCGGCTCGTCGATGAGCTTCAACAGCGCGTTGGCTCGGCGCCACGAGAACCAGACGATCGAGCATCCCGCGGCGATGGCCGCGATCGCCCCCCAGAGATACGGCCGGCCGTGCGCGAACGACGCGGCCGCGCCGACGCACACGAGAAGCCCCGCGAACCCGACGCGAATCCAGAGCGAGGCCGCGATCAGCGCGCGGTCGTCGTCCCGGAACGACGCGCTCGCTTTCGTTGTGTACGGATAGACAGGCATGGTGTCTCCTTAAGGCCTTTGTCGAACCGATCGCGGCGGTCGATCCTGCCGACCGACGCATGGTCGGGCATCGGCTTCAGAAAGGGAGCAACGGCCTTCCGCGCTCGAGATCCCGGAGTCGCCGCTCCACCTCGCACGCGTCGTGGGACTGGGCGAGGTAGGACTCGACGTCGCGCTGGCGCGCCCGGCTGAACCACAGGTCGAGCCGGTCGAGCAAGCCGTCCCTGCGGGCCGGTGGGGCCGGCGGCTCCCCTCGGACGGAGGGCGCCGCGAAAGGGAGCAGGTGGAGCATGAATTCCCGCGAAACGCCGAGAAGCCCAAAAACATCGTTCTGGTCATGGGGATACATATCGATCTCCCGGGTCCGGTAAGACCCTTCCAGACCTCCTGACGCGCACTTATGGTGCACTGCCGTATGAAACGCTATGCCAGCCTATGCTATTGATCCAATAGTTCTTTCGAATCAGTGGAATCACTTTGACAAATCTTGTGTCTATGCTATTGTTGCGATGCAATATTCAGATTCGAACCGCATGGAGCTCTATCAGCTAAAGGGGTTTGCCGCGGTCGCGGGGCACGGGCACCTGACCCGCGCGGCAGAACACCTGCACATCAGCCAGCCGGCGCTCTCGGCGCAGATCAAGGCCCTGGAGGACGAGCTGGGGGTCGAGCTCTTCGAGCGCCTTCCGAGCGGCATGGCGCTGACCGCCGCGGGAAAGCGCCTGCTCGCCAAGGCACAGTCCGTCATCGCCGCGGCCCGAGCGATGAACAGCGAGGCGCGTGCCCTGCAGGGCGAAGTCGCGGGACGGGTTCGGTTCGCCACGACCGCCGATCCGGAGCTCGTGAGGCTGCCGCAGCTTCTCGCGATCGCGGTGGAACGCTACCCGCTGCTGGAGATCGAGCTGCAACAGGAAGTATCGGGCGCGGCCTTCGAGAAAGTTCGCGACGGAGCGCTCGACGCCGGCTTCTACTACGGCAACCTCGCGCACCCGGCAGTGGCCTCGCAGGCGCTTCGCGAGCTCGAGTTTCGGGTCGTCGCGCCTCAAGCCTGGCGCGACCGCGTCGACGGCGCGAGCTTCGCCGCGCTTGCCAGGGAGCCCTGGATCCTCGCCCCGGCGATCAGCACCTATCGAATACTGGCGGACGACCTGTTCGACAAGAACGGCGTCACGCCCGCGACCCTGATCGAGGCGGACAACGAAGCCGTGATCCGATCGCTCGTCGCCGCCGGGCTGGGCATCGCCCTGATGCGCGACGATCTGGCGCGAGCGCTCGTCGACGCGAACGAGGCTTGCGTGTGGGACGGCGCGCAGCTGTCGACAACGCTTCAATTCCTGTGGCGCGAGGAGCAGAGAGGCGATTCGCGCACGCTCGCGTTGCTCGACCTCGTGAGCGACGTCTGGCTGCCCCAGCCGATTCCCGCGTCGGCGACCAGCTAGAGCACGGAAGCGTCGGCGAAGCACGGATCCCCGGTTCGCCGGGCCATGCCTGCGCGCGCGGCAGGCACCCCGCCGCTCCAGCCAAACTTGTGAGGGCCTCTCCTGCAACAGATAATCGTTCGGTGGAACGGCCGACACCTCCATCGTGAAGGAGCAGCGCGGGGCCAGGCGCAAGACCGACACGCTCACCGGTCTCGTATCGGAGCTTGTCCAAGAGGGGAAGATGGCCGACGCGATGGACGCCTGCCTTCGCTCCTTGCGAGCCAGGGAGACGCCGACGGCGAGGGCGCTTTTCGTTCGCCTGGTGAAGCTCGGGACGAGCTGCGACAGCAAGCCGGTACGGCAGTACCTGATCCGGGCGCTTTCCGATCCGTGGTGCCGCACGGGCCAGCTCGTTCCGGCAAGCCTCGCATTCATCAAGGCGAATCGCACCGCCGGGCAATGCATCGACCGGGCCGGCGCAGCGTGGCCGACAGCGCTCTCGAAGGCAGATCTGTTCGGAGCGGACGGCCTTGCTGCGCTGGCCGGCGACGATCTGCTGAGGGCGGTGCTCGAGAACACGCCGGCGATCGGCCTCGAGTTCGAGCACTTCCTGACGCTCGCGCGGCGGGCGCTGCTTCTCGATATGGTGGCGTCGCCCTCGCCGGACCCGGTCGATCCGCTGCTGCTACGCCTGTGCTGCGCCATCGCGCGTCAGTGCCACATCAACGAATACGTCTATAGCTGCACGACCGAGGAAGGCGACGGAGCCACCCGGCTGCGCGATGCCATCTCCACGCGCATCGCCGAGCCGAAGCCGGTGCCGGGCGCATGGGTCGCCGCGCTGGCGTGTTATCTGCCGTTGTCTTCGCTTGCGCACTGCGAGCGCCTGGCGGGCGTCATGGCGCAGCCTCCGTTGGCCGGCCTGTTCTCGCAGCAGGTGAAGGAGCCCATGCAGGACGAGAAAAGTCGCGCGACCCTGAAGAGAATGACGCCGATCGCCGATCGGACCGGCCGATTGGTGGGCGAGCAATACGAGGAGAACCCGTATCCGAGGTGGGTGCGGGTGCCACCGGTGGACGCCGTCTCCTTCGGCACGTTCCTGAGCGAGCTCGGTCTCGAGTCCCCTCGCCCTGCGCGGCGGGACCGCGGAATCGACGTGCTCATCGCCGGTTGCGGCACCGGGCAGCAATCGATCCAGACGGCGCAGCGGTTTCCATCGGCGAGAATCCTGGCGATCGATCTCAGCACGGCGAGCCTCGCCTATGCCAAGCGAAAGACGCGGGAGCTCCGCGTGACGAACGTGGAATACGCGCAGGCCGACATCCTCGAGCTCGGATCCATCGGCAGGAGCTTCGATCTGATCGAGTGCGTCGGCGTGCTGCACCATCTCGAGGAGCCGATGGCCGGCTGGCGCGTCCTGCGGTCGATGTTGCGCCCGGGCGGCGTGATGCGCATCGGCCTCTACAGCGAGCTCGCGCGCCGGGACATCGCCGCCGCTCAGGCGCTGATCGCGGCTCGAGTCTATGCGGCGACGACGGAAGGGATCCGCCGGTTCCGGCTCGACCTGCAACTGGCCGAGCATTGGCGTCCGTTCAGGAGCCTGACCGCCCTCGAGGATTTCTACGATACGAGCGGCTGCCGCGACCTCCTGTTCCACGTCAAGGAACATCGCTTCGCGCTGCGTCAGGTCAAGGATGCGCTTGCCGAGCTCGAGCTCGAGTTCCTGAGGTTCAATCTGGATCCGAGCGTGCTGGAGCGGTTCTCGCTGCGATACCCGGGCGGGCTCGCGCTCGCCGATCTGAATTGCTGGACGCAATTCGAGGTGGAGAATCCGGCCACGTTCCTCGGCATGTACGACTTCTACGCGCAGGGGCGCGGGTAGGGCGGTGAAATCGATCGCGGCCGGCGCGTGCCGACGGCGCTGTATCGGGGCGCGCTTGCGCTCGGCCGGATTATTGGGCAGATTGTTTCGACCGGCCGTCGTCGGCACACCGCCGTCGGCTGACGAATAACGAGCTCGCCGCGGTCACCGGGCGCCCATGCTGCCGATGGCGAGCGGACCTGCCATGGCAGCAGGACGGCGAAGAGCGAAGTGCCGCAGCATTGGGGGGATAACAGATGATCCGAGCGACGATCGTGCTGTGTGCCGCAGCGTGCGCATCCAGCGCATGGATGGATTCCGCCGCTGCGCAAAGCAGCAGCTCCATGCAGTCCGCAGCGACCAGCGGCGCGGAGGCATCGTTGGTACGTCTGCGCAACGGTGGCATGGCCGGCCCGGCTTCGGCACCGCTTACTTGCCAGACACCGATAAAGCCTTCTGCGCTTCCTGCGTCGCAGGTGCAGCATCTTGGAATACATACGGTCGGTGAAACCGTGTGGTTCAACGTTCCACGGCACACGGAGACGATTTCGATCATCCAGCAGGCTTGGGGCACTGTGCCGGACAGCGTTGTTCTGAATGGCTTCGAACTTCCCAACGCGGCCGTGATAACCCTCCTCACCGATCCGAATGGGAACCTGCTCTACGACGACAACGCGCCTCCGCCCGATGATCGGACAACGGCGCACGTCCTCACCTACGCATCGGCGACGACCGGCGTCGTAACCCTGCCGAACACGACCCAGGCGTTCGCGGATTCGAAGTCCGGCGGGTATCCTGCCGGCACCTGGAGCTTCGTGGTCAACGATTACGCGCTGGAATGCGTCAACTCACCGTCGATCTGCTCCGGCGGACGAGGCGATGATCAGTACGACGTCACCGTGATCACGAAGCCGGTGGAGAACCGCACGACCCAATCCCTCGATGTCGGAATCTATTTGGCGAGCGACGCATGGACCGCGACACGCGCGATCGGCGATCCGTACTTCCAGCGTTTCGCGCGCACGCTTGCCGCGCTATACGCCGGAGGATCGGTCAGGATCGACACGGTGACCGTGTACGACCTGCCGGCGTGGGCAAAGGCGCGCTACGCAACGGGGGTCGACGTCACCGATCAAGGTCCTTGCAGCGACTTCAGCCAGCTGTTCACGCTTTCGAAACCGAAGATCGAGCTTCCATTGTTCTTCGTCGATGCCATCGAATTCGGTGGCGTAGAAGTTCATGTCTCAGGCATCGACGGGTCTATTCCCGGGGCCGCCTCCACGGGCGGAACGGTCGTGAGCGGTGCGGTTGTCGACATTGCCGATCTCGCGGAAGGTGCCTGTCGCGGGAGCATCGATTTCGCTAACTGCGGCGCTGATGCGGTCGCGTATGTCAGCGCGCACGAAGGCGGTCACTACCTGGGTCTTTACCACACGACCGAGGCATTCGGCGACGCGTTCGACCCGCTTGAGGACACCCCGACGTGCAGCTGCAGCACGGCTTGTCTCAGCCCGACAGGCGCGAGCCTGTGCGCTTCGCAAAGCTTTCCGCTTACCGCTCAGGTATGCACGCAAACCGCCCAGTCTCCGTGTGGAGGGGGCGACAACCTGATGTTCTGGCTATTCGAGCCCTACATCTCGAAAGGAAAGCTTTCTCCCGAGCAGGGCAAGGTGATGCGCGCCAACCCTGCCGTTCAATAGCTCGGCGAGGCCCACCATGAAAACTTCACGCGTCGTTATGGCTCTGGCGATCAGCGTAGCAGCCGGGCTGACCTCCCTATCCGCTTCCGCGCAGCTGCCCGGCGAGATCGTTCCGCCTCTTCCGCACGCGGCTTCGCAAGCCTTCTACTTGAGCGACGCCGATATCGGCCGGCAGGTAGACGCGTACCTGTCGACGATCGATACCCCGATCCCGAGCTCCGCGTGGAATAGCCTGGGCGTCCGCGCCCAGCCCATCCTGGCGGCGATCATCGACGATCACGGCAATCTGCCGAGCCGACGCGCGAAGGCGATCGATGGACTGGCCGCACTGGGCGCTTCGCAATCGCTGGCATTGTTTCAGGCGACGGCTCTTTCGAGCTCCGAGCCGATCGCCGTGCGGTTTGCAGCGGTTCGCGCACTCGGGCAGGCCGTCGATCCGAACGATTTGCCCGCAACGATCTCCTCGATCTTCGAAGCTGCCGACGATTCCCGCGTGCGCGCGCTGGCGGCCGTCGTGCTGGTGCGCCGCGCAGGCGTCGGATCGTGTCCGAGCGTCCGCGCGCAGCTCAGCCGCGAAGCCGCCGAGAAGGCGGGCCAGTTCGATCGCGCGCTGGCGCTTTGTGCTGGGCGTTGAGTGGTGCGGCGGAGCGTTCAGGCCGTTCCGCATCATGGCTGCCGCAGTTAAGAAGACGATCTCGTTGCCTGCCGACCTCGCACGCGAAGCCGAGGCGCTCGCCAAAGCCGAGGGCAAGACCCTGAGCGCGGTGATTCAGGATGCGCTGCGGCAAGCCCGCGTCGGGCGCCGCATTCAAGAGCTTCACGGCATTCAAGGCTACTGGAGCCGACTTTTGTTCTTGGCTTCGTTGGTTATTCTTCCTTCTCCGGGTTTCTTGATCATTTATTAGTCTTTGGTTGCTTCGGCTGTTTGGGCTTCTTCTTTTCCTTCCGCCGGTCTTTGCTTTTTGCCACGTCTAACTCCTTCATAGAATTGTGCTAGGTTGACTACGCATGCCCGAACTTTATACGCTAAGCATCAAGCTCGTTGAGTCTCTTTGACGCTGTGTCCGAGTCAGATAGGGGCGCTCGGTGACTTGCTTGCCGCAGACAAGTGCGGGCGTGTCTACGCCCATTTCATTGCATGTAACGCCGCGACGAGTTCCGGCCGCATGATCCATTCGAAATCCCCGTCGCCCGTGTCCTCGGTTCCGGCTCGTCCGAAGGATAGAGCGAACCACCAGCGAACGGGGGCCTTGCCCCTCCCGGGTGGCTCGTAGCCGAGCTTCTCAGCTATTGCGCGCGCCAGCGTACTGTACTGCTGACGCGCGGCGGCGCAGTTCTTGAGCGCGAGCTGATTCGCGATCTGTGCTGCCGTGATCGCTGAGTCGCTGGCGCGACACTGTGCTTGAAGCATCTGCAATTGCACTGGCGAAATTCCGATCCAGTCACGTGTTGCGAGGAGGGCAGCCTTGAACTGCTCGGTCGTGGCGATCGGTCCTGCATCGCTGAAGTCGTTCATTTGGAATCCTCCTGCTTGACCGCGAGCGCGCGGGCCACGCTCTCGCCCACTGCCAGCCGGTTATCGTACAACAAAGCTTGCCGGGCTCAAGCCGCCTCAGGGCGCGGAGTCAGCGATCTCGTAACCGCCAGCGCTGCATCTCCATACGTGCTGCTCGGTGGCAGCCCAAGCAGGATGCACGTTGCCCCAGGCAAGCAATTCACGCAGCCAAGAAGGTCGCGCGCGATCGCGTTGATGGCCGCTTGATCCTGTTGATCCAATGCGTTCAAGAACCTGTCGCGCAAGGCAGGCGAAGCCCGCTGCTGCGTTGGGGTAGGGATGAGATGCATGGGCGAGCCCTTCGGCAATGCAATCGGGCATCGTGCAACCTGACGATGCCTGGGCGGGCCGCCAGGGGCTGCTCGTCCAACCTGGCGAAGGCGGAAGGGCTGAAACTACCCTCTCCGAACGAACGTGCATTATAACCCTACTACAGGGATTCAGTCGCCGCAGTCCATTCTTATTGGCGCGACCGCGAGACCGGTCGGCCCGCCGGCGGAACGCGATGCGGTTGGGATTTGACACAATGTCCCACCCCCATCTCCCACCATGTAGACGTTGTTCCGTCGCCTCCTACTATAGCGCCAACATAAGACGGCCTCTCGACCCTGAGTCGTCGTTCGATTTTGTTGAAAGCAAACCTCGAAGTGGACGACTGCTTTCCGGAACCGCAACAAACAGCTGTCAACACAGACTGGTGAGTCGCATACTACTAAGAGCGTGGCCGCCAGCCTGTGTTGCTTGACTGCCCCAAGGCGCGCACAATGCCGCGGTCAGTTCTGCGCACACTGCGTACCTCTTGGAGGCGCCTATGACCCTTTGTCCCGTTGCTATCGCCGTCGGCTGTAAGAAGTGCCCGATTTTCGGCATTTGCCCCGCGAAGACCATCATCGGAGACTACAGGCCGGAGCAATACGCGAAGGGTAGACCGCGGCCGGACACGGCTAAGGGTGGCGTGAAGAAGTCACGGTGGGCGACGCGCAACGTGGTGCGGAGCCTTCCCGCACCGGCTATGCGGAAATGACTATGCCCAATGAACAACGAGCGAGTTACGGCCGAGCGTCACCCGCATTGCGGGATAGGTTCCTGAGAGCGCTCGACGCGGACGACTATCCGTTGCTTCGCGAGCTAGCGGGTGAACTGAGAGGCTGTATCGACATGCTACCGCGCAGCGCGTGCATGACACTTGGTTTGCCCCGAGGCAGTACCTATGGAACAGCGGCGGATACGATCGTGGCCCCTTAAGATCGGCGCGCGCTACCGCAAGCACCCAGCTCTGCGCTGCATATGTACCCTGCGGTCACAAGGCGCGGGCGGCCGGTTGAAGGTTTGCTTACGAGCAGATTAAGCTTGGACGCCTCGCCCGGACGCGGACAGCGGGGCCGAACGGCACAGGCTCGACGGCCGTGCCTGACACTGTCGCGCGGCAATTATCAGCGCTTGAAGTCGTGAAAGCCGGCGGCGCGCACGAGGTCGGTCTTCACTTCTTCGCGGCTGCGCTCGTAGACGATCTCGCGCCCCATGGCGTTGCCGACATAGGCCGAGCCGTTCCGGGTCGGAGTCAGATCGCAGCGGACGCTGTGGATTCCTTCGCCGAGCACAATCTGGATCATCTCCAGGCGCTTGTGCAGGACGACGACGTCGAGCGTCTGGCCGCTGCTGGTGACCCGCACCCGGATCTTCTCGTTGTTCATGTCGCTGTCGTAGGTCTATGCGCAGGACCTGAAGAGGTCGCAGGCTTGGGCTTTCGACCCGGCACCTGCGGCGGAACGTAACCCGATACGCGGCACTGCAACGCTTCGATGCGCTTACCGTTCTTTCCGAAGCGAGTCAGGTTGCAGGTGATGATCTCGCCGGTTGCGGCGAGGCTCGCAAGCCGCTCGCGGACCTTCGCCAACGGCACGCCTGTCTCCTCGGCGATCTCCGAATCGAGCCGTTGGCCGTATTTGGTCAGACACTCCAGAACATCGGTCATGCGCTTCTCCCAGAAAACCTCACCCGCCCCCTTTCGGCACGCCACTGGCCCTGCGCTGGCTCGTGTCTGCGGCCGCGCTGGTTGAATACCGGCTGGGCAACGGCCTTCGGATCCGGTTCGAAGCCCGCGATCACCTCGCGGCGGATTGGTTTGCGGAGGAGCCGTTCGATGTCGCGCAGGAACGCGTGTTCGTCGACGCAGACGAGCGAGATCGCTTTGCCCGTAGCCCCCGCGCGACCCGTGCGGCCGATGCGGTGAACGTAGTCCTCGGGAACATTGGGCAGATCATAGTTGACGACGTGTGGGAGCTGGTCGATATCGATGCCGCGCGCCGCGATGTCAGTGGCCACAAGTACCCGGAGGTCGCCGTCCTTGAATTCGGCCAGGGCGCGGGTCCGCACGCTTTGGCTCTTGTTGCCATGGATCGCCAGCGCGCGGATCGCGTCGGCGTTGAGACGGCGGGTGAGCTTGTCGGCGCCGTGCTTGGTCCGCGTGAAGACGAGCACCTGGCGCCAATCGTTGCGGCTGATCAGTGTGGTGAGGAGATCCGGCTTGCGGTCTCGATCCACCGGATGCACGACCTGCTGGATCGTCTCGACCGTCGCGCTGCGGGGCGCCACTTCGATCATCGCCGGCCGATCGAGCAGCGTATCGGCCAGCGCCTTGACCTCATCCGGGAACGTCGCGGAAAAGAGCAGGTTCTGCCGTCGTTTTGGCAGCAGCGCGAACACCCGCTTGATGTCGCGGATGAAGCCCATGTCGAGCATCCGATCGGCCTCGTCGAGCACGAAGACCTCGATGTGAGAAAGCTCGACGTTGCGCTGGCCATGATGGTCGAGGAGGCGCCCCGGTGTCGCGACCAGGATGTCAACGCCGCGCTTCAATTGCGCGGTCTGGGGATGAATGCCTACGCCACCGAACACGGCCATCGACGAGAGTTTCATATGGCGGCCATAGGCCCGGACGGAGGCTTCGACTTGCGCAGCCAGCTCGCGCGTTGGCGTGAGGATCAACGCGCGCAGCGGCCTGCGCGTATTACGCGAAGCGCTAACCGCAGTCGGTGCGGCGTGCTTCGCAAGTCGCTGCAGCATCGGCAGCACGAAGCCTGCCGTCTTGCCAGTGCCGGTTTGCGCGCCGGCGAGTAGATCGCCGCCTGCCAGCACGGCCGGAATCGCCTGCCGTTGGATAGGAGTGGGGGTGGTATAACCCTGTTCGGTGACCGCGCGCACAAGCGCGTCGGATAACCCGAGCGAAGAGAACGACATAACCGCCTTTTCTTTGCGGCCGGCTCGTCGCCACAAAAATGTAGCGGCCAGTCAGAGCCGGCGAGATCAACCGAGGAAACAGCCTGCGGAAGAGTCGAAGTTGACTGCGGCTGGGGGACTGGAGCAACGCCGCGAGCGCATTATACCAGACCCCAAGGGTTCTTGCTCCTGGATTCGCGCCGGTAACACAACAAATTTGGCAACGCCAATTGTGGGTCACGCGCGAACGTGACATTACCAACGGAGTGCCGCAGACTAAAAGGAGAAAAGGAAGAGTAGCCCGATGAGTACTAGTCCAACCACCAGACCAGCGACAAATCAGAGCGGCGACTCAATATCGAATGGCTTGCCTGTCAGATCCGCCGGAACGAAAAACTCGACCCGCTTCCGAAGCGTTGCCACTACGCCTGAGGTATTGTGCCGGAGACGATGAGCAGATCGGGCAACCGCCGATTAAGCCGCATCTCTCGAGGCGGGACTTCCAGCTATTGGCTTCAGCTGCCACTCGTCTGAAGTCCGGGTTTCTTCGTGCGCGGGTCATACTCGCGTCCTCCCCAACTCATCGGCTTGCACGAACGAAGGTCGCTTGCGGCTTCTCCGAGCAGGTTTGCAATCAGCCAGGCACCGATGATTTGCAGGGGTGCGGTCCATACCGGCGCGCGTCCAAGCGCGCAGATACGCCCGAGTGCGCCCACCCAAAGCAGCACCGCCACCAGTGAGAGCCCCAGCAACGTCCACCCCAGCTGCGTATCGCGCGGGACCATGAGCGCTCCACAGGCCGTGGCCCCGAGCATCCAGACCGGCAGGATGGCCCCAAACCATCTGACCCGCCATCCCGACAATGTCAGGCGCCTGGCCTTACGGTTGGCCGCCTCGACGTAGATTCGTTTCCAGCCGCGCCGGAACTGCAACCAGTCCGCATACATCCGACAATGAAACAGCCCCGCTGCGAGAAAAACCCCGGCCCTGCGTCCCTTCGCTTCGATGAGCCGCGCGAGGGCCAGATCCTCCAGCAGCGCCTCCTTGACTGCAGCGTGCCCGCCCACTGCTTCGTACGCATCTCGCCTGAACAGCATGAATTGGCCATTTGCGAATGCGCGCCGATCCTTGAGCGCATTCGCAAGGGTCAGCGGATATTGCCGCATGAGCTCAAAGGCGGCCACAGTCTGGACCACTCGTTCGAACCATGTGTCTTGCGTCAGGGTGCTGAGCAGACTAAGCAGATCAAGGTTCCGATGCTCCATTAGCGCAAGCGCTGCAGCGATGCACCCCGGCGAAAAGAGCGTGTCCGCGTCGGCGAAGATCAGGTACTCCGAATCCGTCGCGACGCCGGAGCGCGTCATGGCCTCGTGCACGGCATGGACCTTCCCGCTCCAGTTGATCGGGCAAGAGTCGATTTCGACGATCTCGAAGCGTTCATCGCCGGCAATCTCGGCGCGCGCAAGCGAAGCGGTATCGTCGCTGCAACGATCCAGCGCCAGAACCAGCCGCAGCTGGGGGTACGTTTCGGCTTTCAATGATCTCAGCAGCCCGACGATCACGCGCGATTCGTTGTGCGCAGGAACGACAACGCACACGCGCCCCGCTGGCTGGCGGGCCATAGCGAGCTTCTGCCCCAGGCGCAATGTCGGAACAGCCCACATGGAATGCTCGATCCGAATCCAGATCAGCCCCCACCACACGATCATGGCGACAGGGCCTACGCTCATCGCCCAGGCGAAGCTAATCAATAGCCAATGCGGAATCGCCATTTGCGTCCAGCCTCATCGGCAAAGCACTAAGAGTATGAAGTGTACACGACAGAACGCGTCGGAAGCCGGCAGCCCGCGATGAGCTCTTTTCAGACCTACAATAGGCACGGGTTCGCTGTCAGCTGAACCTCGGCATGATCCCGTACCAGTGATATTAAGGTATCGTCGCGGTCGTTCGTGCTTTCGCGTCGCCTATATCATGGCCCAGCCCCTTGGCGAGCGGGAGTGCACGCCGATGTCTTCAACCGAAAGTGGACTTGGGTCAATTCCACATCATAGGCTGGTGCGCGAGACTGATATGCTTCGCGGCCTGCGAGAGCGCATCGCGCCTTGGATTGGCACGTTCTCCTAGACGATGAACGCCGCGACAGACGCTAAGGACTATCCTCTCCCCAAGCCCGAGATCAGATGGCTCGGGCTTGTATTCTTCGTCGTTCTGCACGTCATCGGCATCGTCGGTACTTCGCTCTACATCTACTACCGCGGCGTCACGCTGGCAGAGCTCGCGCTGTTCTTCGGCTATTGCGGCTTGACGGGAATGGCCATCACGATGGGTTATCACCGCCTGTTCGCGCATCGGACCTACGACGCTTCGCCGCTCGTCCGCTTCGTTCTTCTGTTTTTTGGAGCAGCTACGTTCGAGGAGTCCGCATTGAAGTGGTCTTCGCAGCACCGCCAGCACCATCTGTTCACCGACACGGAGCACGACCCGTACGGGGTCGACCAGGGCTTCTGGCACGCGCACATCGGCTGGATCCTGTTCCAGCGTCACCGCACCAACTACAACAACGTGAAGGACTTGCGGGAATCGCGGCTGGTGTCGCACCAGCACGATCACCATGTCTGGTGGTCGCTCGGCGGTGGACTCGTTCTGCCCATGCTCATCGCCTGGTGGATCGGGCATCCGCTGGGCGGGTTCATCATGGCCGTCTGCCTGCGTCTGGTTGTCGTGCTGCATTCATCTTTTTTCGTCAACTCCTTCGCGCACACGTTTGGCAAGAAGACCTACGATCGCGATAAATCGGCCCGCGACAATTGGCTGGGGGCGTTGCTCACCAACGGGGAAGGTTTCCACAATTTCCATCACCGGTTCCCGACGGACTACCGCAATGGCGTCCGCTGGTATCACTGGGATCCTTCGAAGTGGTGCATCTACCTCCTGTCGAAGCTCGGCCTTGCCTGGGATCTTCGGAGGGTGTCCGACGGAAGGATTGCCGAAGCCCTCATACAGCAGTGAAGTCGACGAGCCCCACCCAAGCAGTCAGCGTTTGAAGTCTCGAAACCCGGTGACGCGCTAGGCGCATCGCCGCCATCGCCGGAGTGTCATCCGCGATAGAGGTGCTCTCGGGACGGCGGAAGACCGGATGGCCCGCGCGTGCGCTTCGAGGCCAACGTCTGAAAAATACCAACACTGTTTCGCGTAAAGCCGATCGACGCGGCGGCGAGATAGGCGACCCATAGCCGGGTCTTCATGGTGCCGACCTCGCGCTCTGCCGCTGCGCGATTGGCGGAAAGCCGATCGTGCCAAAGCCGGGTCGTACGCGCGTAATGCTCGCGCCACGCCTCCACATCGTGCACCTCGAAGCCGTAGCGCTCCAAATTGCCGATCGACATGCCGAGATGATCGAGCTCCCCACCCGGAAAGATATAGCGCCCTATCGCGTCGGTCGCCTGAGATTTCTTCTTCATGCGACGACGTTCGTATGCCGCCGAACGCAGCGCGATCGAGTGATGAAGATAGAGCCCACCCGGCTTCAACAGGCGATTGATAGTCTTGAAATATGCAGGGTAATTGGTGACCCCGACGTGTTCGAACATGCCGATCGAGGCGATCTTGTCGAAATCGCCCTCGATCAGCGAATAGTCGCGTAACTCGATGGTCACCTTAGTCTCGAGCCCTAGGTGCGAGACCTTTTCCTTCGCATAGGCGAACTGCTGCTCGGAGAGCGTCACGCCGATCGCGTCGACGCCGAAATGCCTGGCGGCGTAACAGACGAGCGCGCCCCAACCACAACCGATGTCGAGCAGGCGGTCTCCCGGTTTCAAGCGGAGCTTTCGGCAGATCATAGCGAGCTTGTCATGCTGCGCGGTCGCCAGATCGTTATTCCAGTCGCTGAAATAGGCACAGCTGTAGACCATCTCCGGATCGAGAAAGAGCGCATAGAACGCGTTGGAAAGATCATAGTGGTATTGGACATTTTCCTTGTTCGTCTCTTCGCTGCCATTCCTGCCTGCTTCGTGGTCGCGAATGGCCTCGAGCGGCCACGGCCCGCCGCGTGACACGAACAGAAATTTCAGCGCTGTCGCCAATGCCAAGCGCTTGTCGAGGCGTCTGCGGATCTCTTTGGTCCGCAGTTGGGGCTGACCCGCAAGAAAATCGAAAATCATGCCGTTGCGGATGTCGATCCGCGCGGTGACCCAAAGATTGAGGAACGTGTCGGCGCTCGGCTGTCGCAGCATCGCCGCCACGACACCCTCGTCGGCGATGACGATAGCCAGCGCGTTCGAAGGAAAGTCCGCAGGAACGGTGGATCCGTCCCACAACACGAAACCGAAGTCGAGCGAGAGGAGATCGCGTATGTGGGCGAGCAGGCGTTTGAAGGCCTCGAGCCGCCGCGCGGCCGTTGCGTTTGCCAGCGCGCTCATACGCGGTTGCGCCCGTCGCGATGAAGTTTCAGCAAACCGAAATCTAGCACAGGCGCTGGTCGCGGACCGTTGAGAGATTGATTGTATTTGATGTCCATCGAGTGCGGCCAGGCGGGGAATTTGCGATCTTCGCGGGATCAACCGCCTCACCATCGCCGGCATCGCCGGCGTGGGGGACCTGGTGGAGGCGATGCATCACAACGTCGCCGTCGTGCCGCGACTGATCTCGAGGCCGCAACGGGATCAGTGGAGCACCCTAGGCGCAGTTGCAGCGAAGGTCTATCGGCTTGCTTGATCGCACGCGGGACGCGCGCTTGTGCCCTGAGTCACTCGATCGCTCCATAAAGCATGTTGCCGTAAAGGCCGCGATCGCAAATTTTCCCCGCCAGGGACTGCATCATGCAGATGGCGATTAGCCGCTCGCGCGGGTCGACCCAGAACACTGTGCCGGCATATCCTAGCCAACGGTACTCGCCGACGGAGCCAACGAAAGGAGCCATGCCGGTTGCGGTACGTATCGCAAAACCCAGCCCGAAACTGTAACCGGGGCCGACTAGGTAAAAAAGCTGTCCCGGGGTGCCGTTGAAATGGTCGCTTGTCATGTATTGCACCGTCTTGCGTGACAGGATACGCACGCCATCGAGTTCGCCCCCGTTCAACAGCATCTGCAAGAAGCGTAGATAATCAGGCGCAGTGGAAACCATACCACCAGCGCCGGAAAGGAACGTCGGCCGGCTGCGCACGTCAATGAGGTCTGTGGGTTTCTTACTGTCCGGGTCGATCTCGAAGGGTTCTGCCAGGCGGCCCTGCTTTGTCGGTTCGACCCAGAATCCAGTGTCGTCCATTTTCAGAGGCT
>Ga0335080_10000351_pt1 | contig 41989 bp, 31 predicted proteins | sample Lox_Sample_34_FD_206720 | JGI IMG/M metagenome (GOLD analysis project Ga0335080, IMG submission 206720) | Soil microbial communities from Loxahatchee National Wildlife Refuge, Florida, United States - Lox_Sample_3.4 | ecosystem: Environmental > Terrestrial > Soil > Wetlands | place: USA... | reverse complement strand
ACGTGGCTTTCGGACTCTCCTCCGGCTGAGCGGTCTGAGGCTGGCTTTGCGGTGGTGCCTGCGTCTGTGCATTGAGAAATACAGACGGTCCCACGGTTATCAGTGCCAAGGCCAGGCAAGCGGCCGATGCCACATGGCGAGAGCGTCCGCCCTCATGTTTGGAGCGAGCGCTGACGGACGTTTCCGAGTTTGAAGGGATTTTCCTGAGAGTTGTGGTTTTCATAGCTGCAGCCTGTGACGAGCCAGCTGTCGGGAACTCTATGGAACGGGAGCATGCACTTAGGTAGCGCGCATCTTTCACGGGAGGTGGAGCTCGCGTCCACAGCAGCTCCAATCACCCAAAAGCGGAACAACAGTATGATGGAAGGTAGTAAATGTCAAAGAAAAAACTCCACTGTGCGGGTATCCTCACTGGGACTGACGCAGTGAATCTGGCGCTATTCTTGCGCCGCGGAGAAGAGTTATGAGGTGTTTTTGTGGTTAGTGCTACGGTGCGTTTGCCCCGCCAGTTCCCCCATCATTCACTAGCATCGATAGTTTCCCGAGCCTGACGGATGACGCAAAGCCCAACCGCGTCCTTGATCGAACCGAATTCAAGAGCGGCAACGCGACCGAGTGAAATTCATCGGGACTGGTTATTGATGACGCGAAAAAGCACGTTGCTTGAGAGCGTGCCTTCGGGGGTTGTCACCTCGACTCTGCCCGTAGTGGCGCCCTCCGGAACCGTGGTCTTGATTTCCGCGCCTGAGATCACGGTGAAATTCGCGGCTGTGCCGTTGAACGTGACGCTTGTAGCTCCCTGCAGGTTTGTTCCCTGGATAACCACTGCCGCACCTACTGCCCCAGAGCGGGGCTGCGTCTGCACAAACGGGCCCAAGCCCGCCGCCATTCGGTAAATCGTGCCGCAACCCATGGTGCAGCTCAGGTCGCCGCCGTATAGAGTTGTTCCGTAGAATCTGCCATCGGTGGCTTGAATGAGCTCGCCGTATGGGAATTCGCCATCGGCACAACTGGCCTGAGAGCAAAAGTCGTAGAGGGTAGTAAATTTGCCCCTGGGAGTAATCTTGAATATGGTGCCATAGGTGCCGAAGATCTTCGGGGGCTTCAGGGTCGCGCCGCCCTCGGTAGTGATCCCATAAAAGTTTCCGCTGGTACCCTGCACCAGGCCGGCGTAGGGATGCTCACCGTCGGCGCATGCCGCCTGGATGCAGAAACTGTAGAGCGTCGTGAGCTTGCCTTCGAGTGTGAGTTTGAAGACGGAGCCGCCGCCCTGAGTACCGCCAAATACGGTAGTGCCGTATAAGTTTCCATCGGTCGCCTGGATCAAGCCCGCGTAGGGATAGTCTCCATCGGTGCAGCCGGTCTGGGGGCAAAAGCTATAGAGAGTGGTTAACTTGCCCGTGGGAGTGATCTTGAATACGGTGCCTACGCCCGCGGCACCGCCCTCGCCTGTAGTTCCGTAAAAGTTGCCGTCGTCGGCCAGAAGCAATCCGTGTGTAGGGCTGTTGCCATCTGCGCATTTGGATTTTGAGCAGAAGCTGTGAAGCGTGGTTAACACACCTCGGCGACTGATCTTGAAGACGGTGCCCCCGTTTTGAGCACCGTCGGCGGAGGTTGTGCCCAAGAACTCGCCGTCGGCGTTCTCCACCAGAGGGCCGTAGGGCGCGGAGCCGTCGGCGCATTTGCTAAGGGAGCAAAAGCTGTAGAGGGTGGTTAGTTTGCCTCTCTTGTTGATCTTGAAGATTGTGCCATCATCGTTGGCCCCGCCAGCCTGGGTCACCCCGTAAAAGTCGCCGTCGGAGCCTTGCACGAGGGCGGTTTGGGGGAAGCGGCCGTCGGCGCATCCCGGCAGCGAGCAAAAGCTGTACAGCGTAAACAACCGACCGGTAGAGCTGACTTTAAAGACGGTACCAGCGTTCTGGGCTCCGCCTTCGCTGGTGGTTCCGTAAAGCTTACCGTCAAAACCCTGTATCAACTGGGAATATGGGTTATAGCCGGTGGTCTGATGGAAATCGACCAGATCGCTGAATCTAACGCTTGCGAGTGAGGCAGTTGCAGCGCTCAGACAAACAGAAACAAAGATCGCCGCTCTCAACCAGGGCAAGGGACCAGCGCCTGATTTCCGATCGTGCGTGTAACTACTATTGCACATAGGTTGCGCTCTTTCCGGGGTGGAAATCGAGGGTAGGCACTGTGTCAGTTTCTAACCAACGCCAAAAGGCCGACGTGGCGCGGCAAGCGGGCATGATTTTACTCAGGCGGGAAAGCGTGGTCAAGCGTGGCGGGCAGAAAAAACCGCAAAAAAACCGTATAGAAACCGGAACCCGCGGCTGAAACTGGTGTAAAATAGCGGCGTTTTGGGGGTCGGAGGGCCAGTCCCAGGGCGAGGACCTGGGGCGGGAACCCTTGTGCAAAGCCAAGCGTAAAAGGAGCTAAAAAATATGACAAGCAAGGTTGGTTCGTGGAAATTCGTATTGGTTGCTCTTGCACTGGTGGCGATGGGAACGACTCAGCTCGCCGCCAAGACGCTGTGCGTTAATCCCGGAGGCACAGGTGGTTGCTTTTCAAAGATCAATGATGCGATAGCGGCTGCGAAGCCGAAGGACATCATCGACGTGAAGGCCGGCACCTACAAGGAGAACGTGGTCGTCAACAAATCGCTTTCGCTGATCGGCGCGGGAGCGGCGACCACGATTGTGGACGCCACCGGTCTATCCACCGCCTTCTATATTGACGGCCTTGACAATGGCGGGTTGTCAAAAATCGTGATCCAAGGATTTACCGCCGAGAATGCCAACTTTGAAGGGATTGCGATCACGAACGCCTCAGACGTTGTAATTTGGGGCAACACCGTGACCAACAACGATCTGTCGCTGGATGTGAAGAATTCCACTTGCCCTGGTCTGCCGGCGTGGGAGACTGCGGAAGGCTTCGACTGTGGGGAAGGAATTCACCTGAGCGGCGTCACCTATTCGACGATTGCCAATAACGTCAGTCAAGGGAACAGCGGCGGGATATTGATCAGCGACGAGACGGGCATCACGCAGTACAACGTGATTGAGGGAAATACGTTTTCCAAGAACGTCTACGACTGCGGGATCACGATTCCTTCTCATCCACCTTACAACGCCACGAATCCCTTCGGCGTCCTGCACAACACGGTTGTGGGGAACACGTCGTCGGGGAATGGAACTGCGGTTGCGGGAGCGGGAGCGGGAATTCTCCTAGCGGATGCGGTCCCGCTGGCGAACGTTTCGGGCAATGTGCTCGCGAACAATACGTTGACCAACAACGGTCTTCCAGGAGTCACCATCCACGCGCACGCGGCCAACGAGGTCATTTCAGACAACCAAATTGTGGGAAACACGATCAAGAACGATGGACCTGATGTGGGCGATGCCGCTACCCCAGGGCCAACCGGAATCAACGTCTTCGGCGTGTCTGCCGAGTCGAACAACCTGATTTCACAGAACACGATCAGTAAAGAGGCGTACGACATCGTGACCAACACTCCGGCCCTGGTGCGCGTGCATCTCAACAACCTGGAGGGAGGCAGCGGCGTGGTAGGCGTGGACAATATCGGCGCTGGCACGGTGGACGCGACTCAGAACTATTGGGGATGCTCCAAGGGGCCGAAGGATTCCGCCTGCTCATCCGTCAGCGGATCTGGAATCACATACAACCCGTACCTCAAGAAGGTTTTTTAATTCTCAGTTCCCAGCACCTGGTGATATGCGCCTTGTCGGACTCCGACAAGGCGCTTTTTTGGAACTCTCTTCCCCGCCGATGCCGTTCCGCACCGCATCAGATGTCTTGCCCTTCAGAGCCAGCGATGAGCGCCTGTTGTATGATTCGAAACTGGCTGTCAGGGGAATTGAAGACTCGAAGATGATACGCGCGGGAGGTACGACGAAGGCCACAACCTCCGATGAGTCGCAGTTGACACCAACCCTTGCGCGAAATATTGAATTGCCCCTGTCTTTCGAGGCTCGTTTTCTGGTCGCGGGGACGGTGTGGCTGATTGCCAGCAACGCTGGCGAGATTCTGGAGGCCGCGGGCGAGAGTCTCCAACCCGCTAATGATGCGACGGCTCCCGTAGCTTTGACGTTCACTTTATTTGTGGATTCCGGAATGTTCGCCAAGCCACCGTGGCCGCCACCACACTTCCGGGGTCTCGACCAATTCGTATATGCCGAGTACGGGTCAGGCGCTTCGATTTTGATGGATCTCCAGCGGCGGCGTGTGATTGGAGTCATGTGCCAGGCGATGGCCCAAGATTTGCACTACTGGAGAACCGTACTGATACCTGTTCTTCTGGGATCGGCCTGCGCGTCTCTGGGAATTCTGCCGCTGCATTGCGCTTGCGTGGTCAGAAGTGGACAGGGGCTAGTGTTGGCTGGCGGCTCTGGAACCGGCAAATCGACGCTGGCGGTGCTTCTCTGCCTAAACGACTTTGCCTACCTTGCTGACGGGTGGACGTACTTCTCGCGATCCGGTTCCCAAGTGTCCGCGTGGGGACTTCCCGCACCGGTCAAATTGCTTCCGGATGCGCTGCAGTACTTTCCTCAATTGGCCAGCGCGAAACTAGATCGAGCGTTGAACGGAGAAGTGGCATACGAGGTCGATCCGGTGGCAACGTTTGGGGTAAATCGAGCTTTATATTGTGAGCCGCGCTGGCTGGTGTTCCTGGAAAGGACAGTGGGACCGGATGCCGCCTTGCGACGGATCAGTTCGGACGAAGCTTTTTCTCGCCTGGCTCCTGAACTGGAATCTTTGCCGGAATGCATTTCTCATATGCGGGACCTTCAGCTACACAGCATCAGCAGGCTGGTAGACCGAGAATGCTGGGTTTTGGGGCATGGCTCGCCTCCGGCCTTGGCCGCCAAGCAATTGCTGGAATTGTGCGGAGACGAGCGATCATGAAGCAGCCGTTCGTGCCCGACCTGCTCAAGAGGTTCACGCCCACACCGATTGCAAATGCGTTTGTTCTGCACGGCGCCACGGTTCGAGTGGCGACGAACTTCCCGATGCTCGCGGATCGACTGCAGAGCATTTTGCCCCGCGCTGTTTCGGAGGCTTCAACGGAGCCGGATTTCGTCTGGCGCGTGGTGGTGGAACCGGACAACGAGGTTGAAGGCTGGGCGATGCCATCATGCGGCCTGCGCTTGAGTCATAACGGTCTGGCTTTCGTCAGCATGGGGCAGAAGAGCTTCCTTGCCTCCGACCTGGAGGCTCGCCAAGGGATCTCCTTCATTTCGGAGAGCATTGCCAGCGACGAAAGACTGTTTCGGCAATATTTCCTGCCGGGGATTATTGCGCTGGTGAAAGAATCTCTTGAGCAGCCGAGTGGCGCCTCGGCGTGAAGAGGATAATAAATTGCGCGAACGACAGGATCGCTGCCGGCCGTTACCGCTAAGACTTGCTTTTGTTGACCAAGTCAGCGGCTACGGCGTTCTCCAGCATTTCTCTGTCCCCCTTGAGGCGCAAATATTGATAGAAGCCGTGGACGACGCAGGCCTGGAGGGTGGAATCACGGACCTCATCCGATACGATTCGCGCGATGAAGAAACGATGGCTTCCAATTGGCATCGACCTCTCGATCCGCATTTCACGAACTCTGCCGGCAAAGCCGGGAACCGGGATTTGAAAATTCGAGGAGGGCTCGACCGGGAATGGCAGACTTGTCCAGTCGACGGCCTCCTTCTTATAGTTGGCGGCGAGTTGAAACGGAAGGGAGCACTTGCCGATGGGGACGCCGCTGAGGGCCATCCGGCCGGCGCGCTCGAGCTCATGGGTCACGACTCTCTGCTCCCTCATCCCGAACCCAAAGTAGCCGTTCCCCAGCTCGCCCATGAGATTCATGGGGAAAATGTTTCCACACTTCCGGTCGCCGATGCTGACGAGGGCGAGGAAGTGCGGCCGGATGAAAGTCACGCAGGCCGCCCGCTCCTCCACGGGAGTCATCCTGATGTCAGCGGGATCGTTCCGTCGCCAGCGGAGATAGGAGTTCAAGGCGTAATGAGCCCAGAGGCGGACTCTGGGCAGGCAGTGGTTAGTGGAAGCGCGCACGCTGTACAACACGAAATCAGAGGCGCCGACTGAGAGAGCTTCTCGAAAGGCCAGATGAATCTCGCCCAGCAGGCGGCGGCGCCCGCCGCTTTCACAAAATCTCAAGACGGGGTTACGAAAATCGTCGCGCCGATGCCGGTCCTCGCCGTGAAAGGCCACACAGAGAACAAGGGGCGCTGTGCAGACGGTCGTCTGGCGTCGAGTGACTTCTTGCGGCGCCCCCACCGCATGCAGCCATAGCGACACCTCGGTTTGAGGATCGGCCATGGCGAGAGTAAATTCCTGCGGCAGCATGGTGCCTCCGAAGAAGAGCCGGGTGAACGCGCTTCTGATCTGCCCGAGGATCGACATAGGCGCCGGCGGCGAAGTCAGCGGTGAGCCCAGCGATAGAGCACCTCAACATCTCTTGCGCCGGAGAACTTATGCAGATTCCAGCCCAAGGATCGGGTCTCAACCGGACCCGCTTCCGGACCCCAGCCGCTCACCAGCCCGGAAATTGTATCCACGGCACGAGCGTCGCCGATGTAAAGCAAGTAGTTTCGGGTCATGCGACGAATGCAGTGCAAATACTCTGCAATCAGATCGCGCGAAACATCGGAAATCGAATGCGAGGTGAAGGTGAGATCCACGCTGAGCGCGGGCATCTTAGGCATTTGAAAAAGAGGCATAAGGATAATGTCAGCAGAGGCGATCGCGTGCTGCGTCAAATCCCCCTCACCATACAGCAAAAACCTGCGCGACGGAAACGCATTGATTAAGTAGTAAGAAATCAAAGCGACGCTTTCGGGAACATCGAAGTTGATATAAGCGAGCGGCGCTCCATCGCGCACCATATAGTAGGCGGCTCCCCCAAAACCGCCACCGATCTCGGCGACCGCGGGACGTCCGGCGGGGAGTTTGCCCAGCACCTGATGCGCACAATAGTGCTGATACTCGGAGCCAGTTCTGACGAGTGTCCCGTCGATGGAAACGCCAAAAGGGTTTCCGATGCCAGGGCCCGCCAGGTCGCGCAATGCAAAGCGCCCACCGGTCAGCGACCTCCAGTAGTCGATGCGATACAAAGCGTCTCCCAGGTAACAGTGCCGGTGAACATTCTTCATCGGGCCATGGCAATAGACGTCAAACAACCCGAAGGGGACACCGATCAGGCCGTTGCTGCAGGGGTCGCGGTAAAAGTTGGTGTACATGCGGCGCAACCCCTCGAGGTCGCGCTCGTGGAGCGCCCGAATTACAGGGGCGAGCGAAGCGATGCGCACGTCGTTCCACCACGCACTAGGCCCGTAACAGGGCGGGGAGGAGCGCTGGTCCTCGGTGGCCTTGCCGAAGGCGGAGCAGATTCGTTCGAGGAGGCCAAGGTCGTTGCCATGATTGGTGGCGTGGGAATTGAATCCGTCGGTCACATTCTGGAGACGGTAGCGAGGATCGGCGCTGTATCGTTGGGCGGAACGACGGGCGAAGCGCCGGATATTCAATTGTGCCTTCAGAAGCGATTGTGCACTACGGATGGTGCGAAGAGGATGGATGAAATGTTTCCACTTGATCATGCCGGTCCTCGACGCATGGGACGCATGGATTGTATTGTACTGACGAAAATAATTTGCCATCTCTTGACATTCGCTTGACATTCGCGCGGCACGGTGTGCTAGCCTTGTAGCCATCTTTTGGCTGTTCAGCCAATACATGTGCCGGCAGGGGTGGCCGTGGAGAAGTCCAGTAAGAAGGTCGTCTTCTTTTTTCCTGCGTTCTCGAGCACCGAGGCAACTGCTCCTCTCGGGATTCTCGCCGTCAGCACTCCGCTTATCGAAGCGGGCTACACGGTAAGACTCATCGACTCGACCATAACTCCGAACTTCAAGAAGGTGGTTCTGCAAGAGGTGCGGGACGCGGTATGCCTGGCAATTTCTCTGGTGACCGGGCCGATGATCCGGGAGACAGTGGAGATCGCGCGGGCGGTTAAGGAATGGAAGAGCGATTTTCCCGTCATTCTCGGGGGCTGGCACCCCTCGCTTCTGCCCGATCAGACCCTGGCTTCGCCGTACGTGGATGTGGTAGTGCGCGGCCAAGGAGAGGAAACCCTGCTTGAGATTGTGCGCCGATTAGAAGAGCGGGGAGACCTTAGCGATGTGTTGGGGGTTGGCTTCAAGGTTGATGGCAAGTCAACGTTTACGCCCGAACGCCCGCTAAAACCGCTGGTCGAAATGCCGCCGAAGGCGTATCACCTGGCCGACTTCGACGCCTACGAACGGCTGTGCGGGCGGCGTTGGGCAATGTATACGTCGAGTCTGGCGTGTCCCTTCAATTGCGCGTACTGCACGAACGGCGGCGTTTACGGGAGGAAATGGAACGGCCTCCCGGCCGAGCAGTTCGTGGAAGAAACAGTCGAACTGACGCGCCGTTATCGCCTGGAGATGCTGTGGGTGGTGGATGATAACTTCCTCGTCGACCTGGACCGGGCGCGCGCGATCGGGGAGGGACTGGTCAGGGCTGGCGCCGATTTCCGTTGGAGCATACAGGCAACGACGAACCTGACATCGCGGCTCAGCCTGGAGGATTTACGGCTCTTGCGCCGAGGCGGACTGCATCAGATCTGCCAAGGCGTCGATTCTGGCTCGCCCAAGATTCTGAAGGCAATGAACAAGGACTTCCAAGATTTCGAGTCGATTTACGAGAGCGCCAAGCGATGCCTGCAGGCAGACATCCGACCGTCGTTCAACATCATTTTCGCGTATCCGGGAGAGGGGAAGAAAGAGAGGCGCGAAACCGTGCAATTCATGATGGACGTTTGCCGGCGGTTCCCCGGAGCCGAGTTCTGGACGAATATCTTTACTCCGTATCCTGGGTCTCCGATCATGAGCCAGGCGAGAGAGATCGGCATCGAAGTGCCGGCATCGCTGGAGCAGTGGGCCGAGTTCTTTCCACGCTATACCGTGCTGCCGTGGCTGAAGGGAAAGGACCACCGGCGTCTGCAGGTCATGCGGGATTACCTGCGAATCGCATTTGACCGGGTGCCGATCGCCGCCGACACGCGCGGAGCAACGACCAAAGCCCTGCAGCACCTGATCAGCCATCCAGCGAGGTGGCGACTGGACCACGATTTCTATGCCTGGCCCATGGAATTGTCCTTGAACAACCTATTGAAGAAGTTGAATGTTGCCGCCAAACCGACCGTGGATGCCAAGCGGCTGGAGGCTGCACCCCAGGCAAGCTGCCCGTGAAAGACAAAGTCGTACTCTTCTATCCACCGTATGATGGCCCGCCGTTGAGCGCGCCGTTGTGCCTGCTGGCGCTGACGTCTCCGTTGCTGGAGGCTGGATTCCGCGTGGTGCTGGTTGACGATGTCAGGTCGCCAAACTATGAAGAAACGATCCTGCGGGAAACGGAAGACGCCCTGTGTCTCGGCATATCAGTGCTAACCGGCCCGATGATCAACGCGGCTATTCGAATTACCAAAGCGGTAAAGAAGCTCCGCCCGGAACTGCCGGTTATCTTCGGCGGCTGGCATCCCAGCCTGGTTACCGAGCAGACATTGATGCCGGACTTTGTAGATGGCGTGGTCCGCGGCCAGGGCGAACTGACATTTCTTGAGCTGGTGCAGCGCCTGGCGGAAGGCCGGGACTGGTCGGGTGTAAGCGGCCTTTCGTACAAAGATGCGGACGGGGTTCATCACGAAGCGGAACGACCACCGGTCAATATCAACAAGCTCCCGGCGCCAGCATTTCACCTGAGCGAGGTGGATGCGTACGCCTCGATTTGCGGCGTTCGTAAGCTGGCCTACGCCACCAGCGTGGGGTGCCCGTACGCCTGCAATTACTGCACGGATCAGGTTTTCTACAAGCGGCGCTTCAACGCCTATTCGGCCGAGCGAGTGGTCAGCGATATGGCCGAGCTGGTCCCCCGGCATCGCATTGAAGAGGTGGCGCTGCTCGATTCCAATTTCCTGGTCGACATGAAGCGGGCTTTGGCCATCTGCCGTGGAATTCTGGACAGTGGAATCAAGTTCCGGTGGACGTTTCAGGCCTCGACCGACTTCGTATGGAGAATGAGCGATCAGGATGTTCAACTGATGGGAGAGAGCGGCGTCAGCCATATGGGCTTCGGCACCGAATCTGCGTCCCAGCATGTGCTGGCGCTGATGAACAAGCAGCACCAGCGCGTGGAACAGATGGTCGAGACGGCGCGCAAATCGGAGCTGGCAGGCATTCATGTCACCTTCAACCTCATCTTCGGGTATCCGGGAGAAACCGAAAGCGATCGTCAGCAGACATTTCGGATCATGAGCGATATCGCGAAGGACTACGGGAACGTCAGTTTTTCTCCCAACATTTTCACTCCTTATCCGGGCATACCGATCTGGCCACAACTGAAGGAATTGGGGCTGCACGAGCCCCAGACGCTGGAGGAGTGGGGAGACCTGCCACTGGGACGAAATGTGCTGCCCTGGCTGCAAGGGGAGGAACTGCGGCGTCTGCGGCGCAGCCTGGAATATTTCCTCCTGAACAACCAGATTCGCAAGGTGACCCATCGGAGGGAATGGCTCCGCCGGAGCGTTCGACGGGCTCTGGGGGCGCCCATACGATGGCGAATCGGAAACAACCGGTATTCGTTTCCCTGGGAACTCTGGGTTTCGCGGAAGGTGGAGAAACTGGTAACCCGGCGATCGCTTTTGACCGGTCAAAAGCTAAGCGGGCATATGCAGGAAGTTTGCTGATGCTGGTACCAACACGAGCGAGGCGCGTGCAACGTGACTGACGTTCTGCTGACCCACTCCTATCATCTCTACTACGACCGCAAGCAAGTACGGAAGATGCAGCCCTATCCTCCGCTCGGCACGCTCTATGCCGCCGCGGAACTGCGCAGCGCGGGACTTTCGGTCGCGCTTTTCGACACGATGCTCAACGACCCGGAGCAAGGGTTTGCCTCGGCTCTTGAGAAATACCAGCCGCGGATTGTGGTGGTCTACGAGGACAACTTCAACTTCCTCACCAAAATGTGTTTAACGAGAATGCGGGCCGTGGCCTACAGCATTCTGGACGCGTCGCAACGGGCTGGAGCCATGGTGCTGGTGAACGGCTCGGATGCTTCCGACCATGCCGAGGATTACTTACGAAGAGGTTTCCGCTGCGTGCTGCTCGGCGAGGCGGAGAAGACGCTAGTCGAAGTCGTTGGGAGTCTGCGGAACGGAGGCGACGAGGCACTCCCGGCGATTGCGGGACTTGCCCTGCTGGACAAAACGAGCGGCAGAGCGATGCGGACGGCTCGCCGAGGCTTGATGCGCGATCTCGACATGCTGTCGTTTCCCGCCCGCGATTTGATCGATGTGGATCAATATCGCACGGCCTGGAAAAAGGCTCACGGCTATTTCTCACTGAACATTGTGGCCAGCCGCGGGTGCCCTTACAAGTGCAACTGGTGCGCCAAGCCCATTTATGGCGACTCGTTTTCCGTACGGTCGGCGACAAGCGTGGCCGAAGAGATGAAGCGACTGAAATATGAATTTGGCGCCGAGCACCTCTGGTTCGCCGATGACATTTTCGGTCTGCGGGCCCGGTGGCTGCGAGAACTTGCGGTAGAGGTGGAAAAACTGAGCGCGGCGGTGCCCTTCAAGATGCAGTCGCGAGTAGATTTGATGACGGCAGAAAATGTTAGCGCCTTACGCCGCGCGGGTTGCGCTGAAGTGTGGATGGGGGTCGAGTCTGGTTCCCAGAGAATTCTAGATGCCATGGACAAGGGCACTCAGGTGAATCAAATCGCCACGGCGCGGGAAAACCTGCGGCAGGAAGGAATCCGGGCGTGCTATTTCCTGCAGTTCGGGTATCCGGGGGAGACGTGGGATGACATTCAGAAAACGGCGGAACTGGTTCGGGACACGCGACCCGACGACATCGGCGTTTCAGTCTCCTATCCTCTGCCTGGAACCAAGTTCTTCGAGCGGGTGCAGGCCCAATTGGGAGAAAAGACTAACTGGTCCGACAGCGAAGATCTTGCCATGATGTTTCAGGGCGCCTACACCAACCAGTTCTATCATGCATTGCACGATGCCCTGCACGCGCAGGTCGATTCCTGGAGCGCATCGGGAGGACACAGCGTGGGTCAGGATGCGGCCGAGTTGACCCCCGAGGAATTGTGGGCTCGAGTCCTGCGGCTGGAAACCACTTGTCGCAATGCGCGTCCCACCGTGCTGCCTGGGCTGGAAGGCCCGCTGGTGCAGTTGCAGACCTCCTCCGGCATGACATGCGGCGATGACTAGATTCGGGCCGGTCCGGATCAAAATCAAACATGGATATCCTTCTTACTCACGGTTACTTTTTGTACGAGGATCCCAAGGAGCTTCAGATCATGAAGCCTTATCCGCCGCTCGGGATCCTATACGTCTGCGCCCATCTGCGGAAGAAGGGTTTGCGGGCGGACGTATTCGATTCCACATTTTCGTCTCGCCGTGAGTTGTTCGACCTTTTGCAGCACCATCCTCCCTCCGTACTTGGGGTCTACGCCAATCTGATGACCCGAGGCAACGTGGTGGAAATTTTGCGCGTTGCCAAGGGCGCAGGGTGGCAAACAGTCGTAGGCGGGCCGGAGCCGGGAGCCTATGTCAACGAATATCTTGATTGCGGCGCGGACGTCGTTGTAATTGGCGAGGGAGAACTTACACTGGAAGAATTGGTGCCAGCGTTGCAGTCGCGCGCGGCGGATGCGCTGCGGCAGGTCAACGGCATCGCCTTCCGAGCCGAGGAGGGAAACGTCTTCCATACACCACCGCGGCAACAGATTCGGGATATTGACTCCCAGCCGTGGCCGGCACGCGAAGTGATCGACCTGGATCAATACGTTTCGGTGTGGAGGAAACATCACGGCCAGGGGTCGGTGTCGCTCATCACGGCTCGAGGTTGCCCCTATCATTGCCGGTGGTGCAGTCACGAGGTTTTCGGCAAATCCCATCGCCGGAGAAAGCCGGATTTGGTGGCGGACGAGTTGGAATGGTTGCTGAATCGATACCATCCGGATATGGCATGGATGGCCGACGATGTCTTCACCATCCACCATGGCTGGCTATTTCAATACGCTGCCGAACTGAAGCGCCGCGACCTGCGAGTGCCTTTCGAGTGCATTTCCCGCGCCGATCGGCTCAATCCACGGGTGGTGGAAACGCTGGCCGCGATGGGCTGTTTCCGAGTATGGATCGGCTCGGAGAGCGGTTCCCAGCGCATCCTGGACGCGATGGAGCGAGGCGTGACGGTGGAACAGGTTCAAGCGGGAGTCAGCCTGTGCAAGACTCACGGAATTCAGACGGGAATGTTCCTGATGTGGGGATACGAGGGCGAAGAACTCGACGACGTGGAAGCGACTATCCAACACGTCAAGAAAACTGATCCCGACATTTTTTTCACCACGGTGGCTTATCCAATCAAAGGCACACCATATTTTTCGCAGGTGGCGCCGCGAATTGAGAATGGCAAATCATGGAGTGTAAGTTCCGACCGGGAAATCCGCATTGCCGGCCGACACTCGCGCCGCTTTTATGGCTTCGCCGACCAGTTGCTGCGGAGTGAAGTCGAACTCGAACGCCTGCGGAGAAGCTCCCACCTGGAAGATCGTTCGGTCGCCGATATGCAGAGCAAGATCGCCGGCTACCGAGCGGAACTCCAAGCCTCGGCTCGCGAGGTAGAGGCCTGACAAGATGTCGGCACACCCACTCCAATTTGCCGCAGCCCCGTTCGACGCGATCGCTGAGCACTACGACGACACTTTCACCACCTCCAAGATTGGGCAGGCGCAACGGGCCTCCGTCTGGAAGGAACTGAAGAAGATTTTTCATCCCGGGGACCGGGTACTGGAACTCGGCTGCGGTACCGGGGTGGATGCCTGCTTTCTTGCCCAGCGAGGGGTGAGGGTCATCGCCTGCGACGCTTCTTGGCAGATGATTGCAAGGGCGCAGCACAGAATCGATGGTTTGAGGAAGACCCCGTCAACCCCGGTAAGTCTGCACGCGCTGCGCATTGAAGAAATTGCGTCACTCAAGGAGACGGGCCCATTCGACGGTGTATTTTCGAACTTTGGGGCCCTCAATTGCGTTGCCGACCTGAGACCTTTGGCTGCGCGCCTGGCAACGATGCTGAGGCCCGGCGGCAACGCGCTGTTTTGCCTGATGGGTCCCTGCTGTGCGTGGGAGATGGCCTGGTACACGGGCCGTGGAGAGGTAAAGAAAGCGTTCCGGCGACTGCGGCGAGGGGGCGCCAACGCGCGATTGGCCGGTGAAGCAACGATTCAGGTGTACTATCCCAGAGTGCGTTCGCTTGCCCGGGTGTTCAGTCCCGAATTTCGATTAAAGTCTGTGACTGGTATTGGTGTTTCTGTGCCGCCCAGCTATGCCGAGTCCTGGGCCGCGCAATTCCCGCGTTGGTTTGACTTTTGTGTCCGCGCAGACTCCGTGCTGGGGCGCTATCCCGGAATCCGGGTCCTGGCCGATCATGTCCTGTTGCGGTTCGAGCGTGAGCAACTATGAGCTCGGTACTGCAAACTGGCGCGGTAGCCGACGAGTTGCCGGTAACGGGCGGAAACCGTTCGGGCCTCCGACTTCAATGTCCAGTGTGTTCGAACGCGTTGCATGAGTCTGCATTTCCGCCGCGGCTTCCGGCTTGTTCCCAGTGCGGATTTTTGCTGGCGGAAGAGGATGGCATCTTTCGCTGCCTGCCTTCGGAGCGCGAGGCTTATTTTGCGCAGTTCGTTCGGGAGTACGAACTGGTGCGAGCAAACGAAGGACGCGGCTCTTCATCTTCAGACTATTACCTGCATTTACCTTTCAAAGATCTCACCGGCCGCAACAGTTGGCAGTGGGGAATCCGCGCGAGAACGTGGCGTCACATGGTACGGAAGGTTTTATCGCAAATCGAGCGAGATTACCCCGGTGGCTGCAGTGTGCTGGATATCGGCGCGGGCAATTGCTGGCTGAGTTATCAGCTGAGTCTTCGCGGGCACCGTCCGGTTGCGATCGATCTGCTGAAGAATGATGCCGATGGCCTGGGGGCGGCGCGGCACTATCTTTCCCGGCTCCCCGGACCATTTCCGCGTTTCCAGGCGGAGATGGACCATTTGCCGTTTGCGGCGGGACAGTTCGACGTAGCCATCTTCAACGCGTCTTTTCATTATTCGGTGGATTACGCACAGACTCTTGGCGAGGCATTGCGCTGTTTGCGCAGGCCCGGCTACGTCATTATTGCCGATTCCCCTTTCTATTCGAAGGATGAGAGTGGCCAGGAGATGGTGAAGGAGAAACACAGAGCGTTTGAACAGCGCTGCGGATTCCGGTCGGACAGCATTCCGAGCCGCGAATATCTGACGCCGGGACTCCTGGGCGGTTTAGCCAGGCAATTTGGAGTGCGATGGAACCTGTCGAAGCCCTGGTATGGCTTTAACTGGGCGTTGCGCCCGGCTAAAGCTCGGCTGCAGCGCCGCCGGGAGCCAGCGAAATTTTACTTGCTATGGGCGAAGGTGTAGAGCCAATGATCATCTTATTCAACCCGCAATCAACGAAGCCGAAGAATCGCCGCTTTCCGCTTTCCGTGCTGGCTTTAGCCGGGATGCTGGAGGGGCGGGAAGCGTACGCAATCGTAGACGGCAACATCGACCCCGATCCGACCGGCACGATTTTGTCGCTGATCGAGCAGAATTCGGTTCAACTGCTGGCGGTTACGGTGATGCCGGGGCCACAGATGGTGGCATCGATTGAGCCGTGCAAGAGGGTGCGCGCCCGTTATCCGAATATTCCGATCGTCTGGGGCGGGTACTTTCCGTCGGTTTACACGGACGCGGCCTTGAACGCGTCCTACGTGGATTTCGCAGTCCGGGGCCAGGGCGAAGAGACGTTGCTGGAACTGCTGGAGATGTTGCGGGGCCAGCGCGGTCCGGAGACGATTCGCGGGCTTTCTTTTAAAGACAACCAAGGCCGCCGCGTTCACAATCCCGAGCGGGTGATGAAGCCGCCCGATGCGTTCCCCTGGTATCCCTACCATCGCCTTCCGGCCGAGAAGTACATACTTCCCTCCTTTTTTGGCAGGCGGACGGCTGTGCACCACGCCAGCATTGGCTGCCCGTTCCGGTGCAGTTTTTGCGCCATCGCGCCGGCATATGGGAGCAGGGAAAAAATGGAGTCGCCGGCCAGAACCGAGGCGGTGTTACGCCACCTGGTCGAGCAGTACGCAGTGGACTCAATCCAGTTTTACGACATGAACTTCTTCCTGCGTGAGGACCACGCGTTAGAGCTTGCCGAAAGGATCGCCCCGCTGGGGCTGCGATGGTGGTGCGAGGCCCGCATCGATACTGTGGGAAGTTACTCCGATAAGACGCTCGAGGCCATCCGCCGGGCGGGTTGCACCATGATCTTTTTTGGCGCCGAGTCGGGATCGGACTGGGTCTTAAAGGAGATGAACAAGCAACTCACCACGGCTCAGACCCTGGAATTGGCGGCGCGCATCAAGCAGTTCGGGATTATCCCGGAATTTTCCTTCGTAATCGGCAATCCGAAGCAGCCCGAGAGAGACACGGCAGAGTGCTTAGCGTTTGTGCGCAAAATCAAGCGAATCAATCCCATTTCGGAGATCATCATCTATCACTACACTCCGGTGCCGCAGCGCGACCATATGTACGGTCACGTGGACGACCAGGTTCAATTCCCGATTACGCCTGACGAGTGGGCAACTCCACGCTGGCTGAATTTCACACTGCGAATTGACCCAGCCACGCCGTGGTTGCCCCGGACCACGAAACGGCTGATTGACAACTTTGAGCTGGTGGTGGCGTCACGCTGGCCTACGGTGCAAGACATCCGTCTGCCTGGTTGGGGACGACGGCTGTTGCAGCTGCTCGGCTCCTGGAGATACGCCACGGAGGTATACGCCAATCCGTTCGAGCTGCGGTGGGCACATCAATGGATCGAGCTCCGCAAACCAAAAGCGGAGAGCCTGTGACGGGGGATTCACATTCTGTGGTGAAGTCACCGGCAGAACCGGTTTTGGAGCCTGAACTGCAGCTGCCGGTGGATCAGGCCTACGCACTGTGGTCAGAGACTTATGACAGTGTTGCAAACCCGATGCTGGCGCTCGAGCAGCGGCATCTGTGGCCGATGTTGCCCGAACTCGGAGGTAAGACGGTGTTGGATTTGGGGTGCGGCACGGGAAGACTGCTTGAAGGACTGGGCTCATTGGGAACGGGGTGTTATCTGGGCCTGGATCGATCGAGCGCCATGCTGGGGCGAGCGGCGAAGAAGCTTCGTGCACGCGGCTGCCTGCTTCGGGCCGATTGCCTCAGACTCCCTTTGCGCTCGCAGAGCGCGGACGTCCTGATCGGCTCGTTCCTCTTAGGTTATGTGAATCTAGCTGACTTAGCCTCCGAGATTGCCCGTGTATCCAAGGACGGGGCCGACCTGTATCTTTCAGAATTCCACCCGGACAGTTACGAGCTCGGGTGGAAGCGCAGCTTCCGCGCCGGCAATCGAGTTATCAACCTAGCAACGAGGCACTGTTCACTGCAGGACATTGGAGACGAATTTCGAGCCCATGGGTTCGACCTGGTCCAGACGGTCGAAGCGGGCTTTGGCGAACCCGAACGGAAGATTTTTCTAGCCTACAACAAGGGTCACGTGTTCGAGTCCAGTAGCGGATTACGCGCGATCTTCATCACGCACTGGAGGAAACGAAGCGATGCCGCTTGAGACCGTGGCCCATCGGCGGCAGAGGACGACGGTCTCCGCGGATAAACTTCGGCCGCTGAGGTTGCGGGGAGCCAGAGTTGCGGTAGACGCGCATTCGGCGCTGCCGGCGGACCTGGAGATCGCATGCGGGCGAATACGTAACATGGTTCCCCGCTCGAAGGATGGCGAGTCCAGGCTATCGTCTGATGGCGACAGCGTCGAAGTCGATCTCAGCGGTTACATGTTGCTTCCGGGACTGATTAATGCTCACGATCATCTGGAGTTCAGTCTGTTTCCGAAGCTGGGGAGCGGACCCTACTCGAGCGCCGGGGAATGGGCTGAAGACATCTATCATCCGCACTCCTCGCCGATCCGGGAGCATCTTCTGGTCCCCAAGCCGGTTCGCCTGTGGTGGGGTGGGATCCAGAATTTGCTTTGCGGGGTGACAACTGTATGTCACCACAATGAATTCCACGCCGATATTTTCGGCGCAGAATTTCCGGTTCGGGTGCTGCAACGCTATTCATGGTCGCACTCGCTGCGTTTTGGCGCAGACTTGAAGGCAGATTTTGGCGCGGGTGACTGCGGGAGCCCTTATATCATTCACCTGGGCGAGGGCACGGATGCGGCGGCGGCGGCGGAGATTTTCGATCTCGATCGCATGGGGTTGCTGAACGAGCGCACGGTGATTGTTCACGGCGTGGCTCTCCATGAAGCCGGACATGATCTGCTGATTCGACGTGGGGCATCGCTGATCTGGTGCCCGGGTTCCAATCTTTTCATGTTCGGAGCGACGCTTTCGCCGCAGAAGATTGCACGACATCCTCGCGCCGCTCTCGGAAGCGACTCAGCCCTGACAGCGGGGAACCTGCTCGACCAGCTTCACATCGCTCACGAATTGGGTCTACTGGACGAGCAGGTTTTTGCCCTCGTCACCGGCGGTGCGGCGCGCATCTTGAGACTTCAGGACGGTGAAGGAAGGTTATGTCCTGGCGCGATCGCGGACATGATTGCCATTCCGGATGGTGGGCTCTCGCCTGGAGCAACTCTGAGACAGTTTGAGATGACCGATGTTGAGCTGGTTCTGCTGGCGGGAGCGCCGCAATTGCTATCGGACGAGATGACGTCTCGTTTTCCGGAGCCGCTGTGCCACGAACTTGAGGCCATTGTTGTCTCGGGATTGCGGCGATATGTCCGGGCCCCAGTTGCATACCTGTTAGAAGAGGCGAGGAAGCATCTGGGCGCGGGGCTGAAACTCTGCGGGGCGCGGCTGGGACAATGAAAGACCTTGTGTCCATCGCGATCTCTCGCGAGCCGGATACGGCGGATACCTACTTCTCCGCACACCGAGTGCAGGCGTTGCCTGTGGTGGTGATTTTCCCGCACAACCGCTGTAACTGCCGATGCGTCATGTGCGACATCTGGCGAATACGCGAGGCGGAAGAGATCATTCCGGATGACTTGCGGCAACAGCTGAGTTCGTTCCGCGAGCTTGGCGTGCGATGGGTGGTCTTTTCTGGCGGCGAGCCGCAACTGAACCAGCAGTGGAGTTGCCTGGCACAACTGCTCCGCGCAGAAGGGATTCGTATTTCGCTGCTCACGGCGGGGCTCTTGCTGAAATCTCAATCCCGGGCGATCGCCGACAGCGTGGACGACGTGATCGTTTCGCTGGACGGGCCTGCGGCTGTGCACAACGGCATCCGCCGCGTGCCCCGCGCTTTCGAGCGCATGGCCGAGGGCGTCGAGGCACTCCGCCAACTGCGCCCCGACATGATCGTTCGAGCCCGGTGTACGGTGCAAAAGGCGAATCATCGTTCATTGGACGCCACGATTGTGGCTGCCAAAGAGATCGAATTGAACTCAATTTCGTTCCTGGCAGCAGACGTCACGTCGAGGGCATTTAACCGTCCCGAGGGGTGGTTGCCGGAGCGCAAGGACGGAGTGGCTCTCGATTCTGCGGAGGTGGACGCCCTGGATGAAGAGATCGAGGGCATCATAGGTGGTCATCGGGCGGATCTGGAGTCAGGATTCGTGGTCGAAAGTGCCGAAAAACTGCGCCGCGTCGTGCGCCATTTCCGCGCGCAACTTGGCCAGGTTGAAGGGATGGCACCGCGTTGCAATGCACCGTGGGTTTCGGCGGTTATCGAAGCATCTGGAGAAGTCCGGCCCTGTTTTTTCCATCGAGCCGTGGGGAACATACACAGGCGAGGGCTGCAGGATATCGTGAATGGAGCTGAGGCGTTGCAGTTTCGCGCCAGTCTCGACATGGAAAGCGATCCCATCTGCCGACAGTGCGTGTGTTCGCTACATATTCCGCGTCAAACTGGCTAAAACTCAGGTAGAAAGGGCGAGGCCCTTTCTACCCTGGGCGGAAACTACGGCATCTTGAAGGTTTGATCGACTGTCTTGCTTTCTTTGGCTGCGACGGTAACTTTCTGGTCCTTTTCCCCAAGTTTTTCCTGAACGAAGGCAATGGTGTAAGTCCCCGGGGGCAGGCCCTTGATCTGGTACTTGCCATCGGCACCGCTGACGGCAAAGAAGGGGTTCTTCACCACGTTGATGTACATGCGCATCCAGGGGTGGATATTGCACTTCACCGGCAACATGATTTCTTCGCGGGCGAAGTCTTTTTCGATGGGAGGACCCTGGGGCGGCTGGGTCATGTTCCACTCGCGATTGTTTTGCGGGGTGGGATGAATGTTGTGAGTGGTGGGATCGTCGTTCTTAACGTCAACCTTCTGGCCCACTACCACGCCCAGCACGTGCGGATGATATCTACATCCCTGCTGGTCGATAACGGCTGCATCTTTGGGAGCTTCGAACGTGCGATCCCCGAGACCGTCTTTTACATACACGAACACGTTGGCGAGGTTACCGTTGTCGACGACGTAGGTCTCGGCGGTGTTAACCCCCTTGCACTTGTCGTCCTGGCTCATATCGATCTTTGCGGGCTTGGGAGCCGTGCCGTCAAGTTTCACGGTTCCGTTGATGGAGGCATCGTTGCTATCGGCCAGCGCCGAGCGTGATGGCGCCGAAACCAGGAGCAGCCCGAGGCCGAGAACGAGGAGCAAGCCAAGCAATCCCACAGACATTCTCTTATTCATCGTGTCGCCTTTCTCTTAAATGTATTTGGTTGACGCTACAACCGCAGCAGCGTCGGTCGTGATCGACAGGCACTTGAGTCTCAGCGCAACGCGTTTGCCCGGGGACTACAAGGGCTGTTGCGATTCCATGACGAGCTAAGAAACCGAGCGGAACAGAATATCACGAAAGCAACGGAGCTTGGCAACACTCTTACTGCTCGTTGGCTGCCGGAAACCTTTTTCTGATGCTCAAAGTGCGGATGTAGTGCACGACGTCCCACATCTGATCCGGCTTCATGGCATCGGTGAAGGAGGGCATGGGAGTGCCGTCGAGGCCTGTCAAGAGATCACGGAACATTTCCCGGTTCGTGTCTCCGCACTTAAACTCGCGCCCGCTGGTGAAGTCGAAGGGAGTGATGGGGTAACCCTTGCTGTCGGTCAGAGTTGAGGCGGAAGGACCGTATCCCCGTCCGTCTTTGCCGTGGCATGACCAGCAATTCATGCTTTGAAAAAGGTCTGCACCGCGTTTGACGCTGTCTGGATTGGAGGGCGGTTCGGGTGGTATGGACACCGGCGCATCGGGCTTCTCTTCCTGAAACAACGTGGAGAAGGTTCTAACATACGCCACCAAGTCGGCGCGGTCCTGCCGCGCGAGCGGTTTCCAGGCAGGCATGCCGCTGGCATGCATGCCCCGGCTGATCGTATCGTAAAGGTCGCTATCCAAGGGTAAGCTTCCACTCGGCGTGGAGCGGCACTTGTAAACCGCTTTGGTAAAGTCGCGAGGCTTGGGATCAAGATAAGGGGCGCTCTCGCCGCGCCCATCTCCATAGGTCCCGTGGCAGAAGATGCAGTAGCGCTCGTAGAGAGCCTTGCCGCGCCTGGCCTCCCCGGTTAGATTGCCGATGTGGCTTTGCTGCGCTTGCGTGGAAAGGCCAGACAACAGGACAACGATGACCACTGCGCTATTCATCAGCTTGGTTTTCATGCCCACGCCAGTGCTCTCCTAGTCTCTCAGAAGTCGAAATCAAGGCCCATCAGGTAGCTGTCGCTGATGCCGTCTTTGCCGGAAAGGGGAGCCGCGCCCATCCTGGTGATTCGAGAATATTCCTGAGTCCAGGCGAGGCCCGCGCGGGGGCTCATGATGGGATACCAGCGATACCCAACCGTCCACGTGTCCTGGTTCCCAGCGTTGTCCGGAATGGCAGGATTGGCCTGCTTCGACATCCGGATCAGTTCGTACCTGCCGGTCAGGATGAAGCGGGGATAAGGATTGTAGTGGGCTTCGACAAAACCTCCGTTCCATGCCGGCCCGATCGCGCCCGGCGGCAACATGGAAGGCTGGTTGGAAGGGACGGAATTGCCGAGAAATACGTTGTCATGCCCGTGCAAGTAGAAAGTGTAGAAGTCAAACTTGCTGACAAACCAATGGCCATAGGCGCCGGCGCGATAAAAGCTGCGGTTTCCCATACCGGTTCCGGCGATGGGGCGGCCGCCACTGGTTTGGTAGTAAGTGGGAGACTCGCCAAAGAAGCCATAGGCCCCCACTTCCTGCAGCCCAAGCCCGGGAATTTCGAAACTGCGATTCACGTTGGTATAGACGTCGTAGGTCTGGCTAGCGGGGATACCGCTGAGGCCGTTATTGGCGCTGACCACAGCAACGGAGTAGCGGGTATCGTCGTTGCTGGAATGACCCTGGACTTCAACTCCCAATTGGGTGCCGCCGATGCCGGTAAAGAAATTATTGTCGCCCAGGGGAGTAAAGAAATAGTTGTAGTAACTGGCACCGGTCTGGCTCTGGGTGAGAATGCGTTCCTGGGAAATCGGTTCATCGAGTTCGAACTTGCCCATCTTGACGTTCAACCAATGCGACTTGAGGAGGTTGTCAAAACGGACCCAGGTTTGCTGAATGAAGGCGCCGCCGTTGAAGATATAGGGCTGGACAAAGAAGGAAATATTCTTGTAAAGCGTGCCGGCAGTAATCAAGTCGATGGAGGTGAAGTCGAAGCCTGACTTGGAAAGATCTCTCTCCATGGGCGGGCTGGTGGGATCGCCCGGGACAGTGTCGGTGGGCACGCGGTTAGTGGCTTCCCGATGCCACTGCGGCGTGGTGCGAAACACAATTGGCCAGTAGGAGGGGTCCTGGTAAATTGGCGAGTCCCGGTCGTTGCCCAACTGATAGCCATTGTCCTTGAACGTCTGGCCAAAGTGGTTCAGCATGGGCCAGGCCTCGTGACATGCAGAACAGGGAAGGCCGTACTTTCGGGCAAATGCGGGGACGGCGTACGCGGGCTCGAGAGGCACCAGCAAAGTTGCCAACCACAAGCAAAGAGCGCCAAATTTTCTTACGGCAATTCCCATGTCTTTGTCCTCGAGGTTTCAGGTCCTTGACGTTTCAAGCACGCCATTTCCGCCGGATACGGGGAATGCAGACGGCTGGCGAGGGGCGGAGGAACGGGAGCTACGTCCGCGGCATGCGGTTTCATTGGCAATTTCACGACTGCAAGAAGCTGTTCGCAGTTGTCGAGTAGTCAAGTCCCGACCCACTTTCGAACTACCACGGGTCGTCACGCAGGGCATGCACCCGTTGCTATACTCCACATAAAAACGCGGGGACGGCTCATTGTCTACGCGGAAATGCGAAAACGAATCTAGAGGGTAAACGCGAAGCGGTCGAACAAGCTGTTGGGAAGGGGCGGGACGCCCGCGGCCTGCACGGGCCAAGGATTCGACGGAACGTCATTCAATTCTAGGCTGAAGAAGGATTCGTCAAGGGAAGTTGTCGTATGTTATGTGAAGCGGGCAGGGGGTCGCGTACAAGGAATCAAGAAGGGCTGCGGATCTGCGGGGACGGGACAGGAGAGCTGAGTTGGAAGGAGCGACAGCATGAGTGCGCGGAATAGAGTTCTGCTGGTCCTGGGTATCGTGTGTCTCATCTCGGTGACCTACTACCTCATATCCACTCCTCGGAGTGAGGACCTGGTTTTGATCGGCACCGTAGATTCCAACCAGGTGGTTGTCAGCGGGCGGCTACAGGGACGTTTGCTACAGCTGCTCGTCAATGTGGGCAGCCAGGTCAAGAAAGGCGATCTGATCGGGGTTCTCGACTCGTCGGAACTGGAAGCCGAGGCACGAGCGGCAGCGGCGACCATAGACGGCATGAGATACAAAGTGGCCGAAATGCAGGCGACGTTGCAGGCGACGCGGGGATCAACGAAGGGGGGCGTGGCCAACGCCCAGGCGCGGCTGGAGTCGGCGCGGGCGCAGTTGCTGCAGGCGGAAGCCACGCTCCAGCGTACGCAAAGCGACAGCCAGCGTAGTATCGAACTGGCAAAAGAAGGTGTGGAATCCGACCAGGACCGCGTGCAGGCTGAGAGCAGTCTCGCCGCACAAACAGCGTTGGTGCAATCGCTGCAGCAGGAAGTAAGCGCAGCCGAGGCTGATCTCAACACGTCACTGGCTAACGTGCACACCGCGCAAGCTGCCGAACGCACAGTCGATTCCACGCGCGCGCAAGTGGATAACGCCGAGAGCCTGCTGAAACTGGCGGAAGTTCGTTTAACTTACACGAAAATCTATGCCCCGGTGGCGGGAACAGTCCTGGTTCGCGCGGCACTTCAGGGCGAAGTACTGAAGCCGGGACAACCTATTGTCACGATCGTCGATCCGAAAGACACCTGGGTTCGGGCTGAGATTCCGGAGACCGATGGGGATGGCATCGGGTTGGGTGAGATGCTGCGGATCCGGCTTCCCGGAGGCACGATTACCTCCGGCAAAGTGTTCTTCAAATCGGTGGAATCTGATTTCGCAACTCAGCGCGACGTGGGCCGGCGAAAAGAGGATATCCGCACGGTCATGTTCAAGGTTCGGTTGGACAATCCGAATGGGGCATACGTGCCGGGGATGACGGCAGAGGTGCTGGTCTCTCCGCAACGATTGATGAGAGTGGCGCAGGGCGATACAGCGGCAGCGGAACACCCGTGACCCCAGAACTAAGGGCAATGGCGGAAACGACTCGTCCAAGCGGACAGATGGTACCGTGGCGACTTTCGCGAATTGACAGACTCAACGATCCGGGCGGGATCACATGCCGGCGGGCGAGCTCGGGGAGGGGTTGAGAGATGGCTCCGATCCCGGCGCCTGTGATGGCACTCCTGGCCGCACTTCGTTTTCGCGACGCCCTCTGTGAGGCTTTACAAGAGCTGAGCGAAGCGGAGTGGGACAGAGTTCTCAGCTTCTGTGATTCGACGCACTTGACCATTCCCCTGAGCCAGAGCTGCAGGGAAAATCTCCCAGACTGGGTGCAAGCTCGCATCGCCCGCAATATCAGCGATAACCGAGAGCGTTTCAAGCGGATCCAGACTGTTTATACAGAGATGGCAAAGACTTTGGACGCAGCCGGCGTGGAGCACCTGGTGCTGAAAGGATTCGCGCAGTGGCCTGCCGAGGTGCAAGATCCGGCGCTGCGCCAGCAGTCCGACATCGACCTGTATTGCCCTGCGGAGTCAGGTAACGACGCCATCCGTGCCTTATCGACGATCGGCTACAAGCCTATTCCGTGGACGGTACACTTTCCCAGCGATCAACACCTGCCCACCATGATGCGACCCAACACTTATCAATGGCGGGGAAACTTCTTCGATCCTGAAATGCCGCTCTCAGTGGATGTCCACATTCGCTTCTGGAACCCAGAGACAACCCATATCAAGCTCAATGGACTCGAGCAATTCTGGACCCGGCGGATCGAGAAAAAAATCGGTGATATGGTTGTTCGCGCGCTGCACCCAGTGGACAGCCTGGGCTATTGCACGCTGCACGCGCTGCGAAACCTGATCACCAGCTCGGCCACCGTGCACCAGACTTACGAACTGGGCCGGTTCCTGGACATGCACTCCGGCGACCGCGAGTTCTGGACGCAATGGAAAGAGTGGCACGATGATTCTTTGCGGCAGGTGGAAGCGACTTTTTTCTCCCTTGCGCGCGAATGGTTTCATTGCCGGATGGCGGAGGAGGTGGAGCAGGAAATTCATCGCTTACCTTCGGGGGTGCAGCGATGGCTGGAAGAATACGCCTATTCTCCGATTCGTTCGATTCTTGTTTCTAACAAAGATGCGTTGTGGCTGCACTTGAGCCTAGTGGAGTCCTGGCGCGACCAGTGGTCGATTTTTCGTCAACGTCTTTTGGGAGCTCGAATGCCGCCAGTCGCCGCCTTCGAGGAGAACGCTTCGGAGAGTGACCGCGCGAGACGAGCGCCTTCAAACCCTGGCTCGCGACTGCGCAAGCACGCCCGGCACTTCGCATACGTCGCCTCACGCGCCGCGTATCATATGCGTACTTTTCCCTCGACCCTTATCCGTGGTCTCCGCTGGTGGTGGTCGGGCGAGGTAGTCAAGAGATTACGGAGGCCGGCTGCAAGACAGCGGGAGCAAAGCTGAGTTTTGCGTTTCAACTCGCCGTCCGGTTTCGGACAGTGGTGACCGGAATCGGACGGCGCCATGTTGCCGATTGGCTCGCAGGTCCGCCAGAAAATCAACGACTTCATTGCGTCGGGCGTTGGTTCTGTAAGTGCTTGCTTGCAGGATGGCAACGCTACCGGGGTTCATTTGTGAGGCCCTTAAAGCCTGCGGGAAGACCATCCGATGACCGGCCTGATAGATAGCGTATGGGGCGACGTCCGCTTTGCAGCGCGCATGATGCGGCGGAGCCCGATGTTTACCGCGATTGTGACCCTGACGCTCGCGTTCGGAATCGGCGCAAACACCGCCCTCTTCACGGTGGTAAACGCGGTGCTTCTGAAGCCGCTTCCGGTGAGGAACCCGGACCAGCTGGTGCAGTTGGTATGGGACTCGGAGAGCCACGCATTCGTGACGCGTGGAGGCTACGATGGGACTGCCTCTTCCGATTTTTCGCCGACCGGACATTTGCAGGGCACGTCTTTCCCCTACGCTACCTTCGAAGGAATGCGACAGGAGAAGAACACGTTCTCCGATGTATTCGCATTCGCGACCAACCAGCGACTGAACGTCATTGCCGATGGACAGGCGGAACTGGCGGTGGGGCAGTTTGTCAGCGGGGACTACTATAACGGCCTGGGCGTGGACGCGGGGCGCGGGCGGATGCTCGACGAGGGCGACGAGGCTAGCGCCGCGCCGCCGGCAACGGTGATTACCTGGGCATATTGGCAGCGGCGTTTCGGCGGCGAACCAGGCGTACTCGGCAAGGTCATCGCCATCAACAACGTGCAATTCACCATTGTGGGGATTTCCGCGCCGGGTTTCGCTGCGGCAGTCGAACCCGGCGAGGAAGCTGATTTTACGCTTCCCCTGAGCAGCGAGCCGCTGGTGAGGCCGCAAGTGCCACGAATGAAGTCGCCGGGGCTGTCGTGGCTGCGCATCATGGCCAGGCTGCAGCCAGGAGTTAGCGGGGAGCAGGCGCGGGTTCGACTGGATCCTATCTTTCAGTCGAATATCGTCGAAGCGTGGAATGCCTCGACGGGGCGTGGTGAGGAGGCCGCGACTCTCGAAGCGCGCGATTATCCACACCTACTGGTGAGATCCGGCGCACAGGGGGACGAGTTCGCCCGCCTTCCATACCGCCAGCCGCTGGCGATATTAATGGGTGTGGTAGGGATGGTGCTGCTGATCGCCTGTATCAATGCGGCCAACCTGCTGCTCTCGAGGAGTTCGGCGCGACAACAGGAATTTACCATGCGCATCGCGCTGGGCGCGCGCCGCTCCCGCCTGGTGCGGCAACTCCTAACTGAAAGCCTGCTGCTGTCGGCGCTGGCGGGAATTGCGGGCTGCCTGCTGGCCGTCTGGGGGAGAGAGTTTCTGCTGGGGTGGACGCAATGGATACGCGGAGGCAGCCATCTGGAAGCGAAACTGGACCTGCGCGTCTTCGGTTTCACGATGGGGATATCCTTGCTGACGGGAATTCTGTTTGGTCTGGCTCCGGCCATGCGGGCAGGAGGAACCCAGCTTGCTCCCGGCGTCAAATCACCGATTGGGAACGCGGGACGGTCACTGGGCGGCCGTCTCCTGATCGCGTCGCAAGTCGCAATTTCGCTGGTGCTGCTGGCGGGCGCGGGCTTGTTCGTGCGGACGCTGCACAAGCTCCACAGCGTTGACGCAGGATTCGATAGCAAGAACCTGTTGTTGTTCCGGGTTGTGCCCGAGGCCAATGGGTACACCGCAAAGACTACCGGTCCGCTCTACGATCAGATGCTCGAGCGTCTCAGCGCCATTCCGGGAGTGGAGGGAGCTTCTCTGTCGCGACAGCCCCTGCTCAGTTTCACGCATCTGGCACTAGCCGTCTATCTTTCGGCTGAGAACCAGCACAACGGCGACATCGTGGAGGTGAACACGGTCTCGCCCAGCTTCTTCGCGACCCTGGGAATCCCGGTGCTGGTGGGCCGCTCGCTGCGGGAGTCTGATACGGCAGCGGCGCCGCGGATGGTGGTGGTCAATCAGGCCTTTGTGAAATCGTTTTTTGGCGGCAGGAATGCCGTCGGAGAGCGGTTCTGGCTGGGGGACGGTGGCGAAGGAACAGGAAGTCCCTTGCGGAGGGTATTGAAGACGGCGCCGGATGATCCGCCGTTGGAGATCGCGGGCATCTCGCGCGACGCGAAGTACACCGATCTGGGCACTGAGATACATCCAACGGTGTACCGGCCATATGCGCAATTCCCGACGGGTACGGCGAATTTCGAGGTCCGCTACCGGGGAGATGTGGCCGGCATGGTCGCGCCGGTGAGGGCTGCGGTCCGGCGAGTGGACCCGCGGCTTCCGATTTTTGACGTGCGCACCCAAAGCGAACAGTCAGAGGAATCGCTTGCCGAACAGCGCATGTTCGCGAACCTATCGAGCGGCGTGGGGGCATTGACACTGCTGCTGGCGGCAATCGGTTTATACGGAGTCATGTCATACAGTGTGGGACGGCGCACGATGGAAATTGGTGTGCGCATGGCGCTGGGCGCGCCGGAATCGGCGGTGCTGGTACTGGTATTGCGGGAGTCCCTGGTTCTGGTCGTCGCCGGGATTGTGGCCGGCATTCCGCTGGCGCTGGCGAGCGCGCACGCGGCATCCAGCGTGCTTTCGGACCTGTTGTTCGGGATCAAGCCCACCGACCCGCTGAGCGTCGGGCTCGCCACGGCTACCATGATCGCGGTGGGGCTGGCCGCGGGCTACGTGCCCGCGCGGCGTGCTTCCCGCGTGGATCCGGCGGTTGCGCTGCGGTCGGAGTGAAGCTGCCCGTCCCGTTCCCGGCTCAGTTTTCCTGAGCGCTGATCCAGCCGCTCACTTCGGTATCCAGGATTCTCCTGTCAGGCCAGCAAGCGGGCGGCTTCCTGAGCGTAGTAGGTGAGAATGATGCTGGCGCCGGCACGGCGAATGGACACGAGAGACTCCAGCAATACGCGTTCCCGATCGATCCAATTGTTCTGGGCGGCGGCTTCGATCATGGCGTATTCCCCCGATACCTGATAAGCGGCCAAGGGGAGGTCGAAGCGCTGGCGGGCGGCGGCGATAACGTCCAGATAGGGCATGGCGGGCTTGACCATGATCATGTCGGCGCCTTCTTCGATGTCGAGTTCAATCTCACGCATGGCCTCACGGAGGTTAGCGCCGTCCATCTGATAGGAGCGGCGGTCGCCGAATTGCGGGGCCGAATCGGCCGCCTCCCGAAATGGTCCGTAGAAACCGGAGGCGAATTTTGCCGCATAAGAAAGGATAGGAGTGTTGGGCATGCCGGCCTGATCGAGTGCTTTGCGGATCGCGGCTACACGGCCGTCCATCATGTCGGAGGGGGCGATGACGTCGACTCCGGCGCGGGCCAGGGAAACCGCCGTCCGCGCCAGAAGTTCGAGGGTGGCATCGTTAACGATTTCGTACTCGGCGGTCGCCGAAAGTGGTGTGGCGACAGCCGCGCCCAGCGACTGTGGCTGCGCCGGGCGCACAATCCCGCAGTGCCCGTGAGACATGTATTCGCAAAGGCAGACGTCGCCGATAATAAGAAGATCGCGCACCTCGCGCTTGATGGCGCGACTGGCTTGCTGCACGATTCCGTCATTCGCCCAGGCGCCGGTGGCGGTTTCATCCTTGGCCTCGGGCAGGCCGAAAAGAATAACTGCAGGTACGCCTAGAGAATGCGCCTGCCGTGCCTCCTTTACGGCTTCGTCAACGGACAAATTGAAGACCCCCGGCATGGAGCGGACCGGTTTGCGAAGTCCCTCGCCGGGGCAGACAAACATCGGGTAGACAAAGGAGGCGGGGGACAGGCGAGTCTCGCGAACCATAGAACGTAGCGGCTCGCTCTGGCGAAGACGCCGGAGGCGTGTAACAGGGAACGCCATGGCCACATTCTAGCAAAGCGACTGGCAGGCAGTGACTTTCAGCCTGCGGCGGGCGAATCGAAGGCCTTGGACCGACAAGCTCAGGTTTCTCGGGTCTCGGCCCACAGAGCCGATGGGCAGGCTTCTTGTAACATAGACCGGATGCCGCCGCTATCCCACACCAGCGCCCGGGTGCTGGAGTTCGATGCCCTGCGTGAATTGATTCGGGGATACGCCTCTTCGCCTCTGGGGCAGAGCCGAGTGGACCGCCTTGCCCCGTCTACTGACCGGGAATGGATCGAAAACCAGCAACAACTGGCGGGCGAAATCCGTTCTTTTCTTCGCGTCAGCGGGCACTTTGACTTTGCCGGCCTGCTCGACATCGCAAGCCTGGTGGAGAAGGCACGAATTCAGGGTTCCGTCCTGGAGTTGAGTGAAATTCGCGATGTTATCACGGTGGTCGACCGGGCGGCTGCGTGGAGAGAAATTGCGGCGAACCCGCCCGCGGCGATGAGGAACGAATGGTTGGCGGTGAAGCAGCTTTCGTCGCGGATCGCGGACTTTGGCGAATTCCTGCGCGCGTTCCGCAACAAGATACTGCCGGACGGCACGCTCGATGACCGGGCATCGCCGGAATTGGCGCGTATCCGCCGGGAGATCGAAAAGCAGCGGCGGCAGATACAGGAATCGCTGCGCGGTTATCTGCGACATCTGGCCGAGGGAGGCGCGGTTCAGGACGAACTGATCACGATCCGGGGCGAGCGCTTCGTGATCCCGGTGAAAGTCGAACAGAAAAGGCGCGCACAGGGCGTGGTGCATGGGACGAGTTCCAGCGGGCAGACGATTTTTGTGGAACCCCTGGAAACGATTGAACAAAATAACGAACTGGTCCGGCTGCTGGATGAAGAGCAGGCCGAGATTCATCGCATTCTGCTGGAGATGACGCGCCGCATCGGCGAACAGGGGGCGCAGATTCGTGCTGGGGCCGAGACTTTGGGCGAGCTGGAGCTGCAGTTTGCCAAGGCGAGATTTGCGGAGGAATACCACTGTGTGGCCGCGGAATTGAGCGCAGAGGGCCGATCGTCACTGGCGCTCGTCAAGGCGCGACATCCCTTGCTGGAGCGGAATTTGAAGATGAGGGGAGAACAGGCGGTTCCGACCAGCATCGAACTGGACGATGCCGGGCGTGAACTCATCATCACCGGCCCCAACACCGGGGGGAAAACGGTCGCCTTGAAAACCGTGGGACTACTCGGGCTGATGAGCCAGGCGGGGCTGCCTGTGCCCGCTGACCGCGCGTTGATGCCCGTATTCGATGCGGTATTGGCCGATATTGGCGACTATCAATCGATCGAGCAGAACCTGTCGACCTTTTCTGCACACGTCACGAACATCGACAAGATCTCCCGCGCGGCCACGCCACGATCGTTGGTGCTGCTTGATGAGCTCGGCTCGGCCACCGATCCCGAAGAAGGGGCGGCGCTGGCGGTGGCCATTGCCGAGCACTTTCTGCGAATCGGCTGTCTCACGGTGATTTCCACGCATCACACGTCGCTGAAGGTCTTTGGGGCAAACACGGCGGGAGTGGTGAACGCATCAGTAGGATTCGACGAAGCGACCCTGCAGCCAACTTACCAGCTCAAGATTGGGGTGCCGGGCGCCTCGGCCGGCATTAATATCGCCCAGCGGCTGGGGTTGAATCCCCTGATTATCGAGGGGGCGCGGTCCCGACTCAGCAGGCAAGCGCAAGATGTGGCCTCGTTCCTCGACCGGTTGCAGGTTGAGCTGCGCGAGGCGGAGGCGGAACGAGAGCGCTTGAAGTCCCGTGAGAGCGAGGTCGAGAGAGAAAGGACGCGCCTGGCTGCAGAAGGCAAGAAAGATCAGCAGATCAAGCTGAAAGAGATGGAAGCGAAGCTGGCCGCGGTGCTGCGCGATTTCGAATACCATGCGCGCGAAGCGGTGAACGCAATCCAGGAGCGGGCGGCGGCGCAGAAGCTCTCCAAGGATGCGGAACGGCGAATTTCCAGACTGCGGCGCGAGTTTCGCGAACAGTTCGACTCGGCCGTGGTAGCGCACGCGACGGGGGCGGATCGAGGAGACCCGGACGCGCGACCGCAGGTTGTCAAACACGTGAGCGAAGGTGACACGGTGAAGCTCAAGTCAGTGGGCCGGCCTGCCCTGGTAGTGCGGCGGATGGATGACGACCACTTTGAGGTCGAAGTCGGCGCCATGAAGATGAAAATTGGACGCGAGGACATCGCCGAGGTCCTGGTGCGATCGGCCGATTCTCCCGTGAAGGCAGCGCGAGCCCGGGGAATTTCGGTGGCGTTGGGGGATGAGGGCGGGAGAGTGCAGTCCGAGATCAATGTGATCGGCCAGACGGTGGATGACGCCACCCGCGAAGTCGAAAAATTCGTGGACCGGGCCTTCCTGGCGGGCTTACCGCGGGTTCGCGTGGTGCACGGCAGCGGCATGGGAATCCTGCGGAAGGCATTGCGGCAATACCTGCGGCAGCATCCCCACGTGGAGTCGATTGTCGAACCTCCGCAAAGCGAAGGCGGCGCAGGGGCGACGGTGGTGGAATTGCGGCTTTGATCGAAACCGGCAGATTTCTTGGCGCGCTTCTCTGCCAGGGGTCAAGGAAAAGAATGGACAACGGCAAAATCTGGGTCAGTGAATTGAATGCGCGGCCGGAAATCCGCTCGGCCTTTCCGAAGGACCTGGTGCGCTTCTACGACACCACCCTGCGGGACGGAGAGCAGACAGTGGGGGTTGTTTTTTCTCCGCAGCAGAAAGTGGAGATCGCCCGCAAACTGGACTCCCTGGGGATCAGCCGCATCGAGGCCGGGTTTCCCCGGGTTTCGCCGGAAGACGGGGAAGCAATTCGATTGATGCTGCAGGCGAATCTCAAGGCGGAACTGTGGGGATTTTCCCGTGCCGTGAAAGCGGATGTGGAGGAACTGGTTCGGTTGGGGTTGCGGGCTTCGATTATTGAAGCGCCCACAAGCGACATCAAGCTGAAGGCTTACGGATTGTCGCGCGAGGAGGTGCTGAAGCGGGTGAAGGATGCGCTTTCTTTCGCCCGACAGAATGACATCCGCGTGGCGTTCTTTGCAGTGGACGGAACGCGCACCGACCTGGAGTTTCTGCGGAGCGCGTACCTGGCTGCGCTGGAGGCGGGCGCCGAGGAGATCGTGGTTGTGGATACGATTGGCGCCTGCGGGCCAGAGGCGGCGGGATTTCTGGTGTCACAAGTGCGCTCGTGGGTGGGCCCGTCGGTTCCGCTGCATTGGCACGGGCACAATGACTTTGGCCTGGCGACAGCATGTGCATTAGCGACGGTGCGTGCAGGAGCATCGTGGATCCAGGGAACGATCAATGGAATGGGCGAGCGGGCCGGCAATGCCGACATCTGTGAAATCGCCCTGGCACTGCGCTGCCTGCATGACGTTCCCGTGGCGCTGGACTTGAGCGGAGCACGTGACCTGTCGGCAGCCGTCTCAACCGCTGCTGGATACAAGCTGGAGGCCTGGAAGCCGCTGGTCGGGGAAAATCTGTTCATGCGCGAAAGCGGCGCAGTGGCAAGCCAGTTTCATATTCCCGAAGCAATTGAACCGTATTCCTCGGAACTGGTTAGCGCTCGCAGGAAGATTGTTCTGGGGAAGAAGAGCGGTGTAGACAACATCATTCTAAAGAGCCAGGAACTAGGGCTCACCATCCCCGCCGAGCAGCGTCAAGCGGTGCTGGCCGGCGTGAAGCAACGCGCGATTCAAAAGCGCGGCCTGGTGAGCGATGAGGAGTTCAAGCAGATGGTTCGCGAACTGCTGCCCGACAAAGGCTTTTAGCTGCGTCCCCTGAAGTGCGGCAGAACAGCGTCGCCGAAGAGCTTAGCCTGCCCAGTGCGGTCGTCACCCCAGATTTCCAGCATGATGTGGGTACAGCCGGCTGCGCGGTATTGCTCGAGGCGGTCGATACACTCTTCGGGCGTTCCGGCGATGGCGCAGACCTTGCGCAGAATTTCGTCGGTTACGGCCCGAGCCGCGGCCTTGCGGCCGGCTTTCTCCATGGCATCGGCCACGGGCTGGAGTTCGGCGAACGTCAGACCGGCGCACTGTAAGAGGGCATCGGCAGAATTCTGGATGTTCTGCACTTTATTCGCCAGATACATTGCCGCCTGCTCGCGTGCACCCTCGCGGCCCCTGGCAGCATCGCGGCTGATGCTTCCGACGATGACGGAACCGAGCACGAGTGGTTCAGCGTCCCGGCCGGCTTTCAGCGCTCCTTCCTGCATGAGCTTCCTGGAATAGCGGACAAATTCCGGGGTGGTGATGCTGGCCGTCAACAAGCCGTCGCCGATGGAACCAGCCATTCTCTGCAGCACTGGTCCGGTTGCCGCAATGTAAACAGGGGGCATGTGTCGCGCTGAGACGGCCTCCGGCTTCAGGGGCGGCACCTCTGCCGCGAAGACCTTCCCTTGATATCGGAAGGCGTTGCCGCCGAGCACGCCCTTAATGATGTCGATGCTCTCGCGCATCACCGTGGCGGGGCCGATTTTTTCCCCCTGGCCTTCACCGATCTCCTTCATGAAGATCTTCGAGGCTCCCAGGCCAAGGTGAAACCGATCGCCTGCAAGATCCTGCATGACCCGCGCTTCCATGGCGATCTGCACCGGATGACGCGTGTAGGGCGAGATGATTCCCCAGCCCAGGTGAATGCGCCGGGTTTGCGAGGCAATGACGGCGAGAATGGCGGTGGAAGAGCGCGCCTCGAAAGCATGCTTTCGCCACCAGGGATATGCCTCAGCGACCCAGAACATGTCGAATCCCGCCTGTTCGCAGGCCTTCGCCATGGCAACGGTCTCATGCACCGGTTCCATGCTCAGCTGCAGGACGCCGATATTGAATGGAACAGACATCAGCGTGTTGCCGACCCGGGTTTCAACCGGGCTCCCTCCAGGAGTGCTCGAGGCCCTTTATCAGGCTCAGCAGAGCCCGGTTCAGAGGCGTAGGCACACCGGTTTTTTCACCCCAATGAACGATGGCGCCGTTCATGAAATCGATCTCGGTCGGACGCCTGGCGAGGACGTCCTGCAGCATGCTGGCCTTGTGCTGGCCCGGCGCGTTCGCCCCCTTCTGCACCAGTTGGCGAGGATCGCCATGCAGTGCGATCCCCAAGCTCGCGGCGACCTTCTCTCCTTCGGCAATCAGGTCTTCAAAAAGCTGATGGGTGGGGGGGAAGCGAGTGGCGGCACCGTGATGGAGCGAAGTCAGCGCGCCCACCGGATTGCTGGCAGAATTGAAGATCAGTTTAGTCCATTGCGCCCCGCGGGCATCCTGCAGAGGAACGGTGTTCATTCCCGCGCGAGTGAGAAAACCCGCGAGTTTCTCGACCCGCTTCATGGGCGTCCCGGTCGGCTCAAACGGACCAAGCCAAGTATCCCCGCGAATGTCGTAGCCGACGTGGCCGGGAGCAATCGAATGCCCCGCAGGGAAGGTAGTTCCCCGAATCACATACTTAACGTGTGCGGCAATGATTTCTTCGTTGCCGACACCATTCTGGACGGAACACACGGCACTGGTTTCATCGAAGGCCTTCGCCACCTGGGCGATCGCCGACTGGGTATGAATGGACTTGGTGGCGACGATTCCATAGTCGCATCGGGGCAGATCACCGGGGTTGGAGGTCGCGTTGAGCCTGGCTGTGAAGTCCGCCGCACCGGAGAGCCGCAGGCCATGCAGCTGAATCGCGGCGACATGATCGGGCGCGACATCGTAAGCCCACACTTCGGCTTCCCCCGCCCGCGCCAGATGCGCAGCGAACAGGCTGCCTACCGCCCCGCAACCGACGATACAAATTCTGGTCATCGTTCCAAGTCAGATCAAAATTACATAGCACCGGTTCCCAACTTCTGACTCTCAGTTGGCCGATGGATAAAACCCCCAGGGCACGTTGGAGAGATTTTCGCCCTCAGTCTGGCCGATACGATACGTGTCCTGCGTATACAGGCAGACTTTGCCGTCCTGATCCACAACCTGGGGGTGAAGCGACAAGATCATATTCTCCTGCAGTTCGACATCGCTGTGGGCACCGATGGCCGGATACTCGAGCATGGTCGTGCCGATGCCATGCCCGGACAAATGGCCCAGCGCGAAACCGTGTTTGGCAAACGTGCCGGCGATCACGCCATGGACGTCACGCGCAAGTTGGCCCGGGCGCATCAGCTTGCGGGCCGCTTCCAAAGCTTCCGGGTAGGCATCGGCCATGGCCTGCGTCCGGGAACTCAGCCTGCCGCGAATGAGAGCACGCGAGAACTCGACCCAATAGCCGCCCGCACCGGTAATCTCGAGGGAGTACAGCAAAAGATCGTTTGCTGCCACGACGCGATGCCCGGGGACTTTAAATGACGCCTGTGCCTCGCCGTCCGGGCCGGAGAGCAGGATGTTCATCATCCGCGGACCTGCGCCGCGGGCAAAGAATCGCTCGACCGCCGGCGCCATGATTTGCGCCTCCGTCTTCCCCGGTTCATAGGCAGCGACCAGCGCCCAAAACCCGTCAACGATGATCTGCATGGCATCACGAACTTCGGCCAGTTCTTCCTGGCTCTTAACGGCCCGAGCCAGATCGAACTGGAAGTCGAATGGCACGAGTTCGAAAGGCGCATTTTCGAGCTCGCGATAGTCGCGGACGGTCAGGATGAAATTCATGCCATAGATGCCGAGGCGCTTCCAGCGTTGTTGGCCTCCGCGCTCGCGAATCCATTGGCCGGGACAGTCAGGCCAGACCTGGTCCTTAACCCAGGGTTTGATCTTATCGCCGATCCATCGAGCCTCGCGAGGAAACACCAAGGTAGGGTCGCCCTGCAAAGGCAGCACCACATAGACGTAGCGGTGTACGATCTCGAAGCCTGAGACATACAAGACTGCGCCTTCGAAACCAGCGTACTGGTTTCCGCAGACGATGAGCGCGTCCAGTTCTTCGCGCTCCATGCTCTGGCGCAGATTGCGATAGCGGCGGTCGATTTCTGTTTGAGTCGGCAAAGTGCTGTGTGACCTAGACTACGACTGAATCCCGCACAGCTCAGCGGCGGTGAGCGCATAAACCCGTGTGATGTCTACCAGAGTTCCGATGGCAACCTTTTCCCCTTCCGCGTCGCGCGGTCCGCTCGAGGGGCCATAATTCACAGTCTCAATTCCATAGCGGCTGAGCACGGAAGCATCGGAGCACCAGGTGACGACTTCACGCTCGGGCGGCTTTCCCATCACCCGGTCATGGTTGGCTTCTATGACCTTGATCATCTCATGCTCCTCGCTTATGCGCGCGCCGGGAACCGAGACATAAGTTTCAAACTCGAGCCCCCAGTCGGGATGTTTGTTCTCCAATTCGAGGAACATCTGCTGAAGATTGCGCCGGGCCTCACTCATGGGGATTGTCGGGGGAACGCGCACATCAAGAAACAGATCGGTTTTTTCGGGAGTGCGACTGGCGCGCCAGGGATGGCCTCCGCGGATGCCTCCGAGATTTACCAATGCCTTTTTCCCACCATGCAACGCATTCTTCTCCCAGGCGGCGATCCATTTCAAGATCGAGTCCATTAACTCATGCATACGGCGGATGGAATTCATCTGCTCGCGCCCTTCGCAGAATGCCGTGTGCACGTAGATGCCGGTACAGGAGATGCGCGCCCACATCGATCCAAAGTGCTCAAGGACGATCTTCATATCTGTGGGCTCACCGAGAATGCACATGTCCGGCAGAATGCCGTGATTCACCAGATAATGGGAGCCGACGCCGTAACCGCGGAATTCCTTGCCGCGGAAGTCGTTCCACTGGGCTTTTTCAATTTCGCCGGCAACGGCCGCGATGATCAGGTCGCCTTTCAACCGGACCCCTGAGCGCTGCAGGGCCTTGAGCGCCTGGGTATAGCAGACGAGCGCGCCCTTCATGTTGTAAATCCCCAGTCCATAGATGAAGCTGCCCTTGACCACAGCGGAGGGTTTATAGCCGATTCCCGTCAGAAATTCTTCGCGGCCGCTGTTAGACGTATCCATGTGGCCGTTAAACATGAGATTCTTTCCGCCGCCGGAGCCGACCCAACGCCCTACCACGTTGGCGCGACCGTCTTCCACCTCCTGCCAGGTGACGGTAAGGCCCAGTTGATGGAGCGCACGTTGCATGTATTGCGCCATCTGCATTTCTTCGCCGGTGGGGCTGGGGATGTTGATGACATCGCAGGCCATGGCGACAATTTCGTCCTCGCGGACCTCGGCGACGATTTTTCCCGCCAGCCTGGGATCGAGCCTGGAAGCCGATTTCGTCACGTTTCAGATCCTGACTTTACAGCAAGCGAAAGTCATCGGGATAAGAGCACAGCTTTTCACTGCCATCACGGGTGATCAGGAAATCATCTTCCAGGCGCAAGCCGCCGCCGCCTTCCCAATAAATTCCCGGTTCGATGGCGAGAACCATGCCCTGCTTCATAATTCCCCCGCCCGCCTGGTGCGCATAGGGGGGCTCGTGGGCCCTGGCTCCAACCCCATGGCAAATGGGATGAGAAGGCTGACCCGCATAGCCGCCAACGGCAATGCGCTGACGGATTAAGCGATCGAGTTCGGGCAGGCTGGCGCCGTCTCTGGCGAACGCTGCCCCTTCATGAAACACCGCCAACAGCAGATCAAGCAACTTGTGATACTCGGGCGTGAGCTCGCCGGGACAAGCGTTCTTGGTAAGGTCGGTCCAATAACCATCGAGGCAGACCCAGATTTCAAACAGCGTGGGTTCATTCTTCTGGATAGGCCGATCGCCAGTAGCGGTAAATGTGGCGATACCCTTCCCTGACCACACCAAGGTAAATGCACGCGCCATTTCCACTTTGCCTTTGTACCCCACGCCCAGACCATGAATAAAACTCTCGTAGATGGCGCCTGCCTCACTCTCTTTCATGCCCGGACGGAGGCGGTCACGGGTATGCTCCATGGCCAGGGCGGCTAATTCATTAGCCAGCCTCATGCGTTCGATTTCCTGAGCGGTCTTGATGGCGCGCGCCTCATTCAGGAGCGGCGTGCCGTCGATGACCGCGCCGGCCACTTCGCCGAAGGCGTCAAAAAAAGTCAGAGTGGGAGTGGTCGGCTCGCCCACCATGCGATCCGCCGACTGGGTTCCCATGTTGAGTTCGAGGGCAATTTTGTCCGTCAACCCGCGTTCTTTGAGGACATCGAGCGCCAGATCGAGAGCGCGGTATTGTGGTGGCCGGGGATCGCTGGGGTGGTAGCTCTTGAAGAGACGGATGTCCTGGGTCCAAGAGTTGCGTTGCGCGTCCGCGAGCTGAGGCTCGATGGCAATCAGAGTGGGATCACCTGCCACGGGAAAGACGACGGCGTCATACCCCTTCATGCTCCAGTAATTGGTGAGATAGACGACGTTGTCCGGAGCACGCACTACCAGCGCGCTCACCTCCTGATCTTTCATCAGGCCACGCACACGGTTCAGCTTCGCGTTGTCCAGGGGCCAGCTCATGTTGCGTAGTCTCGACGGATGTCCACTCTAATTCGGGACCGCCTGGTTCTCATCCACAAACGTCCACGACGCCTCCTTCCCTTTGATCAGGCGATGAACCGCTGTGTGCAGAGGGGCGGGCACGCCGACTCTGGCGGCTTCGCGGGCGATGGCGCCGCTCAGGAAATCGACTTCGGTCGGCAGCCGATGGCGCACATCGTACAGCATAGAAGGAGGATGGTTGGTCGTCGCGCCCAGCCGATTCATCTCCCAAGGGTCTTCATGAAGTTCGACGCCGACAGCCGTGGCCACGCGCTCACCCTCGCGGATGAGGTCCCGCAACAAATGCCCGAGGTCCGAAGATTGGGCAAGGCTGGCGAAGTGGGGGGAGTGGGGCAGCCCGGTCAGGGCCGACACGCCGTTCACGGAGGCGTTGAAGATCAGCTTTGACCATTGCGCCGGCCGCGCGTCTTCGAGCGCCTGAGCCTTCAGCCCCGCGGCCACCATAAGATCGGCGGCGTCCTTCACCAGAGCAAAGGGCGTGGCGCGCGGTTCGAAAGGGCCGATCCAGGTTGGAGTATCGAGCTCATACTGCACGTGAGTATCGTCGTGTCGGGTGCCGCTCATGAAAGTGGTTCCACGGATCACCTGGCCCTGGGTGTAGCCGGCGATAATCTCCTCACTTCCCAGCCCATTCTGCGAGGAGATGACAGCCCCCCGGTCAAAACGATAGCCGGCGGGCGCAATGGAATCGTGCACCTGCGTCGCCTTGGTCGCGAGAATGCCGAGATCGCATTCGGGCAGGTCTCCGGGCTGCGTCACCGCTTTGATGGAAGCATGGAACTCGTGCCTGCCGGTGACAAAGAGCCCTTCCCGGTTCAAGGCCCGGGCATGATCGGCGCGCCGGACCAAGACCCAGACTTCTGCGACACGCGAGAGATGAGCGGCATACAGGCTGCCGATGGCACCGCACCCGATGATGCAAACATTTTTCATGCGTGCTGCTGACTGCCGGGTGATGCCGATCAGACCCGGGAAGCAGGCAGCTAGATTCTCTTTTCGACCTTCATCAGATCTTTGGCCTGGCAAATCTCCCGCGCAACCAAGGCGCGATAGAGCCGGTCGGCGTTGTTGAAGGAGTCGTCGATGAAAATGCCTTCGGCAAAAAGCGCATCTTGCAGGGCCGCGGAAATGGTATGAATGGGCGCGGCGCCGCCTTCGCCCATGCCTTTGGCGCCGCTGTAGCTGTGCGGCGACGGAGTCTCCAGGTGATCGTACTTCACGTGGGGCATGTTCAAGGCAGTAATGGGCGTGTAATCGCTGAACGTGCTGGTGAGCATGTTGCCCACGGCATCGTAGACACAGTTCTCCATCAGGGCGGCACCGATGCCATGGGCTGTGGCGCCGTAGACCTGTCCTTCGACGATGGGCGGATTGATGACCGTGCCACAGTCGTCGACCGCGACGTAGTCGAGAATTCGCGGGACGAAGGTATCGCGTTCGACTTCGACAACGGCAATATGCAGTTGCGAGGAGTAGGTCAGCGTGAGGTTGCCGTATTTCTTCTGCTTGTCGGGAACTTTAAAGGGAGCGCGCCAGACATAGCGGCAGTTCAGGGTAAGGTCGTACAACTCCGGCGGCAAAGCGGCGCTGTTGGCGTTCACCAGGTTAGCCAGGCCCCAATAGTTAATCGACTTCCCGCCGTTTCTTGCGCGCACTTCGGGTCCCTGGGCGCCGACGCCAAACTGAAGATCGTCTTCGGGGGTTTCGAGGACAAACGCCGCCAGCCGCTTCATTTCCGACTTCAGCTTCTGGGCAGCACCGTGGACAGCGGAAAGGCCAGACACTGCAAACTGGCTGGCATAGGTTCCGGAAAAACCGGTGTGAACATTGCGCTCGGTATCGAAGCCGGTGCGGACCGTGACCTGGTCGGGATGAATGTTGAGAACGTCGGCCACTACCTGGGCCGCCGTGGTCTCATGGCCCTGCCCCTGCGGACATGAGCCTACCGCCACGACTACCTCGCCGTAAATATCGAGTTTGCAGTTGGCGCCCTGCGAATTCCCCGAATACGGGAGGCCGGGATTTACGATTTGAGATTGTCCGAAGTTGTTGGTGCCGGAATCGAGCGTGGTACCGATACCGATGCCGATCAGGCGGCCCCGTTTCCGGGCCTCGGCCTGTTTCTTTTTCCACGCATCCCACCCGATACGTTCCCGGGCAAGCTTGAGCATGCCGGGATAGTTCCCCGAATCGTATACGCAACCGTTCGGCGTGGTGTAAGGAAATTCCTCAGGACGTATATAGTTGCGCAGGCGCATTTCATCGGGCGGGATG
>Ga0335080_10000350_pt1 | contig 42032 bp, 36 predicted proteins | sample Lox_Sample_34_FD_206720 | JGI IMG/M metagenome (GOLD analysis project Ga0335080, IMG submission 206720) | Soil microbial communities from Loxahatchee National Wildlife Refuge, Florida, United States - Lox_Sample_3.4 | ecosystem: Environmental > Terrestrial > Soil > Wetlands | place: USA... | reverse complement strand
AACTTCAAGGCCACCAAAAGCAAAGGCGCCCATAGGCGCCTGAATCGAAGGCTCCACGACGTCTCATTGCAAGCTGTTGAGGAGATTCGACTTTCCTAACTGGCTCAAGCTCTGCGGTGCTACCTTCTGCAAACTCGGCCAATCCCGAATCCCCACTGCCGGACACATCACACCTTTGTCTGTCGGCCGCAGCAGCTGCCGCAACGTCTGCACCCCGTAAAACAGGCCCTCCCCGCTATTTGCTGCTACGATTAGATGATCTTTGTCGGAAAACAGCAGGTATCCGGCGCTACCGACAGCAGAATCCGCATTCAATCCATTGCGCGCCAGGAAGTGTCGTACCCGATCGTCTTCGAGCCGAGCCAGCACTATCGCACCGTCTTCCGCTTTGCCTTCCGCCTTCATGCCGAAGATATCCAGCTTCAAGCCCGACTGAGATTCCACCTCTTCTGCAAGGGTTTCTGCCGCGATCCGATCCTCCGCCTGATGTCCCAACTGCACAAAGATCTTGGTTCGTGGGCCCACCTCAAAACCGCCTTCCCGCAATTGCACTTCCTTGGGCGGTGGCTCCAGTTTGAGGCCCTTCGACGCGGGAGCATCGAGGCCTCGCAACAGCGGAGCGCAGATCAGCACCCATCCCAAGATCGCCAAATGTCGCTTTGTAATCCTCTCCATCAACGAAACACCCAAAATACTATTGTACTTATGAACTGATCTTTCAGCACCGGCAATGCTAGATGGAAGCTTTTCTGCGCATCAGGCCAGCACGCCCATACGGGCCTCATCCCTGAAACGCTTCCTTATTGACGACGTACGGCATCCTGGTGATGTCGCCTTCGTAGTTACGCTCCAGCACGTCAATCAGCCCCTGCACACAACGTCCCGCCATGCCCTTGTCGGGATCAGGCGATAGGCGGGTGATTCGCGCCGCACTGGCAAAATGCGGCATCAGCCGGCAGCGGTCCGCTATGGCCGGATCGCGCAGGGGAGAATCTTCCGGCAGCGGCTCCTTCTCATACACGTCCAGTGCCGCTCCGGCAATCCAGTTCTCCCTTAAAGCCCGCGCCAGGGCCGCTTCGTCCACGACTGGGCCTCGTGACGTGTTGATCAGGTACGCCGTGGGCTTCATGTGCCGCAAAGTTTCTTCATTGAACAGATGATACGTCGGCGTTGCGCTCTCCCCTTCGCGCAGCAAGGGAACATGCACGCTGACGAAGTCGGCCTCCCGCAGCGCCTGTTCAAGCGGCACGTATTTGATATGTCCTTTTTCTTTCACCAGCCCGCGCGCGAAGCGCAATTCATGAATCTCCTGGATCGTCTTGACGAAGGCATCGTTCTGATAGGCCGGATCGTAGCAAAGAACATTCATATCGAACCCGACACACTTCTTGATGAACGCCAGCCCAATCCGCCCAGTCCCGATCACGGCGATGGTCTTTCCGGTCACTTCATCTCCCAGAAACGGCAGATAAGGATGCCAGAATCCCCACCGGTTTTCCCGTGTCAGATGCTCCGCCTGCCACATCTTTCGCGCCAGCTCGCCCATCATGAAGAAAGCGAACTCTGCCGTCGCCTCGGTCAACACATCCGCCGTATGCGTGAACGGAATCTTGAACCGGTTCGCATCCGCGCGGTTGATGTTGTCAAATCCCACCGCAAACTGTGCCACGACCTTCAGCTTGCCGTTCCCCGCCTCGAACACCTCAGCGTCAATCGAATCCCGCAGGGTCGTGATCAGCCCATCAATCCCGGAACGGACTTTATCCAGAACGAGGCTCTTCGGCGGCGCCTCGGGTTGCGGGTACACCTCCACGTCATACCCCCGCTCCTTCAACGCATCCATCGCGGGCCCGATGTCGCAGGTGGCAAACACACGAAATCTCTCGCCCATAGGCAGGAACGTTTCTCTCAGGAAATCTTGCAGTCGACGACAGACCCGCGCCCACAGCACAAGCCTTTCGCTATCATACGCGACAGACGTAGAGACAGGCGCCTCGCCTGTCCCGCGAAGGCGAAGCCCCGGCAGGGGCGGTGGGCAGGTCAGTCGGCCAGCTGCCAGGGCTGCCTATTTCGCTGGCTTCGTCAATCCCTGCGCTTCTAGCCACCAATAGAACTCTTCGATCCAGTGATCGCTGGTAGTCCCACGCTTGTTCATACCAAAACCGTGCTGTCCCGCCGAGTAAATGTGCAGCTCGGGCTTGTTACCCGCCGCCTTTAGAGCTTCGTAGAATTTCGCGACTGAATCTCGCACCAGGTCATCGTCCTGCGCCCAAGCCATGAAAATCGGCGGGAGGTTGCCAGGAATAATCGGCATCATGCCGAACGGCCCTCCGTAGATCAGCGCCACAAATGCCGGACGCGCCGCTGGCTCCGATTGCAGCAGCACTCCGCTCGTGACCATAGCGCCCGCCGAAAATCCCATGAACCCCACTTTGTCAGGAAAAACACCCCATTCCGCCGCATGCTGCCGCACCACTTTCATCGCCTGAATCCCATCGGCAATCCCATATTTGCAGGCCTCATCAAAATTGATATCTGAGGGAATGCCTTCCCCTTTTTTCTCGGGGATCCGATACTTCAGCACAAAGGCAGCAATCCCGTGCTCCTGCAGCCATTTCCCTACATCCGTCCCTTCATGCCTAATGGCGATCGCTACGCAAGCACCCCCCGGCGCGATAATCACGCCAGTTCCCGTCGCCTTCGACTTCTCCGGCAGATACGGCGTCAATGTCGGCGTCACCACGTTGATGAGCACCGTCCCGTAGGGCGCTTCGACACTCTGCTCCTCTTGCTTCCAGTTCTCCGATCCCGGTGCGATGCCCGGCCAGATGTTTATCGTTTGCGCGTACCCGCAACAGCTGACCAGAAACGCGAAGATGGCCCCGCAGATTGCCCGTACCTTTCTTGGCCGCATGATGCCTCCGGGTGCAGCGTCAATTCAGATGCAGTGTTTTTGGGCGGCGCAGCGTTACATATCCGTGGTACCGTGGCGGTCCGCGCTTACCAGCAATGGCGTTTTGTTGGAAACCGCCCAGCCCACATCGGGATCGGGGATATCGAGATGGTGAACCCCTCCCGAAAACCGAATCATCAACTTTTCATACTCCGCCGTCTGCGCTGCCGTCTTCAGGACATCATCCTTCACACTCGGATTCCATTCGTGCAAGTAATACACACTCCTGATCTGCGCCTGCAGCATCTCCTTCGCGCACCCAAAGCACGGACGCATGGTCGTATACATCGTGCTTCCCGCGGTCGAAATCCCGAACCGCGCCGCGGCCAGAATGGCATTTTGCTCGGCATGCACACAAATGCAGAGGTCGTATGCCTCGCCCGATTTGTAAGTCTTGTCGCGATTGGCACAGCGATAGCATCCGCCGTCGAGGCAATTAACCATGTTTTCGGGAGTACCGTTGTATCCAGTCGAGATGATCCGGTTGTCGAGCACGATGATGGCGCCCACTCGATTGCCTTTGCAGTTGGCCCGTAGCCGCACCGCCAGAGCGATGTTCATGAAATACTTGTGCCGGTTCTCGCGCGCATCCCGTGCAGCCTGCGGCTCTCGCCGAGTGCTCCCTTCGGACGCACCATGTCTCCTCTCGACGCCCGAAATGTTTTCGTCGCGATCCGTTCCGTGCCCATTCTCTTTGTGCATACCAGGTCACTCCGTGGAGAGTTGATATTGCTCCATCAGAGGCTCAGAAGCAAATCGGGCGAGACTTATGTTCGCGAAGACATCGCAGCAAAAACGAATAGCGGAAACATCCCAAAGAGAGAAGGTCTGCACTGCGACCCATTCCACGCCACTGAAGAAATTCGCCGAACGGCCGATGGTGAGGATATATGACGGCTCCGCTTCACCATCGTTCCTGGAATGCCATCATTATCACGCTGGCCAGCATCGCTGTCCTGCACGCTGCCGACCGCGGTACGGCTGTCGAGGCCAGAACGATGCTTCTTGAGGCGATTGAGCACTACCAGTCGGTCGGACGAAAGCAGGCGCTAGCCGATTTCACTGCGCGAAGACCGCCCTTCGCTGACCGCGACCTTTACGTATTCTGCCTTGGCCCGCAGCATACGGTCGTCGCCACTGGCGGATTTCCCAACGTTATTGGAGCGCAAGAAGATTCTTTGATCGACGTCGATGGCACTGGAGTAGGCACCACTGCGCGCAAGCTGACGTCGAAGGGCATTGCGCCCGTCCGCTATCGCTGGGTCAATCCTGTGACCCACAACATCGAACACAAGATCACCTACTTCGCTAAAGTGGGCGAGGATGTCTGCGGCGTCGGCGCCTACACCGGTCGGTGAAACCGGTCGCGTTGCGCTAAGCCACCTGGCTCGATTTCCCCAGTTCGATTTCCGCCAAGGCAGTTCCCTCAACCCGGTTCTTGATCTTTGCGAAAGCAGTCTCCCGCGAGGTTGACGTGTCGTCGGCAAACGGAGAGAATCCGCAGTCATCTGTCGTGCCGAACGACTCCAGCGGGATGTACTCCGCCGCCTCCAGTACGCGGTCGCGCACCATCTGCGCGCTCTCCACCTGCGGATTGATTGGGTCCGTCACCCCAACGAACAAAATCTGGTCCGGCTTGAGCAGATCGCGCAACTTGGCCAGCACACGCGGACGATCCTTCTCGCTCGCCAGTTGCACATAGAACCGTCCCACTCTCAGGTTGAACAGCGCCGGCAGCAGGTTGACATAGTCCACATCGGCACTATGTGTCGAGTCGCGGTCGCCACCCGGGCAAGTGTGCACCCCAATCCGCCTGCGTTCGGTTTCTGAAAACTCACCCAGCACGCGATTGTTCAAAGCGACGAACGAATTCAATAGCCCGCCCGCGGGATCAAGCTTCAGTGACAGCCTCGCCTCCGTAAAGTCGATCTGCACACAGGCCGCATTCGCCGCAAGGCACTCTCGAATATCGGCCGCCGCTTCCTGCACCAGGTCCGCCAGAAAAGCCTCCCGCGAATACCCTTCCAGACCTCCCTGCGGATACAGCAGACTCAGCGCCGACGCCGAGATCACCGCCTGCTTTACCGGACGCCGCGCATACTTCTGCGCCGCCCTCAGATATTGCACCGCATGCACCCCGTAACGGAATGGCCCTTTTGTTAACCTCGGCAACTGCCGCGTGTGTCCATCCGCGAAAAGTATCGTGACTCCATCCGACGCGAGATTTGCAATCCCCACCAGCGGATACGTAGCGAAGCTGGGTTTGGTCTGCTCGCCATCGGTAATCATAGGAGAACCTGTCTCCTCCAGACGCTCGATCGTATCCCGCAGCGCTGCTTCCTGAGCTGCGCCAAGCTGTTCGTCAGAAATTCTGCCCGCGGCGCGGTCGCGCATTGCAGCCAACAACTCCGCCGGACGTGGAATGCTGCCAATCGGCTCGGTAGGAATCGGCATAGGTGAGATCTCTCCGTGAAGTGAGCAGCAAGTTACCGGGACGCCCCAAGCCCGGCAATACTCGAAAAAGACTAGAGATCATGGCTGGCGATCCGCGTAACATTTGCCTCTTCGTGCATTCCCCTGCCCCGTGATGCACGAACGACTGGGGTAAGTCACAATCGACCACACCGGGAGCCTTACCAGCGTGTCTACCGCACGAGATCGCCTCGTCTTCGATACCGACAGCGCGCATCCCATCGAGCAGGCTGTACCGCCTCTTACGGAATTCGATCTCCGCTACTACGGCTGGCGTGTCGTGCTTGCAGCCTGTTTCGGTGTAATGGCCGGCTTCGGCTCCCTCTTCGTCTACACCTTTTCGGTCTTTGTGAAGCCTCTCTCGGCCCAGTTCGGATGGAACCGCGAGGCCATCTCGGCCGGATTCGCCATCGCCGCCGTCACCCTCGGATTCGTTTCTCCTCTCTTGGGCCGATGGATCGACGGCTTCGGTCCCCGCCGCATCATTCTGCCGTGCATGACGATTTACGTCGGCGCCATCTTTTCCCTGGCACTTCTGCGCTTCGGGCTCTGGCAGTTTTACCTCACCTGCTTTGTCCTCGGTGCCGTAGGCAATGGCGCAGCACATCTCGCCTACTCGCGATCCGTCTCCACATGGTTTGATCGCCGCCTCGGAACTGCGCTCGCCTTCGTCATGGTCGGAGCTGGTCTGGGCGCGATGATCCTCCCCGTCATCGCGCAAAGCGTGATCACGCATTCCGGATGGCGGGCCTCGTACGCTGCCCTCGGTGGAGTCGCTCTCTTACTCGGGCTTCCTCTCAGCTGGCGCTACATTCGCGAACGTGGAGCCACTGTGCAGAAGTCCGCTCCAGTCGCTCACTCCGGAATCTCGTGGCAACAGGGATTGCGTTCTTCACCCTTCTGGATCGTCACCGCTATCCTGTTCGTGAGTTCGATCAGCATGAACGGAGCGATTACCCATCTCTCCGCTTTGTTGACCGATCGTGGCCTGACCGCCGCCCGCGCCGCTTTGTGCGCGTCCGTTCTCGGTGCTGCCAGCCTTTTCGGCAGAGTCATCGCCGGATGGCTCATCGATCGCTTCTTCGGTCCCCATGTGGCATTTGCCATCAACGCCATCACGGCACTGGGAATCTTGACACTCGCGCGAGCACACACCCTCCTCGCCGGGAGCCTGGCTGCGGCGCTGATCGGCATCGGCGCAGGCGGAGAGGCAGCGATCACTCCCTATCTGCTCACCCGCTATTTCGGCTTGCGCGCTTTTTCCACGCTGTACGGTTTCACCTGGACGTTTTACGCCGCCGCCGGTGCCATTGGCCCTGTCATCCTCGGACATGCCTTTGACGCAACTGGCTCATACGCCTCCCTGCTAACGCTCCTGGCCTTGGCCCTAGGTCTCATGTCGCTTACCAACTTCCTCCTCCCCCGTTACACAAGTTGATCGACGAAGTGCTTCTAAAACGCTGGGGATGTCGTCTGCCACGCTCATGTTGTTGAATTTGTCTACAATCACTCGCAGCACGTGCACCCGAATGCCACCAGCGATACAACCTTCGTTCGTTGTGCCCACATCGACTGGGAACAGGGATAAGGGCAGCGAGGCGTCAGTCCCCCAATCGTGCCATTGACGCGCTTTTTGTACGGATGTTCAATTTTCAGACGTCCTAAAACCTGTTCCAGCATGAATAGTGATCGTTGAACACCTAAAATACCTAAGGATTTGCGATTTCCGCGGGAATTGAAACTGAAGTAATGCACACTGATTACTGATCGGACGTTGCAATTGGGCCAAGAATTGCAAAACTGTCGACAACTCTTTCAGCTGCCTTTTTAAGCTTTCGTCAGGCAAGACCGTGGGGGCAAGTCCATGGGGGTACGTGGGGTCTGTCAGTTAACTTTATCGCTTCTTCTGGCGTTCGCCGGCGGATCTCGTCTGGCCGCGGCGCAAGCGGCCGGCGGTTCCCACAGTCCGCACGGAAGCCTGACCGTACCTTGCCAGAACTGCCATACTGCCGATGCCTGGAAGCCAATCCGCGCTGTTCCTGAATTCGACCACAACCAGACAAAATATCCGCTTCGTGGCATGCATGAGGCAGTCGCCTGCACTCAGTGTCACGTCAGGCCCGTATTTACCAATGTCGGGCAACGTTGCCAGGATTGCCACGCCGATATCCACAAGCGTCAGTTAGGAGCGAACTGCGAGGAGTGCCATAGCGTTCGGGGATGGCAAGTTTCTGTTCGGCAAATTAAGCAGCACAACAACCGCTTCCCGCTGATCGGCGCTCACGCCACGGTCGATTGCGATTTATGCCATAAGGGAGGAGCGACGAGCCAGTTCCAGGGACTCTCCACGGACTGCTACTCGTGCCACTCCTCAGACTTCAAATCAACCACCAGCCCGAACCATGTCTCCGGCGGCTTCTCTACCAATTGCACGCTGTGTCATACGACAGATACCTGGCTGAATGCGACGTTCGACCACAGCGCGGCAGGTTTCCCACTCACCGGCGGACATGCAGTTCCGCCACGTCAGTGTGCCGATTGCCACATCAATAACAACTTCAACCTGACCAGCACCGCTTGCATAACCTGTCACTTGAAGGACTATCAGGGCACTACAAATCCTAACCACGTCTCAGCGGCCTTCCCGCAAACCTGCGCCCAGTGTCACAACACCACGTCGTGGTCGAACGCATCTTTTAACCATAACCTGACAGGTTTTCCATTGACGGGGATGCACACCGTTCCACCACGGCAATGTGCTGATTGCCATATTGCCAACAACTACAACCTCACTACCGCTACTTGCGTAAGTTGTCATCTAAAGGACTACCAGGGAACGACGAATCCAAATCACGTGTCGTCAAACTTCCCTCAGGGCTGCGACCAGTGCCACAACACCAGTTCGTGGCTGAATGCCACCTTTAACCATAACTCGACCGGCTTTCCCCTGACGGGCTCGCACACAGTTCCACCTCGTCAATGTTCCGACTGTCACGTCAATAACAACTACAACCTGACGAGCACCAGCTGCTACTCATGCCATCAAACGGACTACACGAACGCAGTGTCGCCCGTGAATCACATCGCAGTCGGATTTCCGACGACCTGCGAGTCCTGCCACGACACTGTCCGCTGGTCCGACGGCACATTCAACCACAGCAGCACCGGCTTCCAGTTGACTGGGGCGCACATGGTCCCGCCCCGGGCTTGCTCAGACTGCCATGTCAACAACAACTACTCACTCAATAGCACTCTCTGTTACTCGTGCCATCAGAAGGACTATGCCGGCACCACGAATCCAGCGCACCAGACCGCGGGATTCCCCACCACGTGCGAGCTCTGTCACGACACAAATAACTGGACAGATTCAACCTTCAATCACAACAACACGGCCTTTCCCTTGACCGGCTCGCATACTGTGCCTCCACGAGTGTGCAGCGATTGCCACACCAACGGCAACTACACTACGCTACCAACCGCGTGTGTTGGGTGTCACCAGACCGACTACAACAACACCAGCAACCCCGCGCATTCCTCCCCGCAGAATTCCATCATCTTCACAACAGCCTGTCAGAATTGCCACGATACGAGCGGCTGGACCCCTGCATCGGGATTCACTCATTCAAAATACACGCGCTTCCCAGTCAACCATGGCAATGCGGGTGGCCAGTGCACGACGTGCCACTTGGTTTCGAGTGACTATACGCAATTCACTTGCACAGCTTGCCATGAACATGGCGGCAACAATGCCAGCGCCTTTGACCATCCAAAGGTGAGTGGCTATGTCTACAACAGCATCAACTGCTATCAATGTCATCCGTCGGGTAACGGCGGGTAGAGCCGCGGAGCCGCGAAAGAATACAGCCCAAAGCGAAGCCGTCAGTGTGTCAAGCGGAATATGAGCAGGCCGAAGGGTCCGCCTGTGATACCCGCGCCGGCTTCCAAGAACACACCTAGCCTTTCACAATGTCCTGAGAGGGCGCCCGGAACCGATCGACTCTAAAGCGCCATCCGACTTTTGAGCAACCGCGAGTTCATCTGCGCGGCGGCTTCTCCACATACTGGAAGTCGGCCAGCGCATCGCGATAGTCCAGGCGGACGCGCAGCAGTCGCAACATCACCATCCCCAGCGTCCCCGAGATCTCAGTCCCCGCCGCGCGACTGGTGCTTGTCATATCGATCGCAACCATGTTGGGCACGATCTGGCGTAGATGCCCGAAGTCCAGCGTTACGCGATCCGCGACGTACACCTTCTTCACGCTGCCATTCATCCCTTTCACATCAATTCTGGGTGCACGGTGAATCTTCGTGACCTCCTGCGCGGCCGCGGTGCTGATTGTGTTGTCGAACGATCCGGTATCGAGCACGAACAGCTTCTGGGAATGTTCATCGATTGTCGTGGGAATCAGCAGGAAATGACCTAGACGAAATGCCTGCACGTAGGAATGCATCTCCGGCGCGATGTCGCGGTCCTGATATTGCGCGCCCGGGCGGCTGGGCCCTGTTGCGTCGGATGGCTTTGTTTCCGATTCGCTGCCCGCATTCTCTCCGCTGCTCAGGCCCACCCTCGCTGGTGTTTCTCCCGGACGCGGCGGCAACGGGCTCAGATGCAGCGTCGACGTTGGAAAGTCAAGCTCGATCAGAAAATTCGCGAATACATCCGTCCCGATGATGCCGTCGACCCCGGCCGGCAGCCGGTCGACGATATACAAAGCGCAATCGTTGAACTCCATCTCACCGATCTTTACTGAATCCGCATACGCCAGGTGTGCCGTCGCGTCTGGCTTGTCTCCAATGCCGCCCATGGTGATGTCCGAGACCGGCTTTAGCCCAGCACTATTGGCAAACTGTGAACTGATCAGAACACCGGAAGCCCCAGTATCGAGCAGTAAGTGCGATGTTTTTCCATTCACATCGACGTTCAGACCACTGCCTTGCCATGAACCGCCGCCGAGTGAGATCGAGATCATGGCCGTTTTCGTCGACGGAATGGTCGATACCGGCCGGCAACGGCCTGCCTTCTCTGAGCGAGCTGCCTTCAGGAAGTCAAGACGCGCGCGCAGCCGGCGCCTTGTGGCCTCGTCGTCGTTGTTGGGATGTGCCATGTAATCTTCGAGCGACTGGATCTCATCCTCCATCGCCAGCGTCTGAATCCACAGCTTGCGAATCTCCGGATCTGATTTATCGAGTGCGTGCGCTCGAGTCAGCAGAATGTGCTCGCGCGCATACATCGCGTTTGCTTCAGCCACACGCGCAGCCCCGAGGTACGCACGCGCGTTCGGCGGCGTATTGGGATGCAGCGGATCCGGAGGTGTAGCGATTACTTCGTCAAACAGTTTCCCGGCTTCCGGAATCTCGCCCTGCCGGAACAGCAGCTCTCCTTCGGCCACTTTCAATTCAGCATTGGCTGGATTCGACTGCAGTCCTTTCTGCAAAGCGTCATCGGCCTCGCGGATCTTCTCCTGCTTCAGATAGCAACGGATGATTCCCGCGTACGCTTCGCCGGAATCCGGATCGGACTTCAAAACATCGTTGTACTTCGCCAGCGCCTGATCGAACGATCCCCTGCGGTACAGACCGAGCGCGTCCGAGAGCATCGGTGTAACGTCCGGGGGATTCGCGGGAACCTGCTGCGGCAATCGTGCAGCCGAAATCATCCAGCCGGCACTGACCAACAACGACGCGATCCAAAGGTAACGAGACATATTTCGAGGAGTCTGCCACGGACCGGCTCTGTGGAACAACTGCAAAACCGTTTTCCGGCGAGTGGTCGACTTAACTTGCTGGAAAGATTCGAGCCACAGACGACGTTTTCAATTTTCCGTAGAGCGAATGTCAACGTAATGGTACGCTGTCTCCTCCTCCCCCCGTTGCGGCTACTCTTCGCAGAAAGGAGATGATCATGACAGGTGAATATCAAATCGCGGAACTGGTACGAAAGCTCAACCGGTTAGAAGTACGCATCAAGATGGAATTGGGCCACGTTCGGATGCTCAGGGGCATACGTCCCAACATCGAAGCAAGGACTCTGGTGGAAACTGCAAACGATCTGGGCCGGGTGGCCATTGAACTCGAAGAATACTTGCTGCAGTTGGTAGGAGAAGCCCAAAGTGCAACTCGGCGCTTCCCCGTGCCTCGTTCATTGAGGGCTCGCAGTCTCGCACAGCAGCAGGCTTTGAATCCTGGATTCGCCTCGGCTGTCGGATATCGAAATGAATTGAGGGCATTGGCGTGCCGTCTGCCGGAACAAATGCATGCCCTGATCAGGGAGGTCCAAACTCTCTCCGGCGAAGCGACTATGAGGCTCAACGATCCGGGGCGATACGGGGATGCGGCTGCCGCGATGCCCATTAACGACCTCTTCTCAGTGATCTTTGGCGTGCTCGACGCGATCGGACGGTGGGTAGAAAAGAAAAAGCAAGCCGCTCTTCCACGCGGTGCATGATCGCAACGTATGTTCGTTTGTGCCCGTTCTGCCTTGACGCGCTGACGATTGAGGTTGCCAAGCGCAGTCGCAGTTGCCTGGCGCGAATGAATATGGAGGCGGGCCCACTACCTCGACGATGTTGGCTGCCCCTTGGTACACGGAAATGCAGACCTCTCAAATGCCACCGTACCAGGCGTATCCACCTTCTGGGGCGGCGGAGCCCAAACCTTTTCCGAATGATTTCAGGCCGTCGGTGAGCGTTAGATGCGTGATGTATTTCACGCTCTTGTAACCGAGCTGACGCGGGACTCTTAGTCGTAGTGGGCCTCCGAACGGGACCGGCAAGTCAGCGCCGTTCATGCGATGGGTCACGAGTGTTTGTGCATGCAGCGCATCGGCCATGTCGACGCTCTCCCACCAGTCAGGTTGGATGGAGCGGTAGACCACGTAGCGGACCTGCGGCAGCGCGCCCACTCGTTCCAGGATGTGCGACAGCGGCACACCTGTCCATTCAGCGATATAGCTCCATCCTTCTTCGCACCCGATCATCGTGACGTTCGAACTCGTGGGGAAACTGCGGATCTCGGCCAGCGAGAAGATCGTTGGACGCGCAGCCATGCCATCGACGGTCAAGCGCCAGTCCACAAAGTTGCTGGCTTGCAGGCGACTAAACTCATCTCCTAAGGGTGCAACTTCATTAGCGAAGGGATCCTTCGAAATCTCGCCGCGGGAAAATTCACGCGCCTTGGAGTGGCGAGTCAGCAAGCGCTGGGCCGCATAGGTCAGCGTTTCACCCGGGCCCCAGATGCCGCTGGAGTCGGGCGGGACCAGGCCGTGGCGACGTGCAAGTGTTGCGGCCACGGCAATACCGCTTGTGCCGGCAGCAGCCGCGATACCTGTAGTGATGAGTTTGCGTCGGGAGATCTGGCTCATAATTTCATTCCTCGGCAGAGCACGTGGGGACAGCCGCCTCGGCTGTCCGTCGAGCGGAGTTCGATGCTGTTTCCCCGTGGCCGGTGATCATCGCACGCATCCTTGCCCGTAATCCCGCTACGAAGATCATTACAACGTGAACGATCAGGAACAGTGCCAGAAGGATAGTCACCAGGAAGTGCAGCGAGCGCGCGGTCTGATGCCCACCCAAGAGCCGTACACTCAGTGGAAATGCCGACACGAACCCATACGACATCGCCAGACCCGTCCAGATCATTAGCGGGAACAACACGAAGATCACGACAAGATACGACAGCCGCTGCAATACGTTATAAGACCAAGCGTCTTCCTTCGATGGACGCGCGAAGCGCAGATGCTGAAAAATGGAGACCTCGATTTCCTTGAGGTGACTGCGGCTGGGAACCAGATTGCGGCGGAAATGCCCGGCAAAGAATCCCCAGATCAGGTAGAGCAAGCCCGTCCCAACTGCAAGCCATGCCGCTTGGAAATGCAGGTAGCGGCTCCATCCGTTCTGGTCGGGGAGCACGTATCCATAGCCGGTAGGGACGGTATCGCGCGACGAGGGCAGGTGAAGATTGAGCCAGGGACGCATGTTGACGTTGCCCGTCTCTCCCCAATAAAAGCGCGGATGCGAGAGGACGATCTCGCCTCCGCTCAGCAGCAGCGCGAGAAACGCCAGCGTTGTGAGCCAATGAGTGATGCGCACCATGGCAGAGTGGCGCTTCGGCGCACTGATGGCAGGCGTTGCAGAAGCAGAAGCTCGCGCGGTATCGCCCGCAGCGATCGGCAGAGTTGCATCCATGGTTGAGGCCCCATCCCCGAGGTGTCTGGAAATTCTACATCTTCCTCACTTCGAAGCGAATGCTCGGAAAGCCGGAAAGCCACGCCGTTAGGAAAGATGCGAGGCCGCGAAAGAATACCATCAGGGAATCTCCATTGGAATATGCCGAGCCCTTTTTCGAACAGCGCAACGATTTTAGGCCACTCGGTTTCGGCCGCTTCACCCTGCGTGTGGCTCTTCGGTCCCTTCAGACCCTGCTAAGGCCTTATGTTTTGAATATTTTGCGACGATTGGAGAGATAGTCAGCAGATCAATCCCTTTTGTTTCAGGATTTTGGCACAATTGATCCGATCTTTTTCGAATCCAATTTCGCAGCTCCGGAGAATCACGTTGAAAGCGCAACTCTCAGGCGCCGTCTGTCTCATCCTGATTTCATTGCTGGGCTCCGCCCAAGCTCAGACGATTACTTGGTCCGGCCGCAGTTGGAAAGTCACAACCGGCGGAATGGCCGGCGTGGCCAAGGGTGACCCCGCTAACGTGACCGTCGATGACCGCGGCTATCTGCACCTCAGCATTGTTCAGCGCGACGGCAAGTGGACCGCGGCTGAATTGTTCACCCTCGAAAAATTCCGCTTTGGAACATATCAGTGGGTGGTCCAGGGTGACGTTTACGACATGGACAAATCGACTGTGCTTGGGCTCTTCCCCTATGGGCCCGTCCATAAGGTCGGTGCGGACGCCGAGGACGAAATCGACATCGAGTTCTCCAAGTGGAACAACACCTGTCACGGCTGCAACGCCGACTTTACTGTCTATCCGTCCACTGGAAACCGCAAGCCAGACGGGTCCTCTGCCTGGGAGGACAATTTTCACGTCGAAGGCAAAATGCTGACGACCGCCAGAATCGAATGGGCCTCTGACCACATCGTGTTCACGTTAATGAACGGCAGTCATCCGATTGGAACTACGGCCGATGTTATCAAGACAGAAACGTACTCCTCTGACAAGAAGAACATTCCGCAAGAAGCGGTGCCCGTCGGTATCAACCTGTGGTGTTTCCGCGAAACGCCCGCCAGAAACCAGGCAGCGGTCATCCACAGCTTTGAGTTTTCCCCCAAATGAGCGGTTCAGGCCAGTAAGGAGAGTTGATCGCCAGAGGCGGGATCATCTCCCTCCTTTGCGGGATCGGCAAACTTTCGCAACTGGGGATATTGCTGGATCAGCGTAGGCGGCGCCGCAGCCCGCTTGCCGGTAATCATGGCTTTCAACTCGATTGCATTCACGCCGGCCTTGCTCTCGAAGTGGTTGTTCGTGATTACATACGTTGTTTGCGCCTTCTGCGCGACATTTTCGATGCGATCTTTCCAGCCTTCGAGCTCGCGTTCCTTGTAGAGGTAGTTATAGCGGTCGTTGCGGTTATCGGAGTCGAACCACTGATCGTAGTTGCGTCCGTGGAGGCGAATGTACGCCAGGGGAGCGGTCACGTACTCGGTCGGTCCGAGAGATTTGCCCATGACCGGCTGATCGATGTTGCAGAAGGCGACGGTCTGGCGGGCAAACTCGGCCAGCGTATCGGGGTTATTCCAGCTTGAGTCGCGCACTTCGACTGCGCGCGGATATTCAATGAACTGGCGCAGAAGGCGTTCCAGGTATTCCCGGTTTAGTGGCGTGTTCTTGAAAGACACCGGAAACTGGATGAGCAGCGCCCCGAGTTTGCCTTCACTGGCAAGCGCGTCGAGACCTTCGCGTGTCTTGATTTCGTCTTCGTCGGTGGGACGGATCGTCGCCGCCGAGGTAGGCTCCATGACCGCGACGGGCGAGTGGGTAAACGCGCGGTAGAGTTTGGCAGTGAACAGGAATCGGGGATTGACCGCAGCTACCCTTTTTGACCACAACTTGCCGAGTTCCGGCTTCAGGGGACCGTAGAACGAGGTATTGATTTCGGCGGTGTCAAAGAATCGAGCGAGATATTCCAGAGGATGGACGCGGCGTTGCCGCATGCCCGGAGGATAAAAAATCCCTTCCCAGTCTTTGTAGGACCATCCGGCGGTGCCGATGCGGATCGACGAAACGGGCACCGCGCTTTCCTGCGAACCGGCTTGCGGGAAACGGTCTGAATCGGAGGATCCCATGGGCAGAGCAGCCTACGCCAGCGGAAAGCGTAGCACAGGACGGGGTGACGAAAGGAACCTTGTCGCTGGCTACCGGTCTGTTGAGAATCGTTCGGATATGCGCAAATATTGGCTCTTGCTCGTAGCGCTAAGCGCGACGGTTTTCCCGATATTCCCGCTGACGGCGCAAGAGTCGTCGACCGCCGGGGAAATCCGAGGCCTGGAACAGAAGATGCTCGAATGCTACAAGCACCGGGATGTCGAAGTCTTCGCCGCTGTGCTCGATGACGACTTCGTCATCACATTCGAGAACGGCAGCACCTACAGCAAGACCGGATACTTGAGCTACAGCGCCAGCTCGTCAACCCACATCGCCCTGGCGGAGATTCCGGAGATGAAGGTTCGCGTACATGGCGAGACAGCGGTAGTCACGGGCGTTTACCATGAAAAGGGCGTCGATAATCAAAGGGCTTATGACTATCGCGACCGCTTTACTGACGTCTGGATGAAGAAATCGGGAAAGTGGCGCCTAATCGCGGCGCACTATGCGGTTCCCTCCAAGTAAGAGAACAAAGCCACTCCCCGGTTGGTGCTACGATTTCTAGATGTCGAATGCGAGCACGCCGGAAAAAACTGAAAAGCTGAGTGGGTTCCACGGACGGACTGTACTTTCACTGGAAAGCCGCCGGTCTGCTGAGATCGCAATCCTCATCGAGAACTTCGGGGGGCATGCCCTCGTCACTCCCGCCACACGCGAGGTTCCCTCAAACAAAAGCGAGGATGTTTCGCGGTTTGTGACTGCTCTGCTCCAGGGCACAGTTGATCTTGCCATCTTCCTCACCGGTGTAGGAACGCGGGCGCTGGCACGCGCGGTTGAACCATTCTGCACGCACGAACAGTTCATTTCCGGCCTTAGCAAAATCCAGGTTCTTGCGCGCGGCCCGAAGCCCGTTGCGGCACTTCGCGAATTGGGAGTACCGATCACGTGGAATGTGCCGGAACCGAATACATGGCGGGAGATCCTCAAGGTGCTGGATTCGAATCGTGTGGCGTTGCAGGGTCGGCATGTTGCCGTGCAGGAATACGGCGTTGCGAGTAAGGATCTGCTCGAAGGACTGACGCAGCGCGGGGCCGAGGTGATGCCGATTCACATCTACGACTGGGCGTTGCCAGAAGATCTCGCGCCACTGCAGAATGCCATTCGTTCCGTGATTGATGGTCGTGTCGACGTGGTGTTGTTCACGGCAGCGGTGCAGGTGCACCACCTTATACAGGTCGCTGAGCAAATGGGAGTGCGTGAGTCCCTGACCACTGCCCTGCGAAAAACCAAGATCGCATCCATCGGGCCCGTAACCTCCGAAGCATTGGCGGAGTACGAACTGAAGGCCAGTATGGAGCCAAGTCACCCGAAGATGGGATTTCTCGTGAAGGAAGCCGCGGAACTAAGCTGACTACATCGACTGGGTTCCTGTGACCGAGATTCGCTGAGAGAATCCCCCGCTCACCTTGCGAACAGTTTCTAGCTCATCAGCTGTGAACTGAATCGTAAGAATTCGAAATTGGAGTGTGCCCCCCGTTACGTCAGTCGACTAATGCAGCCTGGCGTACTCGGCTTTGGCTTCTTTCAGGGTAGGGACGTCGGAATCGGCGTCTTTCCAGAGAGCGAAGAAGTCCTGGTAGGCAGCTTTGGCTTTGGCCGTGTCTCCTGCCAACACATACGCGCGGCCAAGGCAAAGCTTCGCAAGAGAGTGCTCAGGGGCGACTGGAGCGATGCCGCGATGGTCGACGATCCTCTGAAATTCGGCAGCGGCTTCTGCTCCGCGCTTCGCCTGCAAGTAGGCCAGCCCGCGGATATATGCAGCAAGAGGAAACTGACCAATTCCATTTTCGTAAGGTTGGGCGGAACGCAGCGATTGGATTGCCTGGTCGGGGGCCTTGCGGTTGATCGCCGCCAAAGCAGCAACGGAAGGAATCGAGACATTATGCAGGATCGTATCGTCTGGAAAACGGCGGCCCAATTCTTCCACGATGGACTGGGCGCGGCTGGCATCTCCGGTCATCGCGATGGCAATCGCGGCCGGAGTCAGATTGGTGCGGCCACGGGCGAGCGCCGCGCTGGCGGCTGCCATCTCGCGCGCCTTCGCGGTCTCGCCCATTTCCGCTAACGAGACTGCCAATTGAGCCTTGGTGTCCGCCGTGGTTCCCTTGAAGCCGAGTCGATCGGTGATCTGCATCGAGCGTTGGATGAGTTCCTCGGCTTGCCGCATCTGTCCGCGCGAGGCGGCCACACTGGCTTCTTCGTTCACCAGCAAGTACTCACTGGGCTTCCCTTCCGCCCACTTCAACTCACGCTGCATGCCCACGGCATCGTTGGTCAAGTAAGCCACTTCGTAGAGTCCTTGGTGGACGAACAGATTGTCGGCCTTGGCATCCACGGCACGCTGCAAAGTCGCACGGGACTCCTCAAGGCGATTGAGCGCGGTAAAAGGAACCGCGGTGTGCACGTAGCCAAAGGGCGCATCCGGCAAGAACTGCAGACACTGGCCAGCAATCGAAAGCGCCTTTTCGAACTGGCCGAGATTAACGTTATATTGCAGCGCGAGGTTGCACAGCGGGCTGTAATCGTTCGGATAGGCTCGAATGGCCGACTCGAGTGCTTCCTTGTTCTTGTGGACATCGCCGGTGGTCGTGTAATAGTGATCGTCGATGTAGAAACGTTCGCGGTCGCTGACACGCTCGCGCAAATCAAAGGCTCTCTTGCCGAACTCTACGGAGCGGTCCTCTTCCCCAAGATTGAAATAGATGGCGGACAAGCGCGCATAGGCCATGGCGAAATTGGGGTCGAGCTCGATGGCACGCTGAAACATGGGAATGGACTCGGCTTCGCCGCCGCTGTTGCGCAGGGTGTCGGCGGCTGCGTAAGCCTTGAGAGCTTCCAGCGACGACGTGGTCGCCTCAGTGACAGGCGTGTCGAATTTCTGGATCGAGGCGAGTGACTCGCCCAGTTTTCCCCGGATACTCGAGGCGGCCTTGCCGACGGCAGCGAGAACTCCCTCTTTGGAATCAGCGGTGACCTGCTCGCGGGCCAGTGAATCGCCGGTGGAGCAGTTGGTTGCGTCTAGGGCTATTACGTACTGACTGCCGAGCGATGCAATCGAGCCGCTAAGCAGAGCCTGGATGTGCTCGCGCTCGCAGATTTCTCGGGCTACCGCGCCGGTGACACGCTCATCGGCCGGGCGTCCCATGAATTGAAGTGCCTTGCGGACGGTTTGATCGGGCACGATGTTGAGATAGGGCGACTGCTCGAGTTGGACGGCCAGTGCCTGCTTGAGCGTACCGTCGAAGACAGGGTCACCGGTAGTGTTGACGAAGTCGGCGACGAGAATGGGGTCTTTCTCGGTCAGCTTCTGAGTGCTACGAATACGCAGGTACAAACCGCCGACGATGAGGGCGGCGATGATGACACTGGCACCGATAAGCAAATATTTCTTTGAGGACGCTGCTGGCGCGTCTGCAGCAACTGAGACAGCGGCGGAAGAGGAGCGTGGGTCGGCTGGGGCCGTGAGGACGCGCCCGGATGACGATGGCGGGGCGGCGTATGGAGCAGATCCGCTAGAGCGCTGGGACGCGCTTGGTGTGCTGAGTGGCTGAAGCGGTTCTTCGATGGCGATCTTTTTTCCTGATGTAGTGTCGCGCTTCAGGCGCTGAAGCTCGGCTCGCATTTCCGAGGCGTGCTGATAGCGAAGCTCGCGGTCCTTTTCGAGGGCGCGATTGATGATGCGCTCGAGTTCGGCGGGAACGTCAGGATTTAGCCGAATAGGAGAAGTTGGAGCGCGCTCAAGTATGGCGTTGAAGATCAAGGCAGAAGTGTCTCCGCGGAACGGTAATGTGCCGGTCGCCATCTCGTAAAGCACGGCCCCAAAGCTAAACAGGTCGCTGCGCGCGTCGAGCTCTCTTCCCTTCGCCTGCTCGGGCGACATGTAAGCGACGGTGCCGAGGGTCACGCCGGGGCTGGTAAGGTGCTCGTCGGCGGTGGCCATGGTGGCGTCTTTGGCGCCGCGCGTCGGCTGACCGCTGAGCTTGGCGAGGCCGAAGTCGAGGATCTTTGCGTGTCCGCGTTTGGTGACGAAAATATTGGCTGGCTTGATGTCGCGGTGCACGATGCCCTCAGCGTGGGCGGCGTCGAGCGCGTCGGCAATCTCGATGCCCAGCGAGAGGAGTTGCTCGGTTTCGAGTGGGCGGCCAGTGATCATGTGCTTGAGGGTCACGCCGTCGAGAAATTCCATCGCGATGTAGGCCCGGCCTTCGTGTTCGCCAATGTCGTGAATCGTGCAGATGTCCGGATGGTTGAGCGCGGACGCGGCCTGCGCCTCGCGCTGGAATCGGGCCAGAGATTGTGGATCGCGGGAAACCTCGTCGGGCAGGAACTTCAGGGCGACGAAACGATGCAGGCGCGTATCTTCCGCCTTGTAGACGATACCCATGCCGCCACCGCCAAGCTTTTCGACGATACGGTAATGCGAGATTGTCTCCCCTAACATTGGGCGGCAATCTTACGGATTTATGGGTCGTAAGTCAATGAAGACAGGGAGGTTGGCAACGTTGTCAGAGCAGCTACAATGTTCATCTGCTCCGGCCGGAAATCTGAATTGGTGCGAAGCAAAGGCTTCGTTGCTCGCGAAAATGCAGAGTCGCGCCTTTCACGCTCCCCCTAATTGCAATTTCAGTGACAGGACAGGCAACGAGATCACTGCAGCGAGAGCACGATCCAGTGAACACCGGTGGGATAGGTTTGCGTGCGCGCGTAGCAACTTCCGACGGAGAAGTTGTGCAGATTAGGACTGCGGACCGCGTGAGATGCTTGAGCCGGAAGTAACTCGGGGTGAAGGCTCGTGTAGGTGAGGACGGTAAAGTGTCCGGCGAGCTCGCGGACAGTTGAGGTTCCGAGCTTGTCGGCGCGAGCCATCGAGCACGCAGTGTCGTCGGCATTCGCCAAATCATGGCGAGGCAGCGGCGGGCGGCCTGACTCATGGCGCAGTTGATTCACGGCAGAGGCAATGCGAAGCTTGACCTCATGCGCTGAATAGGAGGGGAGGGCATGCCCAAAATCTTCGACAATGAAAAGGCGGTCCCCGTTGCGGACCACGCCCAACCCGACCACGTTGTAGGCCGGGTTGAGCAGGTTCGCGCGATGGGGGGGTGACAGCATGAGATGTTCGTGGCCGCCTTGGGCACTGTAATCGAGAGCGACGTTTTCGGCAGCCTGATCCAGTTGCAAACGAGTTGTCGACGCGAGGCGCTGGACCAGCGAAGCCTCTCCGGAGAACTGGTGCGAAAGTTGATTTGCCTCCAGCATCGTCTGTGCGTGAGCCCGGGCAGCATCTGTCAGGCCGGAATCAAGCGCGAGCACGGGTGCCCCGGCCCGCTGACGTGCTTGATTGGCGAGCTGCAACAGATCCTGCTCTACCTGAAACTCATATTCCACGTAGGGGATGTCGGGAGTTCTGGCTGTCGTCGGCTTCAGAGTAGCCCGATGGGCGGATTGGTCAGGGCCATCGGCTGCGGACAAAGGAACCGCATGCGGCAGGATCAGAAACCCAGCGCCGAGCACGAAAACCAGCAGTCCTGCGGACTTAAGCATTCCGTTCATGCCTACGCGATCCCGGGAAGATCGTGCCCTTCAAGCCCTTTCCGCTTGAGGTTCCTACAGGCTCAAACTACGTTGCTGGTGCTAGGCTAGGGGTTGGAAGCTAGCGTTAATAGTTACAGGTGTCTATGGAACTAGGGATCAGTGGGGTCATTGGCCTGTTGTTTGGCAGCGTCCTTGCTTGGCTGGCGCTGCGTTCGCGGACGGCAACGCTGCAGACACGTTTGTCATTGATGGAAAAGGAATTAGGGGTTGGAAAGGCCGATCTGGTGCGGCTTTTGGACGATCAGAAGAAGCTGGTTGAGAGCCGGGCGAGGCTCGAAGCCGCGCTGGAATCCGAACGAAAGTCCAGCAACGAAAAGATCGAGTTGCTGACCAAGGCTGGTGAAGATCTGCAAAATGCCTTTAAAGCGCTGGCGGCCGATGCACTGAAGAGCAACAATCTGTCGTTCCTGCAGATCGCGCAGGAGACGCTTAAGCGGTTTCAGAGCGAAGCCAAAGGCGACCTGGAAGCCCGTCAAAAAGCAGTCGCCGATCTGATCACCCCCGTTCGAGAGTCACTGAACAAGGTTGATGCACAAATCCAGCAAATGGAAGTCGCTCGCGGGGCAGCATACGGAGACCTGAAAGCCCAGGTCCAGGCCCTCATCACGACTCAAAAAGAGCTGCAATCGGAAACAGGGAATCTGGTCCGGGCGCTGCGGACGCCGAATGTGCGGGGACGATGGGGTGAGATCCAGTTGCGTCGCGTAGTGGAGATCGCGGGGATGCTTCCCTATTGTGACTTTGCCGAGCAAGAGACCATCTTTGCGGAGAGCGGCCGATTGCGTCCGGACCTGATCGTAAAGCTGCCGGGTGGAAAGCATGTTGTCGTGGATGCCAAGACTCCCCTGCAAGCCTTTCTCGATGCTTTCGAAACTACGGATGAAGAGACGCGCCGGTCTTGCCTGGCAAATCATGCCCGGCAAGTGCGCGAGCACATTAACACGCTGAGCAGCAAGAAATACTGGGAGCAATTCGACTCCACACCGGAGTTCGTGGTTATGTTCCTGCCTGGCGAGACGTTCTTCAGCGCAGCCCTGGAGCAAGATACCGGCTTGATAGAGCATGGAGTGCTGAGCCGGGTCATTCCAGCGTCTCCTACGACGTTGATCGCGCTGCTGAAGGCAATCAACTACGGATGGAATCAAGAAAAGTTGGCACGCAATGCGCAAGAGATCAGCGCACTGGGCAAGGAATTACACGACCGGCTGCGAAAACTCGCCTCCCATATCAGTGGCGTGGGTGCGAATCTGGATCGTGCGGTCGAGGCTTACAACCAAGCCGTTGGGTCGCTGGAGAGCCGGGTTCTGGTGTCGGCTCGCAAGTTTGCCGAACTGGGAGCTTCCGTGGCAGAGGATATCCCCGAGGTCGCTCCCATAGAAACAACGGCCCGAGCGCTTTCATTTGATTGGGATGACGAGCCTACAGAAATTTCGAAGGCCAAAGGCTCCGGTCAATAGTACCCGGCATTCTTCGCATCAGTCCCGCTCCTGAAGGTCTATGTTCCGTGGTACTAGCATCGGAAAATCACGACTTCCTGCCGAATATTGAGATCTGAAAACTGGTAGACAGGTGACAAGACAACCCTACCAAATCTCACAGAAACATCCCAAAAGGCATACCTCGGATTCGAAAATGCATCTATAATTTTGGAAGTGACTTGATCTAAAACACTTAGCAGGTCTGCAGTTTGGAACAAGTGGCAGCGAAGTTGCACATCCCCGTTTGGGTAGTTCCGGTTCCCGGGCTCCGACTTTTTGGAAACCGGGAGTCGCAATTTCTATGAACCGGGAAAGCCAAACTCGATTTATCGCGATATTGCTGTTTCTGCTTACTGTGGCGGCCGTAGTTTTTGCCGCCTTCAATTTCCAATCAGAACGGAAAGTTACCGCTCCGGATGACGGAGTGAAGTGGGTTGAGCAAGGCGGGGTGCTCATTGCCGACGACGTTGATCCCGATGGCCCTGGAGAAAAAGCAGGGATCAAGCCCGGCGATCAGCTCATCAGCGTTAACGGGCAGCCGGTAAAGAATACCTCCGGTCTCGAGCGACAGCTCTATCGGAGTGGAGCTTGGCAGAGAGCGACATATTCTCTGCTGCGACAGTCTGTGGCGGTGGATTCCAATGTCATTCTGGAACCGGCGGACCGGACGATCAAGAACTATCTCCGTGGAATCGCCCTCATCTATCTGGGAATTGGGATCTACGTTCTCTTGCGCCGCTGGACGGCTCCGGGTTCCACCCATTTTTACATCTTCTGCCTGGTCTCGTTCATCGCCTATTCGTTCCACTTGACCGGCAAGCTGGATGCCTTCGATCTAGAGGTTTACTGGAGCAATGTTGTCGCCTGGGTGCTTTTGCCGGCTCTGTTTCTGCATTTTGTTCTGACCTTCCCGGAGAAGAGAGAGGTTGTAAAGAAGCATCCTTGGGTGGTCGTGCTCATTTACCTGCCCGGTGCGTTCCTGGTGAGCCTGCGTCTGGCGGCTATGCGACTGTTGGAGGCCAGCGGACGCTTGAGCCGGGCGGTTGACCGCATCGATCTTTCCTACGGTGCGCTGTTCTTTGTACTGGCAGCGACGTTCCTCTGGTACAGCTACGCCAAAGCGAGCAGCACCATCCTGCGGCAGCAATTGAAATGGGTAACACGCGGCACCATTCTTGCAATCGCACCCTTCACTTTGTTGTACGTGGTCCACTTTGTGTTCCCGCACGGGATGGCTTGGGTGCCACAGGGACTGATCAAGCTCTCGGTGCTCTCTCTGGTCATGCTACCCCTGACGTTTGGTTATGCGATCTTCCGCTACCGTTTGATGGATGTGGATCTCATCTTCAAGCGCGGAGTGGTTTACACCCTGGCGGCCGCGACTGTTGTGGGGTTGTATTTCGGGCTTGTCGCCGGTGTAGCGACACTTGTCCATAGCCGACAACCGAGTACCGGACCCTTGGGACTGATCCTCGCCGTCGTAGTCACAGCGCTGCTGTTCGACCCTGTCCGCAAATGGATTCAGGAACGGGTGGATCACCTGTTTTACCGCACGGTGTATGACTATCGGCGCACGCTCATCGAATTTGGCCGGGAGCTGAGTTCCGAGACGGATTTGAATGCATTGCTTTCATCGGTGCTCGACCGGCTTTCGCGAACTTTGGCGGTCGATCGCATTGCCATCTTCCTACGGGCGGAAGAAGACTCCGAGCAGTACGTTTTATCGAAATCGATCGGCATGAATCCAATGTCGAAGGCCGATCTTTCGTTCTTGAGCGTGCCTCGTCCGGACGCGAGGCACATGTTCTTCGAGAACACCCACCAAGTGCCGCGGGAGACTTTGGCAGCCCAGGAAGCCATCGCCCGGCTCGATCTGAACTACTACATTCCGTGCCGGGCTCAGCAGAAGACAGTCGCGGTGCTAGGGCTGGGAAAGACAACGAAAGGCGACTATCTCTCGAGCGAGGACGTGGAACTGCTTGAAACGTTGGGCGGATACATCGGGATTGCGATCCAGAATGGCCGCCTGTACGCATCGCTGCAACAAAAGGTGGCTGAGTACGAACGACTGAAGGACTTCAACGAGAACATCGTGGAGTCGATCAATGTCGGCGTGATGGCGCTCGATATGGAGGACCGGATCGAGAGCTGGAATGCACAGATGGAAGTCATGTACGCGCTGCCGCGCTGGCAGGCCCTGACGCAGCCGTTGCGTGCCATTTTCCCTGCCGAGTTCGTAGAAGAGTTTTATCGTGTGCGGCAGAATGCCGGCATCAACAATCTTTATAAATTCCGCTTATCCACGCCGGCGGGCGAAACCCGAACGGTAAACGTAGCCATTGCGCCGCTGGTGACGCGCAAGTTCCAGGTCGTCGGCCGTCTCATCATTATGGATGACATCACGGAACGCGTGGAATTAGAGAGCCAGCTTTCACAAGCCGACAAGCTCTCGTCCATCGGATTGCTCGCAGCTGGCGTGGCCCACGAAGTGAACACACCCTTGGCGGTTATCTCATCTTATACGCAGATGCTCGCGAAGCAGTTGCAGGGAGACTCGCAGAAATCGGGCTTGCTGGAGAAGATCACCCGGCAGACTTTCCGCGCATCTGAAATAGTGAATAACCTTTTGAATTTCTCGCGGACGAGCGGCACGGAATTTGCCAGCGTCGACATCAACAAGGTCATCAATGACACACTGGGGCTGCTTGAACACCAGTTTAAGGTCGCGAAGATCCAGGTCGAATCGCAGTTGACACCCAACATCTCTTCCATCGAAGGAAATCCGGGACGGCTGCAGCAGGTGTTTTTGAACCTGTTTCTCAATGCCAAAGATGCCATGGCGGGTGGGGGCAAGCTGACGGTGGCGACTGCTAACGGTGATGTGGTCAGCGTGCGAGTGAGCGATACTGGGTCGGGAATCGCGCCTGAGCACATTCAGCGAATCTACGATCCTTTCTTCACGACGAAAACATCTCCCAAGGAAGGCCAGAACCGCGGAACTGGGCTTGGTCTTTCAGTGACCTACGGCATAATCCAGGAACATGCCGGGAAGATCCGTGTGGAGAGCAATCCTGGAGCGGGCACAACGTTCGCTCTCGATTTTCCCTTGAGCAGGAAGGCAGTCCATGTCTGAGGCAGCAGTCATCAGTCGCGGAGCAGTCAATGGAACGCCGGTGGGCGGTTCGGTGTTGATCGTTGACGACGAAGCAGAAATACGGGAATCGCTTCAGACCCTGCTGGAGATTGAGGGTTTCGAGGTAGATACCGCGGCAACGGGAGAAGACGGCCTGGTCCAGATGGCGAACCGTCCCTTCGACCTCGTGCTGCTCGACTTGGCACTGCCAGGCCGCAACGGTATGGAGATTCTCGCCGACATTCGCGCCCACGACTCCCAACTACCGGTCATCATGATCACCGCGTATGGCACCGTCGAGAATGCGGTGCGGGCGATGCAGGCGGGCGCTGCAAATTTCGTTCAGAAGCCTTGGGACAATGAAAAGCTGCTGGCGGATGTTCGGGCCGCCGTGGGCTGGCGGCGGGCCGAAGAAGAGAATGTCCAACTTAAACGCGCCCTCAAGCAGCGTTACAACTTCGAAAACATCGTGGGCAAGAGCGAGCCCATGCTGAAGATCTTCGACCTCGTCGGGCAGGTCGCCAACAGCCGATCGACGGTTTTACTGCAGGGAGAAAGCGGAACGGGGAAGGAAGTGATCGCCAAGGCGATTCACTTGAACTCACCGCGCCGCGACAAGCCTTTTGTCCCCGTCAACACCGGCTCGATGCCGACGGACTTGCTCGAATCAACTCTCTTTGGCCACGTGAAAGGCGCATTCACGAGTGCCATCGCATCGAAGAAGGGACTGTTCGAAGTTGCCGACAAGGGGACGCTTTTCCTGGATGAAATCGCGACCATGGGTCTGGAGACGCAGGCCAAGATCTTGCGCGTGCTGCAAGACCGGCGTTTCATGCACCTGGGCGGGGTTCAAGAAATTCAAGTAGATGTCCGCATCATTGCGGCGACCAACATCGACCTGCGTCAGATGGTACGCGAAGGACGGTTCCGCGAGGATTTGTTCTATCGACTGAATGTCATTACGATCGAACTGCCACCGCTTCGTCAGCGCAAAGAGGACATACCGCTCCTGGTCGACTTCTTCCTAAAGAAGTATGCGGACGAGAATGGCCGCCCTGTGGCGCGGATTACTCCCGAAGCCTTGCGGCCCCTGATGGCCTATTCGTGGCCGGGAAACGTGCGCGAACTCGAGAACGTGATTGAGCGCGCGGTGGTGCTGTCGTCAGGAACGGAAATCAATGTTGACTTGTTACCCGAATCGTTGATGGGTCGCGGGTCTTCCCTCACGCTGCATGATCCTCCGTCGGACGCATCGCTGTTCGAAATCGTCGAAGATGTCGAGCGCCGCGTGATCACCGATATGCTCGAACGCTGCAATTGGAATCAGACTGAGGCCGCAGAACGCTTTCACGTTCCCCTCTCCACCCTGAACCAGAAGATCCGGCGTCTGAATATCGAGATTAAGAAGAAGGGGCGGGGATAACCGTTCAGGTGTCGAATCCCTAGCGGTTTCTCAGACGCTTCCGCCCTTGCCCTGTACTATCAGGTATCAACCACGAGCGGACGGCTGATAGCCGACAGCTTTCTCTGTTATATTGCGTGCAAGCCCTGCATCCTCCATGCACCATAGCAGGACTCGATCCGCATGGAACTGATCTCTCCTTCGGAAATCGCGAAACAGAAGGTCCTCTCAGTTCAGGAATACACACTGCTCGCGGTGCAGTCTTTGACGAATCTCTTTCGAAAGCCATTGTATGTTGCCGACATGATTCAGCAGGCGGATCTGATCGGTGTGGGCTCGTTGCCGATTGTCGTTCTGATCGGCTTTTTTACCGGGGCGGTGCTGGCCGTGCAGTCGGCCAACACGTTGCAGCGCTTCGGGTCCATCACGCTGATCGGACAACTTGTGGCCCTGTCGATGGTTCGCGAATTGGGACCGGTTCTGACGGGAATTCTGGTTGCCGGACGGAACTCCTCGGGCATGGCCAGCGAACTCGGCTCCATGATCGTGACCGAGCAAATCGATGCCATGCGCGCGTTGGGCACCGATCCGATCAAGAAGCTGGTCACCCCCCGGGTGGTATCCACGGTCTTCATGCTCTTCTTTCTGACTATCCTATCGGACATGGTGGGCCTGGCTGGGGGATTGATGGTGGCCAAAGTCCTTTTGAGACTAGATGCCCGCCAGTACTGGAGCAACGCCTGGCAGTCCCTGGTATTTCAGGACGTTTTCATGGGGCTGGTCAAGCCGGTGCTTTTCGGATTTATCGTCGCGAGCGTGGGTTGTTACTACGGTATGACCGCGCGGGGAGGCACCCAGGGCGTGGGGCGCGCAACGACACAAGCGGTGGTGACTGCATCTGTCTTGATCATCGTGGTCAATTTCTTTGTGACTCAGTTCCTGATGAACGTTCTTTCGTACAAATAAGCCGAATGGCGGTTCCAACGATACCTCTAGACGCAAGAACGCCTCCTGATCAGGAATCAGAGCGCTTCTCTGTAGTTTTTGATGATGTTTGGATATCGTTTGGGGATGTCGAGGTGCTGCGCGGCGTGTCGTTCAAATTACCGGTGGGCGAGACCAAGGCATTGTTTGGCATTGCCGGGTCGGGCAAGAGCACGATACTGAAACTTGCACTCGGATTGCTGAAGCCGGACTCCGGACAGGTCGTCGTCCTGAGAGAGGCTGTGAGTCTCACCCCGGAGGATGCTTTGTTTGCGCTCCGCGGCAAGATCGGAATGGTATTTCAAGAGAGCGCTCTGTTTGACTCACTTACTGTCCGGGAAAACGTCGCCTTTAGGCTCACCGAAGAACACGGCATCTACGACGACGCGATCGACCAGCGCGTGCGTGAGTCCCTGCGGTTCGTTGAGCTGGAGCACACTCTCGACCTGTATCCCTCCGAGCTTTCGGGGGGCATGCGGCGGCGCGTCGCCATTGCGCGCGCGATTATTACTCATCCGGAATTGCTTCTCTATGACTCACCGACTGGTGGCCTCGATCCAGTCACTTCCAACACGATTATCGAGCTGATCATGAAGCAGCGCGATGTCTACCGCACCAGTTCCTTGCTCGTAAGCCACCGCCTGCAAGACGCATTTACTATGGCGACGCATCAGTTCGACCCAAAGACGAATGCGCTTCGTGCTCTGCCACGCGGACAATACTGTGACATCCCAATGAGTTTTCTGATCCTGCGCGACGGGAAAGTGACTTTTGATGGCGACCTGCACCAGTTGGCGACTACCAAGGACGAATATATCCGGGAATATATCTCCTGACACTCATCCCCTCTGGCAGTCTCTTGGCCGAACAAGTTGAAGCGCTTCACTTTGTTGCAAGGTTCCTGCCCGCCTGAATGAACGAGTCCACATTCGTCTTGTCGATGAGATCCGACCCCGTATCTACAAACGTGGGGATGGGCGAGTAATTGTCGATCGACCAATCCTTATCCAGAGATGCAGGCTTGTGATGGTAAAGATTATCCAGCATCTGCATGCCGACAACTGCCATCGTGTAAGGCTTCTGCGAGATCGTAGCCGCGATGACGCCCTTCTGAATCCAGTCGAGTGTTTCCTGATCGGTATCCATGGCAATTACGGTCTTGCCGGTTACGTTATAGCTGTTGAGAACGCCAGCAACTTCTTTTCCCGACTGGGCTTCCAGGCAAACAAAACCATCCACCTTGTCGCGTTCTTTCCCCACAATTTGAGTTGTCGTATCGAATGCGATTCGGGGATCCCCTTGAATGTCGACGACGCGAGTGATCTTGATGTCCGGAGTCTTAACGAGGGCATCCTTGTAGCCGCGCAGGCGATCCTGCAGATTGTGCTGGTCGGGCATCGTGTACACCACAACATTGCCCTTGCCTTTGAGTTCCCGCGCCAGACGTTGCCCGCCAGCAAACCCGGCCTGGTAGTTGTTGGTACCGATGAAAAACAGGCGCTTGCTGTTTGGGGCATCGGAGTCGACGGTTATGACAGGGATCCCAGCGGCCACAGCTTTGTTGATGCTGTCTTTGAGTAGCGACTCGTCGGCAACGGAGATCAGAATGCCGGTCGCTTTCTTTTGCACTGCCTCGTCCAGTGCATCACGCTCCGCCTTCGGATCAAAATCCTGCGGACCCGTGAAATCGGAGCGTATCCCGCTCAACTCCGCCGCCGCTCTTGAAAAACCGGCGCCTGCTGTTTTCCAATAAGGAATTTTCAGATTGGTGGAAACGAACACGAAATACTCGTCGGAACTGTGCTCACGGCCGCAACTGAGAAGTGCGATCGACAGTAAGATAACAGCAGCGGCCTGGAGAATTCCATGCAATCGGAGCATCGTATCCTCCTTCGAAACCGATCGGTTCAGGTGACAATGTTCGGCGAGTGGGATTGTAGAACGAGCAGTCAAGGAAAGGCTAGCGGGCGTTACGTCTGTGCCATTCCGACCGGATTTCCCCTCGGATTTTTTCGGACTACACCCCGACCGGAAATGGCTTGGTGTGGGTGGTGGCTCTTCTGGAAATTCCTGAAAAGCGACCTTGCAGAAGCGACATCAGCCCTGTGTACCAATAGCCGACTACAAAAAGCAGTAGGAATGGAACCGTAATGTAGTTCTCGTTCTCGACAGCGTAGTAGACCGTCAGCGCAAAGTATGTCCCAATCAACAACTCAAGCCACGGTACCCATCCCAGGCGCTTACGATATTTCGTTGCACCGACCTTGTCCCGTTTCGTCTCAACTCGATACTTGGGAGTGCGTGCGAACGCAGTTTGCCTTCCTATCAATGCCTCGATTACAGCTTTGGTGTTGGTCAGCGTAAGTCCGATTCCGAGTGCCATCAGGAATGGCAGATATAGCAACGCGCGCGGCCAACTTCGCGGATACAACTCGCGCTGTGACACCAGATAGAAGCTTGAGATCGAAAAAGTCGACGCCATAAACAGGGGCAGGTCGATGTAAAGCATCTGGAACCAGCCCTGATAGAAGCGAATGATCATGGCAGGCAACAAAAGTACTGAGAGCATGATCATCAGTGGATAGCTGATGTTCGCCGTCAGGTGGTACCAGGCTTCAACCTTTGTGTGCAGCGGTGCGTCGCTGTTAAGTACGCGAGGCAGGATTTTCTTGCCGGTTTGAATCAGGCCCTTGGCCCAGCGGGCCTGTTGCGTCTTGAATGCGGTCATTTCCACCGGCAACTCTGCCGGACATTCGACGTCCTGCAAGTAGATGAACTTCCATCCTTTGAGTTGAGCTCGATAGGAAAGGTCCGTATCTTCGGTCAGAGTGTCGTGCTGCCAGCCTCCCGCATCGTTGATCGTAGCCCGGCGCCACATCCCGGCGGTGCCGTTGAAATTGAAGAACAACCCGGTTCGCGCGCGCCCAGAGTGCTCGAGCACAAAATGACCGTCAAGTAGAATGGCCTCGACTTCCGTCAGGAAGGAGTAGTTCCGGTTGATATGCGTCCAGCGGGTCTGTACCATGCCGATCTTCGGATCAGTAAAGTGATGAATGCACCGCTTCAGGAAGTCTTCTGGCGGAGTAAAGTCGGCATCGAAGATCGCTACGAATTCTCCCTGAGCCGATTGTAGGCCTTCGGCGAGGGCGCCTGCCTTGAATCCGTGACGGCTGGTGCGGTGGTGATAGGTAATCGGATGTCCCAAGGCAACGTAACGCTCGACCAGCCCACGTGCAACATCCACCGTCTCGTCAGTGGAATCGTCCAGCACTTGAATCTCAAGTTTCTCCCGCAGGTAGTCGAGCTTGCACACCGAGTCGAGAAGACGCTCAACGACGTACTGCTCGTTGAATATTGGAAGTTGCACCGTAATTCGCGGAAGGTCGACGAAGTGCGAGGCGGGTTCGGTGGTGCGGTTCTTCTGATGCTTGTAGTAGAGGTAAACGAGGATATAGCGATGCGCGCCATATCCGGCCAGCAAAGTCAATACGATGAAGTAAGGAATCAACAGCGCCAAATCGAAACCGTTGGCGTGGTAGAGTCCGCGAAATGTCGTGTCCAGAAAGTGCTGGCGAATGTAGGTTTCGATGCCCTTCGGCGCACCCGCCATCGCAATAACAATCAAGTTGGCAGTCAATGGTCGTCCCAGTGAAGGAACTATTTTAACGGATTCGACATTTCCGAACGCCAGTTCGCGCTCCTGGGCAATGAGGGAATTAGCCGCCAGATTGACTGGTTGGAACAGTGAGCAGGATGATTCTGACCACGGCTCGAGCTTTGGGAGTCGTTTTGAGTTTCCCGATACCAAATAATGGCTGCACCACGGAGTCACGGAAAAAGTAATGAAATTGCTTATTTCTCTGTGTCTTCGTGGCCCCGTGGTGATTTTAATCGAGTGGTGGTTAGCGGTTAGCCGCCACTTCCCTAGAATCGGGCAGGATGAATGCATCCACGCGCAGACCATCGGGCAACTGAGACCCGGGATCGAGTTGCACCAAGGTCTCCAGGATCTTGGTGTCGACCTTCTCGGTGGGTTCGTCCGTGCGGACGTTTTTCGGCCCCAACTGCTGACCGACGCGCACGACATGACCCCAGAACTTCTGCGTGCCAAAGGCGTCGGCAGTTACGTAGGCTTTCTGGCCGATGTTGACCTTGCTGACGTCGGTTTCGTCGACGTCAACCCGAACCCGCAAGGTCTTGCGGTCGCCGATGGTTAGCACTGGATCGGGCACGGTAGAGGAGTTCGATACACTCTCGCCACTACGGTGATGCTTGCGCAGCACGCCGCCGTCGATCGGGGAGCGGATAAAAGTCTTGTCGTAGCGGGCTTGTGCTTCGGCCCACTGCGCTTCGGCCAGTTTCAGATCGGCCTCCGCAAAGGAGCGATCCTCTTCCCGCGCGTGGTCGTCCACCAGCGCGTGCTGCTGCACGGCAGCATCGTATTTGGCCTGCGCGACGTCGGCCTCCCGTGCATACCTTTCCAGCTCTTCACGCGAAACGACTCCCGCCGAAAACAATTCCTGACGGCGGCGGAGCTCCGCCTTCGCATTCTCCATCACAGCTTTGGACTCATTTACCGAGGACCATGCCTCATCGCGCTCCTGGCGCCGTGCGCCGTTGATCACTTTGCGCAGCACGGCCTCTTTTGCAATGACATTGGCGCGCGCGGATTCGACCTGCGCGCGATAGTCGGCATTCTCCAGTTCCGCCAGCACCTGCCCGCGGTGAATGCTGTCGCCTTCTTCGACATAAACAGCCTTCAGGCGGCCACTCAGTTCGGAACCAATCTTGATGTCTTCTGAAGCCGGCTCGACTCGGCCCGGCCCGGCAACCATTAAGACCTTGTGCGCCGGAGCAGCTGTCCGGTCCGCAGCCGATTCATGCCCTCGACGCGTTGCGACTACCAATGTCGCGGTCAGAAGAAAGATGCCGAGGCCAATGATCCACGACACGCGGCCCTTCAGACTCGAAAATGCAACGTTACTCATAACACTCTCCACTTCTTCAGCTTCGAACAATCTCTCTAGACCAGACCCATCGTGGCCTGGGGCAAGGTTTGGGCCAGCGGCCCGGGAGGCACCAGTTCCCCCTCGTTGTTGCCGGCAATGGCTCCGTCTTCGATCCGCACGATACGGTCGGCAAAATCCACGACTCGCGAGTCGTGCGTAACAATCACGACAGCACGTCCGCGCTTGTGGGCCAGATCGGTCATCATCTCCATTACGTTGCGGCCCGTGTGCGAATCGAGCGCGGCCGTGGGTTCATCGGCCAGGATGATACCGGGGTCGCCAGCCAACGCTCGGGCGATTGCCACGCGCTGTTTCTGGCCGCCGCTGAGGTCTGAGGGAAAGCTGCCGTACTTTTCGCTGAGCCCAACCTGCTCGAGTAACTCATGGGCTCGCTTTTTGGCCTTCGCGGCTGAGACGCCCTTCAGATCCAGCATCAACTCGACGTTCTCGCCAGCCGTCAGCGTTGGGAAAAGGTTGAAACCCTGAAATACGAAACCGATGTGCTCCAGGCGAAGAGCCGGTAACTGCTTCTCGCTCAGGCCCACGACTTCCCTACCCGCCACGCGCACGCTTCCGGAAGTGGCCGTCAGGATGCATCCCATGATTGACAGCAGTGTAGTTTTGCCGCTGCCTGACGGGCCCATCAGCAAGAGCATCTCGCCGGGGTGGGCGTCCAAATCTACGCCGCGCAGCGCCAGCGTGCCGCTCGCACCCTCGTCGTATTTCTTGATGAGCTGTCGAACTGCGATTGCGGACGGCATTTTTGACTCCTATCCGAGTTTCTCAGTGCTCCTCTGTGCCCTCTGCGGTGAATCGGTGAAACTCACCGCAGTGGACATTGGGGAACACAACGAAACCGTGTTACCCCTTGAACACCATCGCGGGATCGATTCGCGTGACCTTGTTGATCGAAACCAGTGCTGCCCCCACGCACATCAGCAGCGTCAGGAAGAACATGCCTACAGCCATTGAAGGTGGCATCAGGATTGCCGCGCCACCCTTTTGACTTCCATGCACAACGAACACACTGACGATCATTCCCAACCCATAGCCTATGATCGCTGCAATCGCCGCCTGCTTCATGATGACTTTGTAGACGTAGCCGTTAGGCGCACCCATCGCCTTTAACGTTCCGTACTCGCGGATGTGATCCACCGTCGTCGCGTAAATCGTCTGAGCCACAACGACGAATCCCACTACCAATCCGAGGACGGCGGCAATCAGCACGGCCACGCCCGCGCCCGTCGTAAACATCCAGTAAAAAGTGGTCATGCGGCTGAACTCACTGGTCTTGAAAACTTCGACGTCTCTCACATTGGCAAGCAGATCACCCCGCACCTGGTCGAGGTTCGCTCCAGGCGCCAGTTTCACCAGGATAAACATGGTCTGATCTTCGCGAAGCCCGGCATAGTTCTGCGCGTTCTTAAACGTAGTGAATACATACGGCGACGTTGTGAACGAGCGAATGCCCCGCGTGAAGCCCACAACCCGGGCGCGATGTCCGCCGATCTCGAATACTTCACCTACACTGGTCACTCCGAGCTTTTGCTTGTAGAGCTCATCGAGAATGACGGCATCGGGAGATTTGAGGTCCTCAACGCTACCCTGCACCAGGTTCCATGGCCGCTCCATCGGGCTGTCAACGTTAATGCCGACGATCTGCACTGAGTCCTGACCTCCGTCATGGCGCTTCCACTGCGTCCAGCGGGCAATCAACTTCTGCGCATCGCCGATCCCAGGCACGGCCCTGACTTGATTCAGCTTGCGTTCGCTGAAGGCCACACCCTGCTCGACGTACGGCACGTTCTTGGAAGTAATCCACAGATCGGCGCCGGAGTGGTCGATCAGATTCGAAGTTGCGGTCGTGAACCCGAGAAACAATCCCAACTGAACCACGATCAGCACAACCGAGAAGACGATCCCCGTCAGCGTCACCGCCAGCCTAACCTTGTCGTGGAAAAGATTCCTTTGTGCTAACGGAGGCATAACTACTTCCCTTCTGTATCAGTCGGCCGAGTCAGGCCGCGCAGCGTGACGTCCAGCATCATCCCGGCACGATCTTTCACCGGACGCCAATCCACCCAGGCATCCCCGCCCTTGGCGATCTGCAGGGAAATGACTCCGTGCACCGATGCCCACAGGGTCTGCGAAACCAGTTCGACATCGGTTACTTGTTCACGGAAGCATCCCGCATCCAGCGCCTGCTGCACCGCCCATCTCAAAAAAGCGTAGGCATCGACCTCAGGATTGCCCATCATTTCGCGGTCGACCGCATCCAGTTCGTGCTTCGGATGCGTTGTCATGAACATGAACTTGTAGTGATTCGGATAACGAATGCCAAAGTCGATATAGATGGCACCGATCTGCTTCAGCCGGTCGATGGGGTCCGTCGAGATGACTGAACTCTGGAAGACCTGCGCCAAGCGCGCATAGTCCTTGTGGCAAAGCTCGCGGAAGAGTTCTTCCTTGTCGGCGAAGTGGACGTAGATGGCCGTGGGCGAGTACTCGATCATTTCGGCGACCATACGCATCGAGACGCCCTCATAGCCCTCGGTCGCGAACAGCTCGCGGGCGGCGTCGAGGATCTTGTCCCGCGTTTCCAACTTCTCGCGCTCGCGTCTCTCTTTGACTCCCATAATCGCGATACCTTACTTAACACCGTTAACTTAACGTTGTTAACTTACTGTTCGTCGTTCTCTATGTCAAGAGAATTTTTCTAGCTTTGCCTAATCCATTGAAAAGAGGACGAATTGACCTAAAGGAGGGTGATCCAGGCGAAATTAGTGCCGGCGAGTCCCGGTCTAATCTGCTTGCAATTCAGGCATCGGGTGCTGAAGCAGGCCTACCTGCTGGCCTCTTGGCTGAGGCTGGAGGGCACGAAGCGATCTTCCTGCGTCTTTCAGGCTGCGCGCTTCTGCGCTTCCCTACCCGCAGCAAACCCGGTGTCGGGGCGGAACCGTTTGACTGCGTAAACCGTGGCCACGGCAAAGAGAGTCAGGACCAGCAACTGCGTAATGCCGAACGGTGGTTCCCTCTGGGTAGGAGCGAGCGCTTGCAGCGCCGGCACTTTCTCAAACGATTGCACTACGAAAACGAAGACATTGAAGTAAAGGGCAATGGCAGCCGCGACCACATAGATTGGGCGCCACACGCCCGCCATCCGAAGTCGGTAACGAGCTACCGCTGCAATGACGAGCACGATCACCGACAGTATGCCGACGACAATCCCCGGCGTGATGTGCTCATTAGGAAACAGGAAGCCGGTCAGGCTGGTCAACGCCGTACTTGCGAGGAACACTTGAGTCCATCGCTCCAGGCGATTGGCATGAAGGAATCCGTACATCACGACAAGTCCCGAAACAATTCCCACGAGACTGATCATGACATGCAGCAGAGTGAATGTTGCGGTGCTCATCCCCAGGATCATTGACGCACCTCCAATGTGGTTGCGGAATTGTACGCCTTGCCGGCGATCCTTGTGACATCAAATCTCGCCTTCAGTTGATCCTATCGCTTTGCCTCGGATACAAATAAGTGACCCATGAAACAGCCATCGGCGAACCGCTCACATGCCTACGATGCGCTTCTCCGAATATGGCGGCGAATCCATAACCGCCCGCTTTGGATCGCTCTGATCGCGGCTCTCCTGCGCGCCAGCTGGATCGTGATTGGCCACACCTATAAATTCAAAGCCGCGGATGACAATTTCAGTTTCGGCTGGGAGATGGGGCGCATCGCCACGTCCCTTGCCTCGGGACATGGATTCAGTAGCCCGTTTGGGCCGCCCACTGGGCCCACCGCCTGGGAACCGCCCCTCTATCCGTATCTCATCGCCGGAGTTTTCCACCTCTTCGGGATTTACACAAAGGCCTCCGCCTTCGTGCTGTTGGTGCTCAACAGTCTCTTCTCTGCCCTGACAGGTGTCCCGATTTTTCTGATTGCGCGGAGGATGTTCTCCGAGAGAGTCGCGGTCTGGTCGGCATGGGCCTGGACCCTACTACCCAATGTGATGTTCTGGTGCACGCGCGCTGTCTGGGAGACCTGCCTTTCCGCTCTTCTGCTGGCGACAGTCTTCTGGCTGGCGCTGACCCTCGAAGAGCGCGACGGATGGCTTCCATGGCTTGAGTTTGGGTTGCTTTGGGGACTCATTGCCTTGAGCGGCACTTCCCTGCTCTCGTTTCTTCCCGCATCCGGATTGTGGGCCTGGTATCGGCGAGCGCAGCAAGGCAGACGATCGCTAGCGGGTGTGGTACTGGCGTCTGCCGTTTTCTTCGTGTGCATCACACCATGGCTGGCCCGGAATTATCGGACTTTCGGACAATTCATCTTCATCCGAGACAACTTCGGAGCCGAACTCCGCTTGGGCAATGGCAATGGGGCCGATGGAACGTTGATGCTCTATCTCGATCCACCGCACGATCCCTTTGCCATGCGTCAATTCCAGGCAATGGGCGAATTGAACTATATCGCCATGCGCAAGCAGCAGGCGCTGGCTTACATCCGAGCCGACTATGCGCGCTTTGCGGTACTCAGCTTCAAGCGATTCCTGTGTTTCTGGGCGGGGCCGCCACGAGTCACTGACCCCGCTTGGGTTGGAATGGTAAAGGACTCCCTCTTTCTGGCGTCCTCAGTGCTCATGTTTTGGGGATTAGGCCGCGCTTTGCAGCAGCGGAGGCCGGGCGCCTGGCTGCTGTTCTGGCTCGTTTTGTTCTACCCAGCGATCTATTACTTCGTCTATGCCATACCGCGTTACCGGCACGCCATCGAACCGGAGATGGCAATCCTGTGCGTCTTTCTGCTGAGCGAAACGGGCAGGAAGTCTACGGTTTCTCTTCCAGATCAATCTTCAGAACGTGAATCTGCTTAATCTTTGGATCCAAGACTCCCGTGACAGTCACACGATGGCCCTCGAAGCCATGCACCAAATCAGATCGATCAAGGCGGTAGATATTCTTGCCCGATGACAGAACCAGGTATCCGCCGAGATGCTCAATGCAATACACCGCACAAGTATTGGCTGTCCCGCCCATCGACTTCGACTTGAGCATTTCCTGATGCGAGCGAGTCAGCGAATGGACGTTAAGTGCACACTGGCTATCAGAGACTTCCCCGTGAAAAATGTGCGCATTTTGTCCCAGCGCGGCCACCCCAAGGATGAGCCATGCAAACGAACATCCGACAATGAATTTGTTCATACCTGTTTCCTCAGGGCAACACAATGAACTTCAAGTGCATGCCTTCGTGTTCTTCGCTGCAGATCACTGTGCAAACGGCTACGTATTCCCCGGGTTCGCTCGGGGCCGTCATCAAAACCTCCTGCGTACCGGACTTGAATAACAAATCCCATCCCTCGACCCTGCTTCGATCCTTGGCGCGCAGCAGCGCGAAGCCATGAATGGAGCCATCGCGATTCCAGGATTTCGCTCGCCGTGCCGTGACCCGAAGAAGAATCTGCTCTCCGGCGGCCACGGTAATCACCGGAACGCGCATTCCGGCAATCTTGTAGCGACTGTCCTTGTCAGCAGTCAGTTCAATCGTTCGCGGCTGTGCATAAATCGCGGGCGCCCAGAAGACCATGCCCACGAGTACCACGAATCCCCTTGCAGCGAGCCGGATTTTCAAGTGATTTGTCATGTGTCGAATGGTGGCCCGCTAATCACTGTGTCATGTACAACAGGATCAGCCGCCGATCTTCGTCCGTGATCGCCGCGCGGACGCGCATGTGCCGCAGAACTGTGCCCATCATGCGCGGTGGAAATTTCTGCGGTGCGGCGTGACAACGCCCGCAGTTCGCGTGAAATCGCTTCTCGCCCTCGATTCGCGGGCTACTCGATTCCGACGCCTGCACAACCGCCCTGGCGTCGGCTTCTTTCTTGGGCGATGCAGGACCCGATCCTGCGAGGAGCGAGGACGCCAAAACCAACGTCCCCACGACCACGACAGCGCTCCACCAATGACTCCGCTTCATTGCGCCTCCCCGGTAGCTCCAGTTTGGCCAAGCGGAATCAGGAACCGGTACGCAAGCCCGAAGCTCCACTGGTTGAAGTTGCCGGCCGAACTGAACTGGCGGCCATAGCTGAAGATGCCTTTCATGCCGTCGCGCAGAAAGTAGTTCACTCCGAAATCGGCCTCCCGAGTGTTCGCCCCAGGCAGATCAAGCGCGTCCTCCGCATCCGCGCCGATTGCCCCGACAGAAAATTGCTGGCCTCGCCCAACGAATTCCGTACGCCGCATGGCTTTCTGCCAGAACGGAACCCGGCTCAGCCGGTATGCACCTTCTACCCAGTAGCCGCTGCCTTCAAACGAGCGCGCGTATTCGGAGCGCAGGCTTAGCGGCAATGTCGTCGGTTGCCAGCCCATATGAAACCCGAAAGCGTTTTTCCGATTGTCTTGCAGCGTCTTTTGCCACGATCCACCCACTTCCAGACGAGGCCCCGGGAAGAAAAATCCCATTCGGCCGCCAACGTGGCGCTCAGAGTCCACACTTTCAATCCCGATGCTGGTCGCAGATACATACAACGCGTAATTCATGTTGGCACGCGATCCGGCCGGGAATCCTCCGCGGAACATGGCGCCATCGCTGGGAGCGGTGCGGATCGGCAAAATCAGAGGGTCCGGCTGCAGGAATCGAATCCACACCGGATACAACCGCTCATTAAAGATTCCGAAGGGCGTCAGGAAGCGCCCTGCAGTCACGGTCACATAGCGATCCGCAATGTAGTCCACCTGTGCATAGTCGACATGCTTATCGACAGGGCCCCCATAAGGTCCGCCGCCGGGTGGTCGCTGGAATTCGCCTTCGAATTCCGCGCGAGACTCGATCAACCAGCGATCTCCAAGTGGAACCAGCAATACTGGATTGATTTGGCTATCAAAGAGGTTCTGGCCTCCCGTCACGAAACTGAATGCGCCGAAGCTGCCGCTGAGGATGGGAACTGGCTTTCCCGCAGGTTCGGTTTGCGCCGAGAGCGACGAGCCTGAGAGCGAAAAAATGATTGCAGCGGCGCAGACAACGGTCCTCCACCGGCGCGCGGACGCGGTTTTTTCCAACAGGCAAAACAAGGTAAAACCCCACGGAATCGTTGCAGAGATTGTCCTTTACAGTCACACCGCAGGGAACGTAACTGAGGTAATATGCATCGCCTACGTCTTGGGCAATCCTGTTTTGTTATGTGTAACACCTCACCAATGCCGGCCAGCTCCGTCTAAAGTACTGAAACGGAGGGAGTCATGATCGATCATCGCCGTCCCGCAACCTGGTTGGGAGTCGCGCTCGGTAGCCTCTGTGCGCTGCTAACCCTTGCTTTAAGCGCACACGCATCCGAGCACTCTGGAGCTTTTACAGAAGAATTCCACCAGACGTATGCCATCGCCTCCGACGGCCGGATGGAGCTCGACAATATCAACGGCCCCGTCCACATCTCCGGCTGGGAGCGCAACGAAGTGAAAGTCGATGCTGTTAAGTATGCCGACTCCAAGGAAAAGCTCGAGGAAGCCAAAATCGAAATTGATTCCGGCAAGGACTACCTTTCCATTCGTACACGGTACCCTGACCACAACAATTGGGGCTCGCATAACAATCCTGCGGGCGTGGAGTACACGTTGACGGTTCCGCGCACGGCCAGGCTGGACGAGATTAAGCTGATCAACGGCGCTCTCGACATCACGGGGGTTTCGGGAGAGGTACGCGCCTCCTGCATCAACGGCCGGCTCGAGGCCCACGATCTAGCAGGGCGCGCCAAGCTGGCGACGATCAACGGACGGCTGGATGCGCGCTTCGCTCAGCTCTCCGGGCAGGACGTCGAACTGAATTCGGTAAACGGTTCGCTGGAGTTGACCATTCCCTCCGACTCAAACGCAGAAGTTGAGGCCAGTACGGTTTCCGGCGGGATCAGCAACGATTTCGGACTGCATGTGAACAATCATCGATTTGTCGGACACGATCTGCGTGGCGAGATTGGCAAGGGTGGGGCTCATATCCACTTATCAGACGTGAACGGCAGGATCGAGATTCGACACGCTCAAGACGGCCATGCGATGAGCCCGGTGAAAGACCGCGGTCATGCCGACAAGGATGACGACGACAGCGAGATCTAGCAGCCGGTAGAGTGGCTCGGCCTGGTCAGTAAATCGTATAACCGGGCGCGGGTGTGCGCAGATCTGGTTTCGACGCCATTAGCAGCAATGCGCCTTCCCGCTTGAAGGCACGCAAGTCTTCCAAGCTGTTAAACGATTTCGTTTTGTAGTCATCGGGGGTGGGCGTGTCGTCCGGAATACGCCGTGCCTCGATGTTCTCGAACGCATGCTTCTTGAGGAGTTCCACGTACTCCGCAGTTGATCGCACATGCACCGGGACTTTCAGCTTATCGACCCACTGCAGTGAATACTGATTATCCTTGTAGAGATTGATGAGGATGAACAGCCTGCCGCGCGGCGCCATCACGCGAAACAACTCCATCAGGGCGCGATCCTGATCGGGATAGTAGTAGAAGGACTCCACCGTCAAAACTTTGTCGAAGAAGTTCTCTTCCCACGGAATCTGTTGCGCCGATCCCCAAACATAAAGAATGTTTTCGAAGTCCTTCGAAAACTCCCGTGCCAAACGTACCATTTCATCGGAAACGTCGAGTCCGACA
>Ga0335080_10000349_pt1 | contig 42049 bp, 40 predicted proteins | sample Lox_Sample_34_FD_206720 | JGI IMG/M metagenome (GOLD analysis project Ga0335080, IMG submission 206720) | Soil microbial communities from Loxahatchee National Wildlife Refuge, Florida, United States - Lox_Sample_3.4 | ecosystem: Environmental > Terrestrial > Soil > Wetlands | place: USA... | reverse complement strand
CGGAAACATCATGACGATCGGGATGCTGCTCGTAGCGTTCTTCGCCGCGATCGCCGCCGATTGCGCGGGCGCGACGATCAGGTCGGCCTTCTGCCGGACGAGCTCCGCGGCAAGACCGGGCAGCCGCACGACCGCCCCGTCGGCCCACCGGTACTCGATGGCGAGATTCTGGCCTTCGACCCATCCGAGCTCGCGCAGCTTGCTCAGGAATGCCTCGAGCACATGCTCGACGGAGGCGCGCGTAGGCGTGCTGAGATAGCCGATGCGATACGACCTGCCGGTCTGCTGCGCGAGGGCGCGCAGCGGCAGCAGGAGGGCCCCGTTCGCGAGGGCGCCGAGGAGCGCGCGCCGATCCATCAGCGGGTCATGCCCGCGCCCGATCGCGCTCTCGCCCGCCGGCGTCCACCGCTGCTCGGATCGGCCTCAAGGCTTCGGCGGCACGTAACCCGAGGCGACGTCGGCGCCCGCGCCGAAGAAATGGCGCTCCATCTGCTCGGCCAGGTACTTGCGCGCGCGCGGATCGGCGAGGCTGAGCCGATTTTCGTTCACGAGCATCGTCTGGTGCCGCAGCCACTGCTGCCATGCTTCCTTCGACACATTCTCGTAGATTCGCTTTCCCAGCTCCCCCGGGTACGGCGGAACGTCGAGCCCCTCGGCCTCGCGGCCGAGCTTGATGCAATGAACCATGCGCGCCATCGATACACCTCGGGCAGGAAGCAACGAACGCGAATTGTCGCACGCGGACCGCAAGCGACTGGAGCGGCGGCCGGTGCGGCGGTCGGACCGGATCCCTTGACGCGCCGGACCCGGCGGCCGCTCTCCGGTGCCGAATTGATTCTCGCATTTTTCCGAAGTACCATGGAGTCGTGCACGACAAAAGAAGTGAAGTACAGCCGGGAAGCCATCTTCGGCCGGTGGCGGGGCACAGGAGAAGGGAGCTGTTCAACCTGGGAGCCCCGAATGAAGAAACGAACTGCCCTGGTCGCCGCGACGGCGGCAATACTCGCCCCACTGGCCGCGCATGGCCAGATGACCAGCGACCAATTCAAGAACTGGTGGACCTACGAGCAGAGGACCTACGAGCCGAGCACGTGGTGGGACGACCGCTGGTATGTCACGCCCTTCGTCGGCGGCGTCGCCGAAGACAGCCGCCATCACACCGACAATGGCTGGCAAACGGGAATAGCGGTCGGGAGACCGCTCAATCCCGCATTCAACGTCGAGCTGCGGCCGTTCTACGAGCACGCCTCGGGCAACACTGGTCCGGCGCTCAAGCAATGGGGCGCGACCGTCGACGGCCTGTGGTTCTTCCAGCGCCGCTACGGCTACGACAACTGGAATCAACCGCAGCCCTACCTGGTGGCGGGCCTCGGAGCCGCGCGCGACGACTGGAGCTTCGTCGCCAATGCCGGCGCCGGGATCGTGGTGAAGTTCTCGGATTGGGGGCGGTTCGTCGGGGATGTCCGGTACCGCTACGAGAATGCGAGCCCCCACAACTTCAACGACTGGATCTTCACCGTCGGTCTGCAGATTCCCCTGGGAGCGCCACCCCGCCTGGCGGAGGCTCCGCGGGCTGCTCCGCCGCCGGCACCGCGGGTCGAACCGCCGCCGCCTCCTCCTCCGCCGCCTCCGCCGCCGAGGCCCCAGCCCACCTCGCGCAGCTTCACGATTTCGGGTGACGGGATGTTCGAATTCGACCGGGCCGATCTGACCGCCATGGGACGAACCCGCATCGACGAGATCGTCCGGACGGCTCGCGGCGCGGGCTTCAGCGCGACGTCGATCGCGCTCACCGGCTACACCGATCCGCTGGGGTCCACGAAGTACAACCAGGCGCTCTCGGAGCGGCGGGCGGCCGCTGTGCGCGACTACCTCGTGTCGCAGGGCATCTCGCCGAGCATCGTGAGCGCCGAGGGGCGCGGCGAGGAGGACCTCAAGGTCACCGAGGCCGATTGCCGGGCGAGGGGCGAGGCGAAGACCCGCAAGGCGCTGATCGCGTGCCTCGCGCCGGACCGCCGCGTCGAGGCCATGATCACGGGGATGCAGCAGCCGGCGCCCTGAAAGCACGCCCGGCTCTCAGGCCGACCTCCCGACGCCATCGATTCGCCCCGCCGCAACGGCGGGGCTTTTCTTTCGCCGATCGTCGGGCGCCGCAACGCTAGTCGAGGCTCTTCTCGTAGACCAACGAGCGCCGCTGCCAGTTGTACAGGTCGCGCTTCTGGGTCGGGAGCCTGGCGGGAGCGCTCTCCACGAATCCGCGCTCGAGGAACCAGCCCGACGTGCGAGTCGTGAGCACGAAGAGCCGCGTGAGTTTGAGCTTCCTGGCGCGCCGCTCGATCTCGTGCATCAGCGCCTCGCCGTAGCCCTCGCGGCGGAAGTCGGGATGCACCGCGAGCGCAGCCAGCTCGCCCGCGCGCTCCTCGGGGAAGGCGTAGAGTGCGGCGCAGCCGACGATCGCGCCGTCATGCTCCGCCACGACGAAGCGCTCGATCTCGACCTCCAGGCGCTCGCGCGAGCGGCGCACCAGGATACCTTCCGCTTCGAGCGGCCCGATGATCGAGAGGATGCCGCCGACGTCGTCGATCGTGGCGCTTCGCAGGTGCGCGAGCGGCGAGGCGGCGACCATGGTGCCCACGCCGTCGCGGGTGAAGAGCTCGAGCAGCAGGGCCCCGTCGCGGTGCCGGCTGATCAGGTGCGCGCGCTTGACGCCGTTGTCGCAGGCGCGGACCGCGCACGGAAGGTAGTGCAGGACGTCGGGAGCGAGCTTGGCACCGCGCTCGAGCAGGTCCTCGGCCTGCCGCGTCGAGAGCTCGGTCAGCAGCTGGCGCCGCCCGTTGCGGACGCCGTCGGTTTCCATGAGAAAGATGAGCTTGTGCGCCGACAGCCGCACCGCGACCTGGGTCGCGACCTCCTCGAGCGCGAGGTTGAAGATCTCGCCCGTGGGCGAATAGCCGAGAGGGGAGACGAGGACCAGGTCGCCGTCGTCGAGGCGCTGGCGCAACGCCTCGATGTCGATGCGGCGCACCTCGCCGGTCAGCCCCATGTCGATCCCGTCGAGGACGCCGATCGGCCGCGCCGTGATGAAGTTTCCGCCGCCGACGCGGATGCGCGCACCCGCCATCGGCGAATTGGCGATGCCCAGCGACAGGAGCGCCTCGATGCGGCTGCGCGCGTGGCCCATGCCCTCGAGCACGCAGTCCATCGTCTCCGCGTCGGTGATGCGCAGCCCGCGGTGATAGCGGCTCGCGATGTTCTGCTGCTTGAGGATCGCCTCGATCTGCGGCCTCGATCCGTGAACGACGACGAGGCGGATGCCCAGGCTGTGCAGCAGGTTGAGATCGTGGACGATGCCGAGAAAGGTCTCGTCGGCAACGACTTCGCCGCCGAAGGCGATCACCAGCGTCTTCCCGCGCAGCGCGTGAATGTACGGAGCCGCCGAGCGGATCCACGGCACGAACGACGCGGGATCGAAGCGCATCTAGGGACGAAACCGGCCGGTCGGCGCGCCGGGCCGGAAAGGCCGCTCGAAGCGCATGCGGTTGAGCTCCGCCGGCCGCTTGCGGATCACGTGCTCGGCGAATCGCGCGAGCGTCGCGTAGCTGTCGTTGCGCACGAGATGCGCGTACCTGAGCTCGTCCGGCGCGCGCGTCGGATCGCACACGAAGTCGTCCCTCCGCCACTGGACCTGCCGGCCGTGGAACCAGGCGACCATCTGCTGCTCGCTCATGCCCTGCGTGGCGCCGCGCAGCACCATGTCCTCGTAGCAGCGTCGCCAGTGCGTCGCGAGACTCCGCTCCTCGGCGTGCGGACGACCTGCGGCGAGCAGCGCGAGGTAGCCCAGGATGGTCTTGTTGGCGATCTGGGCGGCGGAGCGCACGGGGTAGTGCGCGAGCCCGATGCCCGCGAGCGCCGGCAGGGGAAGGCGCGCGGCGGGCGCGCCGATGCGCAGCAGGCCGTGGCTGCCCTGATCGAGAACCAGCGCAGGATCGTCCTCGAAGGCCCGCGTCAGCACGACCTTCTCGATCGTAGCCTCGTCGCGAAGCCGGTGCCGGATCCGGCGCAGCGGATTGATCTCGCCTGGAGCATCCTCAGCCGTGGGCACGAACGTGCGCCAGGCGAGCCTCGCGGCCGGCACGTCCGGCGGCAGGGAGCCGAGCGCGGCTTCGATCGACTGGCGTTCGTCGGGGACGAGAAACTCGTCGGCATCGAGGACGAATACGAAATCGGACGGCAGCGCGGCGTGTGCGCGGCGCGCGAGCCAGGTGAGACGCTCGGCCTGCAGGTACGCCGGCTCGTCGTCGATGACGAGCGTCATCGGCAAGCCTTCGGCTCCGAGCGCCCCGAGGATCTCGTCGGTGCCGTCCTCCGGGCAGTGGACGATCACGAAGAGATGATCGAGTAGGCGCAGCGTATGGCGCACGAAGGCCTCGACGATATCCGCGTCGTTCCGGATCATCGATATGCCGACGATTCTCAGCGTGCGCGCCACGGGCGGAGAGTCTATTCAAATCGGCGGCGATTCTCAATGCGCAGCGCGGTTCGCCTATAATCGGGCTGCGTTCCGTCGATCCGCATGTCTTCCCCGCTCCTAAGCGATCTCAACGCCGAGCAGCTCGCCGCGGTGACGCTGCCGCACGGCTCGGCGCTGATTCTCGCCGGAGCCGGCAGCGGGAAGACGCGCGTGCTGACGACGCGGATCGCGTGGCTGCTCGCGACGGGACAAGCGAGCCCGCAGTCGATCCTCGCGGTGACGTTCACGAACAAGGCCGCCCGCGAGATGCTCGCCCGCCTTTCCGTGCTGACTCCCGTGAACATCCGCGGCATGTGGATCGGCACCTTCCACGGGCTGTCCAACCGGATGCTCCGCGCGCACTATCGCGACGCCGGGCTGCCGCAGCTCTTCCAGATCATTGACACGCAGGATCAGCTGGCCCTGATCAAGCGCCTTTATCGCACCCACGGCATCGACGCCGATCGCTTTCCGCCGCGGCAGCTGCAGGCGCTGATCAACGACTCGAAAGAGGGCGGCCGGAGGCCCAACCAGGTCGAGGCGCAGGACGAGTTCACGCGGCGCCAGGTCGAGCACTTCGCGCTCTACGAGGAGGCCTGCGCGCGGGAAGGCGTGGTCGACTTCCCCGAGCTCCTGCTTCGCAGCTTCGAGCTTCTCACCCGGCACGAGCGACTGCGCGAGCACTACCAGCGCCGGTTCTCGCATCTGCTGGTCGACGAGTTCCAGGACACCAACGAGCTGCAGTATCGCTGGCTCAGGCTGCTCGCCGGCCGCGATGCGGCGGTGTTCGCGGTCGGCGACGACGACCAATCGATCTACGCATTCCGCGGCGCGAACGTCGCCAACATGCAGCACTTCGAGCATGATTTCGGCACGCCGCAGGCGCCGGTCAAGCTGATCAAGCTGGAACAGAACTACCGGTCCCACGGCCACATCCTCGACGCCGCGAACGCGCTCATCCGGCACAACCGGAGCCGGCTCGGAAAGGATCTGTGGACCGCGGACGCGCGAGGCGAGCCGATACGGGCCTTCGCGGCGCCGAGCGACCTCGACGAAGCGGCATTCATCGTCGACGTCATCAGAGGCCTCGTCGACGAAGGCGTCTCGCCCGCGGAGATCGCCCTGCTCTACCGGTCCAACGCCCAGTCGCGCGTTCTCGAGCACGCGCTGTTCAATGCCGCGATGCCCTACCGGGTGTACGGCGGGATGCGCTTCTTCGAGCGCGCCGAGGTCAAGCACGCGCTCGCCTACCTGCGCCTTCTCGCCGCTCCCGACGACGACGGCGCGTTCCTGCGCGTGGTCAACTTTCCCCCGCGCGGCGTGGGAGCGCGAACGCTCGAAACGCTGCAGGATCACGCGCGTCTCGCCGGGACCAGCCTGTGGCAGGCCGCGTGCTCGACCAAGGTGGCCGGGAAGAGCGGCGCCGGTCTCGCGGCCTTCGTCCGCCTGATCGAGACCATGCGCGTCGCGACCCAGGGGCTCGCGCTCGGCGAGATCGTCGAGCACGTGATCGACGGGAGCGGGCTCGGGTCTCACTACGCGGCGGGGAAGGACGGCCGCGAGCGCGTCGAGAACCTCGAGGAGCTCGTCAACGCCGCGGAGGGCTTCGTGCGGGAGGCGGCGCTCCAGGTCGCCGGCGAAGCGGAGGCCGAGACCGGCGACGCGCTGACCTCTTTCCTCGCGCACGCGGCGCTCGAAGCGGGCGAGACGCAGGCCACCGAGGGAAGCGCCGCGCTGCAGCTCATGACGGTGCACGCCGCGAAAGGCCTGGAGTTCCACACCGTCTTCGTGAGCGGGCTCGAGGAGGGCATCTTTCCGCACGAGAACAGCCTCTCGGAGTACGACGGCGTGGAAGAGGAGCGTCGCCTCGCCTACGTCGCCATCACGCGCGCCCGAAGGCGCCTCTACCTGACTCACGCGCAGAGCCGGATGCTGCACGGGCAGCTTCGCTACAACGTGCCGTCGAGATTCTTCGACGAGGTTCCCGCGGCGCTGGTGCGCTGGCTCTCGGCGAAGCGCGTCGACAGCACCGAGCGCGCGCCGAGGGCGGAATCCGGGGGCTACGAGGCGCGCAGCGCCCCGGCCTGGCGCATCGGTCAGAGCGTGAAGCACGCGAGGTTCGGGCTGGGGATCATCATCGACGCCGAAGGCCGCGGCACCGATGCGCGGGTCCAGGTGAACTTCCGCGACGCCGGCGTGAAGTGGCTGGCGATCGAATATGCGAAGCTTCAGCCGGCCTGACCGCCGACGGCCGGCGGCTCGTCGGGATGGAATACGTCGCGATAGGCGACGTAGTCGGCGATCTGGAAAGTCGCGAGGAAAACCAGCATGTACGGGAAGACGACGCCGATCCCGATGACCGCCCCTGCCGTATCTCCGACGGTCCTGGCGAGCGTCGCCCCGAGCGCGGGTAGCACGCCGCCGTAGAAGAGCACGGCCAGCCCGAACACGCTCGCGGGCCGCCAGTTCACGAGCGCGGCGCGCAGGCTGGTCTTGAGCGCGAGGAACGGTCCGGCGTCGTGGAAGACGACCAGCGCGGGCGCGAACCACAGCGCGAGAATCGTCGGCAGGCCGCACAGGACGCCGAACAGGAAGGCGAGCTGCAGACGGCCGCTCGTCTGCATCTCCTCGTCCGGCTCGTCGCCGCCGGAGAGCCAGGCCACGAGCGCGCCGCCGTCGACGAGCGACGTTGCCCAGACCGCGAGCATCATCCCCGCAAAGAAAGCCAGGCCGAGCGGCAGCAGCGCCCAGAGATTGCTTCGAAAGCCTCGGAAGAGGTCGCGAAACGCGGGCCTGCCGCCGCGCTCCTGGCTCCACGCGGCGGCGAGGAACCCCACTGTCAAGACCGGCTTCAGGATGGAGGCCGCGAGCTTGCCCAGCGAGGGCCAGGGGCCGAGCTCCGCCAGCGCGACCAGCAGATAGTAGACGACCAGCAGCAGAAGCCACGGCAGCGGTGCGGCGCGGAACATCGCGTAGGCTCGGCGCAACCAGAACAGGCCGCGGCGAGCGTCGCGGCGCACGAAAGCGATGCCGGAGGATGGCGCGTCGGAAAGGTTCACAGGTCAGGGAAGCGCGGCTCGGCGGCGACGCGGCTCCTCAGTATGCGCTCGAAAGACTGCGGATCGTGCGCGTGGGTGAGCTCGCCGGCTCGCGGGATGTGCAGGTCGTAGAGGCGCGACAGCCAGAAGCGCAAGGCCGCGGCGCGCAACAGCGGACCCCATAGCGCGCGCTCCTCGAAGCCGAGCGGTCGCAGCGCGTCGTAGGCGCCGACCAGCGCGCGCACGCGGGCCGGGTCGAGATGGCCGGAGCGGGCGTCGTCCGGCTGCAGGCACCAGTCGTTGACCGTGATCGCGAGATCGTAGGCCAGAGCGTCCGTGGCCGCGAAGCCGAAGTCGATGATTCCCGACACGTCGTTGCCGACGAAGAGCACGTTGTCGCAGAACAAATCGCCGTGGATCGCCGCCCTCGGCAATCGCGCCTTGGCGAGCCCCGACTGGTACTTGAGCTCGGAGGCGACCAGTGCCTCCTGCTCCGCCGTGAGCTGCGCGCGCACCGCACGCGCGGCCTGCCGCCACCAGCCCGGGCCGCGCCGGTTGTTGAGCCGCCCGCGGTACGATCTCGCCGCGAGGTGAAGCTCGGCGAGCGCGCGGCCGACGGCCTCGCAGTGCTCGGCGTCGGGATCCTCGACCGGCGCCCCGTCGAGGCGCGCGACGAGCCCGGCCGGCTTGCCGTTGAGAAAGCTCCACAGCGCGCCCGTGCGATCCGCCTCCGGCGCTGGAACCTTCACGCCGGCGCGGGCAAGGTGCGCCATCAGATTGAGGTAGAACGGGAGCTCGTCCGGAGGCAGGCGCTCGTAGAGCGTGAGGACGTAGCGGCCCTTCTCGGTGGTGAGAAAGTAGTTGCTGTTCTCGATGCCGGAGGCGATCGGCTCGAAGGCCTGAACCGTGCCCAGCGCGTAGCGCGTGAGCCACGCGGAAAGCTCCTCGGCGGTGACGGCGGTGTAGACCGACATTCTCCAGCGCGACCGCGCGCGGCGCGGTTGCGATCCCTCTCGTTCGGCGCTCAGCTCAGAAGGAGAACAGCACCCACAACGGGACCCGCAGCCCCGTGTCGAGACTGTCGCGACGGATGAACGTCCCGTCGCTGTTGGCCACGAGATAGTACGGCCGTCCGTGCACCGGAGTGACCTTGACCATCGTCAACCTGCCGTTGACCCGGTACTCCTCGACCGTTTCGTGCTCGCGCTGGATGATCGTGACCTGCGGCTGAAGGTCCGGATCGTTGGCGATCTCGGGCGGCGGAGGGGGCGCCTCGGGCAACGGCTGGAGGTCGGGCGGAGGCGGTGCTTTTTCCGCCGCCGCTGTCAGCGCGATCCCGACAACGAGCACCCCGGCGAGCATGGCAAGGCAATGACGCATTGGGCGAGATCTCGGGCGAGCTGCCATTCTAGCAAATGGCGGCGACGCCGCGGATTGCGACAGTAGCTTAGAGGTTCAACATCTTGTCGCGTTCCGCGCGCGTCGGCTGGAAGCCCCGGGTCTCGTAGTAGTCGAAGATCGCCTCGACGATCGCTTCGGGCTCGTCTATCACCTGCATCAGGTCCATGTCCGAGGCGCCGATCATTCCTTCGCCGACGAGCTTGTCGCGCATCCAGTCGAGCAGGCCCTTCCAGAACTCTGCGCCGACCAGGATGATCGGGATCTTCCGGCTCTTTCCGGTCTGCACCAGCGTGAGGCATTCGGTCAGCTCGTCGATCGTCCCGAATCCGCCGGGCATCACGACGTAAGCGGACGCGAAGCGGACGAACATCATCTTGCGCGCGAAGAAATAGCGGAAGTCGATCGAGACGTCCTGAAACTCGTTGCCGCTCTGCTCGTGCGGAAGCAGGATGTTGAGTCCGACCGCCGGCGAGCGACCGCCGAACGCGCCGCGATTGGCTGCTTCCATCGTTCCCGGACCGCCGCCGGAGATCACCGCGAATCCGGCGTCGGACAGCAGGCGCGCGATCCATTCCGCCTTGCCATAGTAGGGATGATCGGGCCTGATTCGCGCGCTCCCGAACAGGCTCACGGCCGGACGCACGCCGTTCAGGCGCTCGGTCGCGATCGCGAATTCTGCCATAATGCCGAGCACCCTCCACGCTTCCTGCCCGTTGGTCGAGTACATCGCCTGAGGGTCGATCACCTCGGGAATCTTGCTGGTCGGAATCATGCCGAAGCTCATCCTGGTTGACGGCTCGTCCTACCTGTATCGCGCATTCCACGCGCTGCCGGATCTGCGCACGTCGCGCGGCGAGCCGACCGGCGCGATTCGAGGGGTCGTTGCGATGTTGCGCCGATTGGTAGTCGACGGCAACCCGGATTACTTCGCGGTCGTCTTCGATGCGCCCGGAAAGACGTTTCGCGACGACTGGTATCCCGATTACAAGGCCACCCGCCAGCCGATGCCCGATCCGTTGAGCGCGCAGATCGCTCCGCTGCACGAGCTCATCCGCGCCCACGGCTGGCCGCTGATCATGGTCGAGCGCGTCGAGGCCGACGACGTCATCGGCACGCTGGTGCGCCGGGCCGAATCGCTCGGGATCGAGTCGTTGGTCTCGACGGGGGACAAGGACCTCGCGCAGCTCGTCACTCCTCGCGTGACGCTGGTCAACACGATGAGCAACGAAAAGCTGGATGTGGCCGGTGTCGTCGCGAAGTTCGGCGTCCGTCCGGATCAGGTCCTCGATCTCCTGACGCTCACGGGCGATGCGATCGACAACGTTCCCGGGGTCGCGAAGGTCGGCCCGAAGACCGCGGCGAAGTGGCTCGAGCAGTACGGTACGCTCGAGAGCGTCGTCGCGCACGCGGGCGAGATCGGCGGCGTGGTCGGCGAGAATCTGCGCTCCGTGCTCCACTGGCTGCCGCAGGCGAAGAAGCTGCTCACGATCAAGACCGACTGCGAGCTGCCGTTCGGGCCGGGCGACCTGGCGCTTCGTCCCGTCGATGCCGAGGCGCTCAGAGGCCTCTACGAGCGCTTCGAGTTCAGGCAGTGGATCAGCGACATCGAGACCGGAAAAGGCTCGGCCGCGCTGCCGCCGTCGGACGAAGCGGGGGCTGCGGTCCGCCCCGAACCGCGGCCGAGACCCGAGCGCAGCTACGAAGCGCTGCTCGATGCCGCGGCCCTCGACGCGTGGCTCGCCGCCGTCGAGCGCGCCGCTCTCGCAAGCTTCGGCACGCACGCGATCGGTTCCGATCCCATGCGGGCGAGCCTGGTCGGGGTTTCGTTTGCGATCGAGCCCGGGCGGGGGGCGTACGTGCCGCTCGCGCACCGCTATGCGGGGGCGCCGGCGAGCCTGCCGGCGGAGGCGGTCCTCGCGCGGCTGAAGACCTGGCTCGAGAACCCTCGGGCGAAGAAGCTCGGGCACGACCTCAAGCGCGACCAGCACGTGCTCGCCAACCACGGCATCGCGCTCGCCGGCGCGCAGGAAGACACGCTGCTGGAATCGTACCTTCTCGAGTCCCATCGCTCGCACGATCTGGACGATCTCGCTGCCCGCCATCTCGACGTGAGGATCACCGCTTACGACGAAGTCGCGGGAAAGGGCGCGAACCGGATCGACTTCGATCAGGTGCCCGTCGAGCGCGCCGCCGAGTATGCGGCCGAACGCGCCGACGTCACGGTCCAGGTGCATCGCTTTCTCTCCCCGCGCATCGCCGCCGACACAGAGCTCGAGCAGCTGTACCGGTCGATCGAGATGCCGACGCGCGAAGTGCTCTTCCGCATGGAGCGCAACGGCGTTCTCGTCGACGCGCGCCTGCTGGCCGAGCAGAGCCGGCAGCTCGGCGAGCGGCTCGTCGCGCTCGAGCAGCAGGTCTTCCAGCTCGCCGGCGGCCCGTTCAACCTCGGCTCTCCGAAGCAGCTCGGCGATGTCCTGTTCGAGCGCATGAAGCTGCCGGTGGTCAAGAAGACGGCGACCGGGCAGCCGTCGACCGACGAGGACGTCCTCGAAGGGCTGGCGGCCGACTACCCGCTGCCGAAGCTCGTCCTGGAGCACCGCGGTTTGTCGAAGCTCAAGTCGACCTACACCGACAAGCTGCCGCAGATGATCAATCCGCGGACGGGCCGGGTCCACACGAGCTTCGGGCAGGCGACGGCGGTCACCGGAAGGCTCGCGAGCACCGATCCGAACCTGCAGAACATACCGGTGCGCACCGCGGAGGGACGGCGGATCCGCGAAGCCTTCGTCGCGCCGCCCGGCCATGCACTGCTCTCCGCGGACTATTCGCAGGTCGAGCTTCGGATCATGGCGCACCTTTCGGGAGACGCGTCGCTGCGCCGCGCGTTCGAGGCGGGCGAGGACGTCCACCGCGCGACGGCGGCGGAAGTCTTCGGCGTGCCGATCGCGGAGGTGACCCCCGATCAGCGCCGCTACATCAAGGCCGTGAACTTCGGGTTGATCTACGGGATGAGCGCGTTCGGCCTCGCCGCGCAGCTCGGGATCGAGCGCGGCGCGGCGCAGCAGTTCATCGATCGCTATTTCGCGCGCTACCCGGGCGTCGCCGAGTACATGCGAAGCACGCGCGAGCTGGCGCGCAGGGAGGGCTTCGTGAAGACGGTCTTCGGGCGGCGCCTGTGGCTGCCCGACATCAACGCCGGCGGCGGTCCGCGGCGGCAGGCCGCCGAGCGCGCTGCGATCAATGCGCCGATGCAGGGCACGGCGGCGGATCTCATCAAGCTGGCGATGGTCGCGGTGCAGGCGTGGCTTGACCGCGAGAAGCTCGGCGCGCGGTTGATGCTCCAGGTCCACGACGAGCTCGTGTTCGAGGTTCCCGACGCCGAGATCGAGCGGTTGCGAGCGGAGCTACCGAAGCTGATGGCGGCGGTGGCGAGCCTCGAGGTCCCGCTGGTCGTCGACGTCGGCGTCGGGCCGAACTGGGATCGCGCGCACTAGGAGCCGCGACCATCCGTGGCGAAGTCAGTTGTGTCGCGTAACGTTGTCGTGCACATGAAGAGCTAGTGCCGGGCCTCGCCACGCGGCTGCAACCGTTCATGGGTCCGCCGGGCCCGTTTGTAAGTCTGACAAGCTGTCGCCCACCACGCACGTTAAGTTAGCTCGTCGTCGTTCCTCCTCTCTGGCGTGCTCGTTCCAGCACACGTGGGACACTTGGCGCTGCTGCGCTCCTTGATTCGCCAGGGTGCGGCGGAGGGAAGCTTCGATCGGACGCTCGCCGCCGATGCGCCCGGAGCGGTCGAATTCTTCGCGCGGCTGAAGCGCGCGCTGGTCAGCGGCTATTTCGTCGAGGAAGATCCGAACACCGGTCAAGTCCAGTCGGTGCCGGTGCCCGGCTACGTATTCTGGCCGGATGATCGCAACAGCGGCTCGCCTCCGGTTGGCTTCGGGCTCTTCCGTGCGCTCGAAGGGGGCTACGAGCTTTGGCTTGCCGGCCTCGAGTTCGAGCGTCGCGGCGACGGCCATGGACGAGCGCTCGTCGAGGCGCTGCTCGCCACGCCGCCGGGAAAGAAGACCTGGGTCCTGCGGATTCCCCGCGGCTCGCGTTACACCGCCGTCGTGCAGCATCTCCTCGGACCGTACGGCTTCGATCACGCGGGCGACACCGCGCATCTTCGCTGGTTCGTTCGCCGCAGCGCTCCGGGGTCGGTGACCGCGCGGGTCAGCGCTGCGCTCGCCGGTCACCCGCCGCCGAACTGATCGGCCGATTCCGTGGGATCCGCCCGCACGCCCCTGGCGTGCGGCCTCAAGGCGACGCGCCGCCGCCGGCTCGACGCGCCTCCGGTCAGCCGCTGTCCCTGTCCTCGAAGATGTCGCAGTACGACGCGTAGATCGAGGTGACGGAGACGGGCACGAGGACAAGCCAGCCCAGTCCGAAGGGGATCGAAGCGACGATCACGAGGACGATCCCGATCGCGCCGTACGCGAGAAAGGGCACGACGTTGCGCAGGCAGCCGGCGAACGACGCCTTCATCGCCTGCGGCGCGTCCATTCCGCCGAGCATGATCAGCGCGGGTGCGAACCAGATCGCCATTACCAGCGGCACCAGAAGCAGCAGGAAGAACAGAAAGCCCAGCAGCACCGCGACCACCGCACTGCTGAAGGCGATTCCCTCCTGCGTCCAGTCGGTCGAGCCGGTGATCACGCCGAGAATCGAGACGCCGAAGATTGCGATCATGATCCCGCCGATCGCCACCGAGATGACGACGAGCAGCACGGTGTAGATGATGCCCGCTTTCAGCAACGCGCCCGCGCGCTGGCTGAACCCCGCGACGAGATGGGCAAAGAGCAGAGGGTTGCCCCGATCGATCGCGCGGCATCCGACCATGAGCCCGCCGATGAACAGCGGCCAGAGCACCTCGCCGGCCAGGGCGATGAGCTGCCCGAGAACCGGAAGGGTCCCGGCGGCGCTGGCGATCAGGGCCGCGGCGCAGAGCACGAGCGAGATCAGCAACCAGTTCGCGACGCTCGGCGTGAACAGGCGCCAGCCTTCGATCCACCACGAAACACCCCGGCCGGCCGCGACCGTCCGAGGCTCCGGAGCGGCGGGGACGGGCGGGATCGCGGGTACGCTTGCGGTCGACTCGTTGGCCATCGTCAATCCTCCTCTGGCTCCTGGAGCAGCCTCCGGGGCACCCGTCGGCAGACCCGCCCTGAGGCTCCGATTTGGGTTGCGCGCCCTCTCTTACCCCGAAGCTCGACGAACAACGAGCTCCCCGCCCGGCGCTGCCAGGACACCTTAGCACACGGCCCATGGGCGCGCGCCTGGGCCTGCCCCTTGCTTGGCGGTTCGCCCTCGCCCCTTTTTTTCCCCAGCGGCTTGATTTGGCGCGGCTTCTCCCCTATTATTAGCACTCGCTCAGAAAGAGTGCTAACAGGGCGCAGAGTTCAGGTACCTTGCCTTCGCCCACAGGGCGGGCAGGCCATGCGATTGTTCGATACAAATTTCCATGGAGTGAGCACTAACATGAAGATTCGTCCTCTACACGACCGGGTGATCGTCAAGCGGCTCGAGGAAGAACGCAAGTCGGCGGGCGGCATCGTCATCCCCGACACGGCGGCCGAGAAGCCGTCGCAAGGCGAGATCCTCTACGTGGGTCCCGGCAAGACCGACGACAGCGGCAAGCTCGTCGCGATGGGTGTGAAGCCCGGCGACAAGATTCTGTTCGGCAAGTATTCCGGCCAGGAATTCAAGATGGACGGGCAGGATCTGCTGCACATGCGCGAAGACGACATCATCGGCGTCATCGCCTGAAGACGGGCGCAATTCACCGGTCAACATCACAAGCATCTAGGAGCTAAGGAAAATGGCAGCCAAGGACGTACGCTTTCACGATAGCGCACGCGACAGGATGATGAACGGGGTCAACGTGCTGGCCAATGCGGTCAAGGTCACGCTGGGCCCGAAGGGTCGGAATGTCGTGCTCGAGCGCAGCTTCGGCGCCCCGACGATCACCAAGGACGGTGTGTCGGTCGCCAAGGAAATCGAGCTCAAGGACAGGTTCGAGAACATGGGCGCGCAGATGGTCAAGGAAGTTGCGTCCAAGACCTCGGACGTCGCCGGCGATGGCACGACCACGGCGACGGTGCTCGCGCAGTCGATCGTCGCGGAGGGCATGAAATACGTCGCGGCGGGCATGAACCCGATGGATCTGAAGCGCGGCATCGACAAGGCGGTCATCGCCACGGTCGAGGAGCTCAAGAAGATCAGCAAGCCGTGCACGACCAGCAAGGAAATCGCCCAGGTGGGCTCGATCTCGGCCAACGCCGACGAGTCGATCGGCAAGACAATCGCCGACGCGATGGAGAAGGTCGGCAAGGAAGGGGTGATCACGGTCGAGGACGGCAAGGGCCTCGAGAACGAGCTCGAGCTGGTCGAGGGCATGCAGTTCGACCGCGGCTACATCTCGCCGTACTTCATCAACAATCCCGACAAGCAGGTCGCGGTCCTCGAGGATCCGTACATCCTCCTGCACGACAAGAAGATCTCGAACATCCGTGATCTCCTGCCGCTGCTCGAGCAGGTCGCGAAGGCCGGACGGCCGCTGCTGATCATCGCGGAAGACGTCGACGGCGAAGCGCTCGCGACGCTGGTGGTCAACAACATCCGCGGCATCCTCAAGACGGTCGCGGTCAAGGCGCCCGGGTTCGGCGATCGCCGCAAGGCGATGCTCGAAGACATCGCGATCCTTACGGGCGGCACGGTGATCGCGGAAGAGCTGGGGCTCAAGCTGGAGAACGCGACGCTGAAGGACCTCGGCCGCGCGAAGAAGGTCGAGGTGGCCAAGGAAGACACGACCGTCATCGACGGCGCGGGCGACAAGTCGGCGATCGAGGCGCGGGTCAAGAACATCCGCGTGCAGATCGACGAAGCGACCTCCGACTACGACAAGGAGAAGCTGCAGGAGCGCGTGGCGAAGCTCGCCGGCGGCGTGGCGGTGATCAAGGTCGGCGCGGCGACCGAAGTCGAGATGAAGGAGAAGAAGGCCCGCGTCGAGGACGCTCTGCATGCGACGCGTGCGGCCGTCGAGGAAGGCATCGTGGCCGGCGGCGGCGTGGCGTACCTGCGCGCGCGGGCGAACCTGAAGAAGATGAGCGGCAGCAACCCCGACCAGGAAGCGGGCATGAAGATCGTGCTGCGCGCCCTCGAGGAGCCGCTGCGGCAGATCGTCGGCAACGCCGGCGACGAGCCCTCGGTCGTGCTCAACAAGGTCGTCGAAGGCAAGGGCAACTTCGGGTTCAACGCCGCGACCGGCGAATACGGCGATCTCGTCGAGATGGGCGTGCTCGATCCGACCAAGGTGGCGCGCTTCGCGCTGCAGAACGCGGCGTCCGTGGCCGGCTTGATGCTCACGACCGACGCCATGGTGGCCGAGCTGCCGAAGGACGAGAAGCCGATGGCTGGCGGAGGCATGGGCGGGATGGGCGGCATGGGCGACATGGACATGTAAGTCCGGCAAGCCCGGCAATCGCTGTCGAAAAGACGACGCCCCGCGAAAGCGGGGCGTCGTCTTTCGCGGTCCCGCGAATGCGGGCCGTCGTCATCTCCGGCGCCGAACCGCCTATTGCAGCGGCACGCGGAACACGGCTCCGAAGTAGGTGAGGCCGTTGTTCGGCTCCTTGATCGCTCCGTTCGAGACGTGCTGGACCAGCGCCCCGACCTCGTAGCGATGCTTGTCTCCGAAGCCGAAGCCTACGACGCCGATTTCGCCGAACTGAAATGCCGTGCTGAACCCCCGCTCCGTATTGATGCGCGTCTCCGAGATGAGGTGCGCGCCGATCCCGGCTTCCAGGAACGGGCGTATCGCCGCGACGTCGGGACCGGACCAGTGAAAAATCGGCGTCAGGCCGAAATCCCAGATCGAGCTGTTGCTCGCCGGATGCTCGTGGCCTCGCCAGTAGGCGACCTGAGCGGCGAGCCGCAGGTCGATCCCGGCGCTCTTCAGAGGCGCGCAGGCGCAGATCGAGTCCCAGCGAACCCCGATGCCGTAGATCGCGATGTTGTCGCCGTAGCCGCCGGTGAAGTCGAGCCCGTCGGGCGCGAGCGAGCTCGCCGCCGCGAGCACGGGTGCTCCGGCAAGCAGCAGTGCCAGCGTTCCGGCACGAATCGACCCGCCGGCACGGCGAAAGCGTCGGATCCTCATAGGCTGCCCGGAAATGAGCGGCGCAAAAGAATGCGCCGGTCGCGCTCCCTTGAAGAACTGTCCTCTAGGCGACGACGCATTCTAGGGAACCGTCGCCACGCCGGCAAGCGCGCTTTGCGCGCCCGATGCGGCCTCAGCGGTGATGCGCGCGAAGCTCCGCCTCCACCGGAGAATCGTTCCGGACCTCTGCATCGACCGGAATCTCGCGGCGCACGCCGTCGCCGGTCTCGACGATCAGAGTCAGCGCGACGCGATCGCGGAGCTTGAGAGGGCGGACGAGACGCTCGAGCGTGATGCGCGCTCCGCCGGGCCTGAGCGATACCGATCGTCCGGCGGGAAGGGGCAGCGCGGGCACCGCGGTCGATTCGGGCCCGCGCAGCCGGGCTTCTCCGGCGACGCTCGAGCGCACCCCGAGCAAGCTCGCGGCTTCGCTGCTCGTAAGGACCATGTAGGCCTCGGTCGACCGGACACCGGGCTTGACCCATGGCTGGTTCACGGTGAAGACACCCTGGGCCGCCGAAGCGCCGAAGCACAGCGCGCTGGCGAACGCGAGCAGGGACGCCCGACACCGGCGCTGCAGCGGCTGACTCGCGAGGCGCACGCCCGCCATTCTAGCGGTGAGCGGACCGGGAACCCCCGGGGCGAAGCAAAATGCATTAGACTTGACGCCGTTTCCGCGTCCGGCGCTGGTGCGCGACGCGCCGACGACGTCAAGCACCGCGATTGCGAGGCGCGACGGACCAGGAGGGAGAGGAGCCCGCTCGCATGACCTCGGGGATGTTGTTCGCTCTCGCCATCGGCACGCTGATCGTGTTCGTGCTCGTCGGGCTGATGCGCCGGAGCCGCGACGAAAAGCGGCCCGATCAGCTCGGCGCGGACACCCAGAGCACGGCGGCCCAGTGGACCGAGGGCGAGACGACCCGGCTGCTGTCGAGCGCCGAGGTTCCGGGGCTCTACCTGCTCCGGCCGCGGTTCCTCTCCAAGGCCGAGAACGTCGTCTATCTGCTGCTCAAGGCCGCGTTTCCCAGGCACGAGATCTTCGCCCGCGTGCGCCTCGCCGACGTCCTCCAGGTCAAGATCGGTCCGCAGGGGATGGAGAGGCTGCGCGCGTTCCGCAAGATCGCCAACCAGCACGTCGGCTTCGTCGTCTGCGATCGCGATATGACCATCGTCGCGATCGTCGATGCCAAGGAGCCCGAGCAGGTGCAGAACCCGCGCGACCAGAAGCTCGAGATCATCAAACAGCGCTGCCTTCAGGCCGCGCAGGTCAAATACATCTGCGTGTATCCGCCGACGCTGCCGCGCTATCGCGAGCTGCGCACGCAGGTGCTGGGCCCGGCAGCCGAGCTCGTCTGAGCGTTCGCGCGCTCTGCGCGAGGCGGAGTCTGCGGGCGGCTGCCCCGCATCGTGAGCCAGGTTCCGGCCAGGATCAGCATTGCGCCGAAGAGCATGTCGCGCGTGAGCGGCTCGCCAAGGAGCGCCACGCCCCAGAGCACGCCGAAGAGCGGAATGAGGAAGGTCACGGTCAGCGCGCGCGTCGGGCCGACGTTGGCGATCAGGCGGAAATACAGCCGGTAGGCGTAGGCCGTCGAAGCGACCGCCAGCGCCAGCACGTTCACGGCCACCAGTGCACTCGGTGGCGACGGCAGAGCGCCTCCGGCGGCCGCAGGCGCGAGCACGAGCGTGGCCGCGAGGAGGCTGTACAGCGCGATCGCATGGCTGGGAATCTCGCGCATGCGAACCTTGGTGTAGACCCCGCCGATGCCGTAGCAGAGCGCGGCGCCGAGGCACGCGAGCGTCGCGAGCCACGCCCCCTCGCCGGAGCCTCCCGCCTGCCAGCCGACGACCCAGGCCACGCCGCCGATGCCCAGGCCCATGCCCGCGAGCTGTCGCAGCGTCAGCGGCTCCTTGAGCCACAGCGCGGCAGCCAGCGCGCCGAAGAACGGGCTCGTGGCGTTGAGGATCGCCGCTGTCGACGCGCTCACGTATTGCTCGGCGAACGCGTAGAGCGCGAAGGGCAGGGCGGAATTCACCGTCCCCACGACGAGATAGTCCCGCCAGCGCTCGCGCAGTGGCGGAACGTCGCGCCGCAGCAGCGCGACGGCCAGCAGCGTGACGAAAGCGAGCGCGACTCGGGAAAATGCGAGCCAGAGCGGGCCGAGCGCCGGCACCGCGACGCGAATGAAGGCGAACGAGCCGCCCCAGAGCCCGGCCAGCACGAGGAGCCGGACGACGTCCGATGCCGCCATGGCTTACCCGACGCGGACTCGCGCGGGCGCGGCCCGCGGCTCGCGTTCCACCCCGAGCGGCAGCTGACCACGCAGACCCGCATGGGCGCGCTCGTGGTCGAGCAGCCATTGCTTGCGCCACAGGCCGCCGCCGTAGCCTGTGAGCGTCCCGTCCGCGCCGATGACCCGATGACAGGGCACGATCAGGCACAGCGGGTTGTCGCCGTTCGCGCGGCCGACGGCGCGGACCGCCGCGGGCTTGCCGACGACGGTAGCGATGTCGGCGTAGGAACGCGTAGTCCCTGCCGGGATCGTCAGCAACGCCTTCCACACCGCGTTCTGGAACGGCGACCCGCCGACCGCGATCGGCGTCTCGAACGCGAGCGAGCGCCCGGCGAAGTAGGCCTCGAGCTCCGCTTCGATCTGGTCGAGATAGCGATGCGGGCCGGGAAGGATCGCGCGCTTGAGCTTGCGCTGAAGAGTCTCGAGCTCTCGCTCGAGCCCGCGGCGATCGACGAATTCGAGCAGAGCGAGTCCGCCGTCGTCGGCGAGCGCGAGCATCGGTCCGAGCGGCGTTTCGATCCAGCGCGCATAGAGACAGTCGACGCCGTGCGCGCGGCTCGGTGCCGTGCCGAGGAGGCGATTGAAAGCGGTGCGAAAGCCGCTGCCGGATTCGAAGCCTTGATCGAGCTGAAGGTCGAGCATGGATTTCCCCTGGCGCACGCCGGCGAGGGCGAGACCCATGCGTCGCGCGCGATGATAGGCTTGAAAGGTCATGCCGCAGTAGCGCTTGAAGGCGCGCCGTGCCGTGGAAGGGTCGATGCCGCGACGCTCGAGATCCGCATCGCGCAGCCGCCCCGTGGGTTCGGACTCGACCTCGGCAAGCAGGCGCTCCACCACCGCCGGAGCGGTCCCTCCGCGTTCCAGTGGGCGGCAGCGCCGGCAGGGCCGGAAGCCAGCGTGCAGCGCGGCGCTCGCAGACGGGAAGAACTCGACGTTCTTGCGCATGGGCGTGCGAACCCGGCACGTCGGCCTGCAGAAGATGCCGGTCGTGGCGACGCCGACATAGAAGATGCCTTCGAACGTCGGGTCATGATCGAGCAGCGCCCGGTACATCACGTCGGGTGAGGGCAGGGTGAGCTTGGACATGAGCCGATTATAGGTGCGGCCCGAAGCGCCCGTCGTCGAAATTCGGGCGCGAAATTCGGCGGCCGGGACGCCGCCGGAGGACCCGCGAGCGCGGGCCGGAAGGCGCTATTTGGCGACGAAGTTCAGGTACGCCCAGAGCAGGATCAGCGCACCGATCAGCGACAAGAACCAGCCCGCCGGGTGGAACTTGCCCTCGGGGCTTCTCCAGAACAGACTACTGATGATGCCGCCGACGAGCGAGCCGCCGATGCCGAGCGCGACCGTCATCCAGAAGCCCATCGACACGGCTCCCGGGTAGAAGAATCGCGCGAGCAGACCGACAATGAAGCCGACGACGATCATTCCGATGATGCTCATGATGCCCATGACTCATCTCCCCCGTTGCGCGAGCCCGACGTCGCAGAGCGGCTGTCACGGCATGCTAACACAGCGCACGGCGCTTCACGATCCGTAAGGCGGCACCGGGCCGCGACGACCAAGGAGAGAAGCTCGGTCTCGACGGGAGCGACATGACGAATCGACATTCATGGCTGGCCGGACTGGTTGCCGGGGCGATCGCGACGTCGCCGCTGGCGGTGGCGGCGCAGTGCCGGGCGAGCAGCCCCGACCGCCAAGTCGCGCTGTTCGAGCTCTACACCTCGGAGGGCTGCGACAGCTGCCCTCCTGCCGATCGCTGGCTCTCGGCGCTCGGACGCGGCGCCGACGCGAGCCACGCGGTGGCGCTCGCGTTCCACGTCGACTACTGGGATCGCCTCGGCTGGCGCGACCGCTTCGGAAGCGCAGCCTACACCGCGCGGCAGCACCAGCAGGCCCTGCGGCAGCGCGAAGCCTTCGTCTACACACCGCAGGTGCTCCTGCAGGGCGAGGATTTCTCGTGGCGCGAGCCAGGTCAGCCGGCGGCGGCCATCGCGGCGATCAACGCCATGCCGGCGCGCGCGAAGATCGAGGTGATCGCGGCCCCCGCCGAGCGCGGTTCCGCGACGATCGACGTGCGCGCCCGCATCGGCGAGGCACGTGATCGCGCGCATGCGGCGATCGCGGTCGCGCTGGTCCAGGACGGCCTCGCGAGCGACGTGAAAGCCGGCGAGAATGCCGGCCGGCGACTCACCCACGATCATGTCGTGCGCCAATGGCACGCCGGCGAAGCCCGCTTCGATGCCGGCGGCGAGGCGAGCGAGCACCTCGTTTTGGCGCTGCCCGACGATGCCGGGGCGCTGTCGGTCGTGGCGCTCGTGGAGGACGAGGCTAGCGGGACGGTGCTGCAGGCCCTCTCGCTGCCGCTCTGCGCCGCGCCGCGCTAGAGGCGCGCTTTCCGGCGCCGGCCGCTTCAGCCGGCGGCTCGCTCCGGAATCCGCACGACGTGAACGCTGCAGCGCGCGTTGGCGGTGACGCCCGAGGCCGCCGAGCGCCACCAGGCGAGACCCCGCTCGGAGGGTTGCGGGGCGCCCAGAACGATCAGGTCCACGTGGTTGTTCGCGGCGAAATCCAGGAGCGCGTTCTCCGGATTGGCCGATTCGATCACATGCAGCGACAGCCGCTTCGGCGGCAGCCCCAGCGGCGTGACCCAGTGCCGCAGCCGCGCGAGGTGCTCTAGATAGACCCCCGAAGAGCTTCCGCTTTCGCCGGATCGCTCCGCGGCGACCGCGCGGGCGATCACCGATACGCAGATCAGGCGGAATTCGGAGGAGAGCGACAGCAGATCCGCGGTCGCGCGTCGAAGCGCAGGCTGACGCTCGTCGTCAGGATTCCCCGTATCGACCGCGACCAGGATGATCGGCGACGAGGCGACCAGCGACTTCGGCAAGCTGCGCGGGGCGGGCGGCGCGTTGCGGCTCAGCCACCAGCGTCGCGCCTGCTCGAGGACGCCGGCTTGCGCTGCCTTGGTGGCGCGGCGAGTCGGCGCGACCTGCTCGGGATGGCGCAGATCGAACGCGATGTGCGCTGCCGACTGGTAGCGCCGCTCGGGCCGAGGCTCGAGACAGCGCAGGATGATCTCCTGTAGCCACGGCGGAATGTCGGGTGCGTGCACGCGAGGCGGCACCGGGTCGAGCCAGAGCCGGTCGCGCAATCCAGCCATCGTGGACGGCTCGCCGAAGGGCAACTCGCCGGTCGCCATCTCGTAGAGTATGACGCCCAGCGCAAAGATGTCGCTGCGCGGATCGGAGCGCATCCGCTGCACCTGCTCCGGCGAGATGTACGGTGCGGAGCCTGCCGCGAAGCGCTGTTCCTCGGCGAGCAGATCGGGGAAGTGGGCGTGGAACGCGATCCCGAAATCGATGAGCACCGCCGTGCCATCGGCCTTGAGGATCACGTTGTCAGGCTTGAGATCGAAGTGGATCGCGTCCTGCAGATGCAGGCTGTGCACGGCGTCGGCGACCGCCGCGCCGACGCGCGCGGTGTCCGACGCGCTCATCCGGCCTCGCTCGAGCAGCTGTCCCAGGCTCTCTCCGTCGATCCATTCGGTGACGAGGTACGGCGTTCGCGAAAGACTTCCCACGGCGACGAACCGGGGCACGTGGGGACCCGACAGCGCAGGCAGCAGCATCGCTTCGGTTTCGAAGTTGATGATGCCCTCGCCGGATTCTCCGGGGCCGACGCGGGGCACCTTCGCGATCATCGGAAAGCCGCTGTCGCGTCCCGTGACGCGGAAGATATGCCCCATGGCGCCGGAGTGGATGCGCTCCCCCAGCGTGAAGCCGTCCAGCTCCGTGCCGGTGGCATAGCGCGCGGCGGGCGGCCCGCTCATACGCCCTTGGCGATGCGGTTGGCGATGGACAGGGGCAGGCCGGCTCGCTCGATCTTCGCCGCCGCGGCGCAGTGATCGTAGGGAACGCGTCGGAACGTGATCTGCTCGCGCTCGGTATCGAAGTGCGCATACGCCGCTGCGGGATTGCCGTCACGAGGCTGCCCCACCGAGCCCACCAGCGCGAGCCAGCGACGATGGCGACCGATCGGCACCGGGCTCCCGGGGATCGGCCGGAACACGGAGGCCTTGCCCGGCCGCGCCTCGACATAGAGCTCCTGATCGTGGACGTGGCCGGAGAAGGTATAGGTTGCCTGCGCCGCGTCGATGGAGCGGTGAGCGGCCGCGGGACTGTCGATGTAGTCCCAGCGCTCGGGTGCGGCCGCGGAGGCATGCACGAAGCAGGCGTCCTGCTCGTGCACCTCGAGCGGCAGCGCCGACAGGAAAGCCCTGCACTCGTCCGAGAGGGCTTGCCGGGTCCAGTCGATCACCGCGCGGACCGAATCGTTCATGTAGCGCGGCGTCTTTTCGATCGCCTCGTCGTGATTGCCCTTGATGACGATCGCGCCGTGCGCCGCGTGCGCCGCGACGATGTCGACGACCGCCTGCGGGTCGGCGCCGTAGCCCACCAGGTCCCCGAGGAAAGCAAAGCGCTCCGCACCGCCTTCGGCCGCATGCTTGAGGCATGCGTTGAGCGCCTCGAGGTTGGCGTGGATGTCGGAGAGGAGTGCGATGATCAACGGAGCGCGTCCGCGGCCGTCACGCGGCCACTCTACCCCATCGCGCGGGCTCCCTCCAACGCGTGGGCGGTTCCCTCGTCTGCGCGAGCATCGCGCTCGCGCGCTTCCGAGCCGCGGATCGAGGCGGGCGCGGGATGCACGCCTCGAGGTCGTGTCAGCCGGCGGATCGGGATGTCGACGAGCGCGAGCGGCTCGCCGCGGCGACGGGCAGGAGATATATCTTGTTGCGCTGCAATATCGTACCGCGACGCGATGAATACATATCGCGCAACGGGTAGCTGGGATAACATTGCTCCGCTGCAATGCTCGGGGTAACGTGCGCGGACCGCGGCGAGTGCCGGCCCGCGAAGCGCGGCGCGCAGCGTACCTTTGGATCGCGAACCTTAGGGAGGAGACGATGGAGCAGGTCAAGCGCAAGACGCTCGTGGACGAAGGCTCGCCCGCGAGCATGGGCACCGAGGAACGCAAAGTTATCTTCGCCTCGTCGCTCGGCACGGTATTCGAGTGGTACGACTTCTATCTGTACGCGGTCCTGGCGCCGTTCTTCGCCGCTCTGTTCTTCCCTTCGGGCAATCAGACCGCCGCCCTGCTTTCGGCGTTCGCCGCCTATGCCGCGGGCTTCCTCGTGCGCCCGTTCGGCGCCCTGGTCTTCGGGCGGGTCGGCGATCTCGTCGGGAGGAAGTACACCTTTCTCGTGACCATCGTGTTCATGGGCGGATCCACCTTCCTCGTGGGGCTATTGCCGACCTACGCCTCGATCGGCTGGCTAGCGCCGATCCTGATGGTGACGCTGCGCCTGGTCCAGGGCCTCGCGCTCGGCGGCGAATACGGCGGAGCGGCGACCTACGTCGCGGAGCACGCGCCGCACGACAAGCGCGGCTACGACACGAGCTGGATCCAGACCACGGCGACGCTCGGGCTGTTCCTGGCGTTGCTAGTGATCTATCTGTGCCGCAGCAACATGGATGCGAAGAGCTTCGCCGAGTGGGGCTGGCGGATCCCGTTCTGGGTGTCGCTGGTCCTTCTGGTCTTCTCCATCTATATCCGGCTCAAGCTGCACGAGTCGCCGGTGTTCCAGAAGATGAAGTCCGAAGGGAAGGGCTCCAAGTCGCCGCTGACCGACAGCTTCTTCAAGTATCCCAACAACAAGTACGTCCTTCTAGCGCTCCTCGGTGCGACCGCGGGCCAGGGCGTGGTGTGGTACACGGGGCAGTTCTATGCGCTGTTTTTCCTCACCATCACGCTCAAGCTCGACTACGTCTCGGCGTACACGCTGATCGCGGTCTCGCTGCTGATCGGCACGCCGTTCTTCGTCTTCTTCGGTTGGCTCTCCGACCGGATCGGGCGGCTGAAGATCATCCTGGCCGGCTGCCTGATTGCCGCGATCACCTACTTCCCGCTGTTCCAGGGGCTCACGCACTACGTCAATCCCGCGCTCGAGGAATTTTCGGCGAAGACCCCGATCACGGTCGCGGCGACCGACTGCCAGTTCCACCTATTCGTCGGTCCCTGGAGCAAGTTCTCGGACTGCGACCGCACCAAGGACTTCCTCACTAAGCAGGGCCTGTCGTTCAAGTCGCTGCCGCCCGAGTCCGGGCAGGCCGTCGTGACGACGATCGGCACGACCCGCCTCGAAGGCTGGGACCAGAAGAAGATCGAGGACACGCTCAAGGCCGCGGGTTACAAGGGTGCGCCGGACAAGAGCCAGATCAACTGGTTCATGACCGAGCTGATCCTGGTGATCATGGTGATCTACGTGACCATGGTCTACGGTCCGATCGCGGCGTTCCTGGTGGAGCTGTTCCCGACGAAGATCCGCTACACGTCGATGTCGCTGCCGTATCACATCGGCAACGGCTGGTTCGGCGGGATGCTTCCGCTGACGGCGACGGCGATGGTGGCCGCGACGGGGGACATCTACTACGGCCTGTGGTATCCGATCGTCGTCGCGATCATGACGCTGATCATCGGTGCGTTCTTCCTGTCCGAAACCAACAAGCGGGATATCCGCACCTACGACCACAGCATGCTCCCCTGATGCCTCTCGACCGGCGGCCGCTGACCGCCTCCTGAGGAGAGCGAAAGGCCCGCGGAGACGCGGGCCTTTTTCATCGGAGTCGAAGACCGTGCGGTATATACTCGGCCGGCCGCCGGAGAGCCGATGAAACGCCTACGCGACTGGATGCGCCAGCTCGGCCCCGGCCTCATCACCGGGGCCGCGGACGACGATCCGTCCGGCATCGCCACCTACTCGCAGGCCGGCGCCCAGTTCGGCTTCCTCACGCTGTGGACCATCGTCTTCACCTATCCGCTGATGGTCGGCATCCAGCTCGTGAGCGCGCGCATCGGCCGGGTCACGGGGCACGGCCTCGCGTCGAACATCGGCCGCAGCTTCCCGCGCCCGATCGTCTACGGCATCGCGACCCTTCTCGTGCTCGCCAACACCTTCAACATCGCCGCCGATATCGCCGCCATGGGCGAGTCGCTCCAGCTCGTGGTCGGCGGCCCGCCGCATGCCTACGCCGTGCTGTTCGGGATACTGTGCCTGCTGCTGCAGGTCTTCCTCTCCTATCGACGCTACGTGCGCTACCTCAAGTGGCTCACCCTCGCGCTGCTCTCGTACGTGCTGGTGCTGTTCACGATCCGGATTCCCTGGCACCTCGTGGTGGCGCACACGGTCACGCCGCACTTCACGCTCGGCGCCGACTATCTCACGGTGGTCGTCGCCGTCTTCGGGACGACGATCAGCCCTTACCTGTTCTTCTGGCAGGCCGCGCAGGAGGTCGAGGAGCTCAACGCCGACCCGAATGCGGGCGCGCTCGCCCATGCTCCCGACGGCGCCGACGGGCACCTGAGGCGGATCAAGATCGATACCTACCTCGGCATGGCCTTCTCGAACGTGGTCGCGTTCTGCATCATGCTGGCGACGGCTGCGACGCTCAACGCTGCGGGAATGACCGAGATCACGACGTCGGCGCAGGCCGCGGAGGCGCTGCGTCCGCTGGCCGGCAACCTCACCTTCCTGCTGTTCGCGCTGGGCATCATCGGCACGGGGCTGATCGCCGTGCCGGTGCTCGCCGGCTCGGCGGCGTACGCGGTGGCGGAGTGCTTCGAATGGAAGCGCAGCCTCGACCTGAAGCTCCTCGAGGCGCGCGAGTTCTATGCGATTATCGCACTCGCGACGCTCGGCGGCGTGGCGCTCGATTTCTCGCCGATCGACCCGATCCGGGCGCTGTTCTGGAGCGCAGTGGCGAACGGCGTGATCGCCGTGCCCATCATGGTGATCATGATGCTGCTCGCAGACGACCCCAAGGTCATGGGCAGGTTCACCGCGAAGCGGTCGCTCAAGGCGCTGGGCTGGCTCGCGACCGGGACGATGGCCGCGGCGGTCGCCGCGATGTTCGCGACCTGGTGAACGACGCGCGTGGCGCACCGGCAGGGATGACGGCGCGGCGCGCCTAGCGGTGCTCTCCGACACGCACGATCTTCAGCGCATTGGTCCCGCCCGACTTCCCCATCGGCTCGCCGTTGGTGAGCACGATCATGTCGCCGAGCTGGACCTGTCCCTTGGCGAGCAGGAGGTCCTCCGCGGCCCTGAGCACGCCCTCGCGGTCGCTGCTCTGCTCGAGGTAGAGCGGGCGCACGTTCCGGTACAGCGCCATCCTGCGCTGGGCCGTCACTTCCGGCGTGAGCGCGAAAATCGGGCAGCCGGCGCTGTGGCGCGACATCCACAGCGCAGTCGAGCCGGACTGCGTCAGCGCGGCGATCGCCTTCACGCGCAGGTGGTTCGCCGTGAACAGCGCCGCCATCGCCACGGACTGATCGATGCGCGTGAAGGTGCGGTTGAGGAAGTCGCGATCGAGCTCGCGCTGGTCGGACTTCTCGGCCTCGATGCAGATCTGGCTCATCGTCTCGACCGTCTCGACCGGGTAACGGCCCGTGGCGGTCTCCGCCGAGAGCATCACCGCGTCGGTTCCGTCGAGCACCGCATTGGCGACGTCGGAGACCTCCGCGCGGGTCGGCACGGGATTGACGATCATCGATTCCATCATCTGCGTGGCGGTGATCGTGAGCTTGTTGCGCTCCTGCGCGAGGCGGATCATCCGCTTCTGCAGCCCCGGCACCGCCGCGTTTCCGACCTCGATCGCCAGGTCGCCGCGCGCGACCATGATCGCGTCGGAGGCGTCGATGATCTCCTCGAGCGCGGCGATCGCCTCCGCCCGCTCGATCTTGGCCACGAGCAGCGCCCGTCCGCCGGCCGCGCGCAGCAGCTGCCGCGCCATGTACATGTCTTCCTTGTTCTTGGGAAAGGAAATGGCGACGTAGTCGGCTTCGATCGCGACCGCCGTCTTCATGTCGTCCATGTCCTTGGCGGTGAGTGCGGGTGCGGTGAGACCGCCGCCGAGGCGGTTGATGCCCTTGTTGTTCGAGACCACGCCGCCGACCTCCACCCGGGTCATGATCTGATTCCCGATCACCGATTCGACGCGCAGCCGGATGAGCCCGTCGTCGAGGAGCAGGATCGCTCCGGGCTCGACGTCCCGCGGGAGCTCCTTGTAGTCCAGCCCGACGCGCTCCGCGTTGCCGAGCTCGCAGTCGGCATCGAGGATGAAGCCCTGGCCCGACTTGAGCGTCACCTTGCCGTCGGCGATCTTGCCGACGCGGATCTTCGGTCCCTGCAAGTCCGCCATGATGGCGACCTCGCGGCCCAGCGCGGTCGCGGTGCTGCGGACCAGCCGGGCGCGCTGTTCGTGGTCGGCGGCCGTGCCATGCGAGAAATTCAGACGCACGACGTCGAGGCCGGCGGCGAGCATCCGCGTGAGGACGTCCTGACTGCTGCTCGACGGCCCCAGCGTGGCGACGATCTTGGTGGCGCGTTCCATCAGTTCGCAAGCCTCATGTCGAGCCCCGGTCGTTCAGGATCGCGACCGCGGGCAGCGTCTTGCCTTCGAGAAACTCGAGGAACGCTCCGCCGGCGGTCGAGATGTAGTCGATGCCGCTCGCGACGCCGAACTTGTTGATCGCCGCGATGGTGTCGCCGCCGCCGGCAAGCGAAAAAGCGTCGGAGCGGGCGATCGCCTCGGCGAGCGCTTTCGTCCCCGCTGCGAAAGCGTCGAATTCGAACACGCCCACCGGGCCGTTCCAGACGATGGTGCCGGCGCGGGCGACGATCGAACGCAGCGCCTGCACGCTCTGGGGGCCGATGTCCAGGATGAGGTCGTCCGCGGCGACGGCGGGCGCAGGCTTCACGTGAGGCGTGGCGCTCGCCGAGAATTCTCCGGCGACGACCACGTCGAGCGGCAGCGGGAGCTTGCCGGGGAACTCCCTCAGGATCGCCTTCGCCTCGCCAAGCAGGTCCGGCTCCGAGAGCGATTTGCCGATGCGGTTGCCCGCCGCGAGAAGGAAGGTGTTGGCGATGCCGCCTCCGACGACCAGCGCGTCGACCTTGGCGGCCAGCGACCTCAGCACCGTGAGCTTGGTGGAGACCTTCGCTCCACCCACGATCGCGACCAGCGGACGCTTCGGGTCGGCGAGCGCGCGGCCAAGTGCGTCGAGCTCTCCGGCGAGCAGCGGGCCCGCGCAGGCGACGCGCGCGAAGCGGGCGATGCCGTGAGTGGTCGCCTCCGCCCGGTGCGCCGCGGCGAACGCGTCGTTCACGTAGACGTCGCACAGCGCGGCCATCTTGCGGGAGAGCGCCTCGTCGTCCTTCTTCTCGCCCTTGTTGAAGCGGCAGTTCTCGAGGAGAACGGCACGACCGGCTTCGAGCGTCGAGAGCCAGAGACCTCCGTCGACCCAGTCGCGCACCAGCGGGATCTCCATCCCGAGGAGCCCCGACAGGCGCAGCGCGACGGGGCGGAGCGAGTCGGCTTCGCTGAACTGTCCCTCGCTCGGACGCCCGAGGTGCGACGTCACCATCACGGCGGCGCCGCGGTCCAGGCTTTCGCGGATCGCCGGGACCGACGCTCGAATCCGCGTATCGTCCGTGATCGCGCCGTGATCGTCCTGCGGCACGTTGAGGTCGGAGCGGATGAACACCCGCTTGCCCGCGACATCGACGTCGGCGAGACGCCGGAACGTCATGGCAGGCTGCCCCGGCGGGGCATCATCCGGCGCGGGCGCGGCCGGCGCCCTCGCGCATCGCGTTGAGATCCTCAAGCGCCCGGCTCGCGGTCGTGACGAACAGGAACGGCAGCACGGCGTGGACGATGGCCGCCAGACCGCCGAGCGCCATCCGCGATCCGAAGCTCAGCGCGAAGCGGAGGTGGTCTCCGTAAGTCTCGCCGACCGACGCAGGGTGAGCGGTGAAGAAATTGGTCATGGTGCCACGCCTACTTTGCGGCCATCATCGCCATCGTTGTATCCAGCATCCGGTTGGAGAAGCCCCACTCATTGTCGTACCAGCTCGAGACCTTGACGAGGCGGCCCGCCACCTTGGTCAGCGTCACATCGAAGATCGACGAGCGAGGGTCGTGGTTGAAGTCGACCGACACCAGCGGACCGTCACTGTAGCCCAGGAGTCCGGCAAGCGGGCCGGATTCCGAGGCGGCCTTCATGATCGCGTTGACTTCGTCGACGCTCGTGTCCCGCGCCGCGACGAACGACAGGTCGACGATCGAAACATTGATCGTCGGCACGCGGATCGCGTAACCGTCGAGCTTGCCGTTGAGCTCTGGCAGGACCAGGCCGACCGCAGCGGCCGCACCGGTCTTGGTCGGAATCATGCTCATCGTCGCGGAGCGTGCTCGCCGCAGGTCCTCGTGATAGACGTCGGTGAGCACCTGGTCGTTGGTGTAGGCGTGCACGGTGGTCATCAGGCCGGTGATCACGCCGATCTTGTCGTGCAAGGGCTTGACCAGCGGCGCCAGGCAATTGGTCGTGCACGACGCATTCGAGATGACCGTATGCGACGCCTTGAGCGTCCCGTGGTTGACGCCGTAGACCACGGTGGCGTCGACGTCCTTGCCGCCCGGCGCCGAGATGACGACCTTTTTCGCCCCACCCTTGAGGTGCGCGGAAGCCTTCGCCTTGCTGGTGAAGAGGCCCGTGCATTCGAGCACGACGTCGATTCCCATCTCGCCCCAGGGAAGCTGGGCGGGGTCGCGCTGGGCGAGCACCCTGATCCGGTCGCCGTTGACGACCAGCGCGTCGCCGTCGACCTCCACCTTGCCGGGGAACCGGCCGTGCACCGTGTCGTGGCGCGTCAGGTGGGCATTGGTGTCGGGGCTGCCGAGATCGTTCAGTGCGACGATCGCGAGATCGTGCTTCTTGCCGTCCTCGTAGTGCGCGCGCAGGACGTTGCGCCCGATCCGGCCGTAGCCGTTGATGGCGACTCTGAGGGTCATGTTGCGATTCCTGGAGGTTGGTTCTGCATGTTGGGAGGCAAGCGGTCGCGCCCGCTAGCGCGCGTCCCGAGCGGCGTCACGGGCGCCCAGCGCTTGCCGCGCGGCCGCGGCGACGCGGTCGACGGTGAAGCCGAAGTGCTTGAACAGGGCGTTCGCCGGCGCGGATTCGCCGAAGCTGTCGATGCCGACCACCTCTCCGTCGATACCGACGTACTTGCGCCAGTAGTCGGTCACGCCGGCTTCCACCGACACCCGGGCGACCCCCGGCGGCAGCACGCGCTCGCGGTAGTCCGCGTCCTGGCGGTCGAAGACGCTGGTGCACGGCATCGACACGACTCGGGCCGCGATCCCGTCGGCGCGGAGCGCGTCGCGGGCGCCCATCGCGAGGGCGATTTCGGAGCCGGTCGCGATGATGACCACGCGTGCGCCTGCCGTGCCGCCCCAGTCGGCGAGCACGTAGCCGCCGCGTCCGATCGCGAGGGTTTCGGCGGGGCCCCGCTTCTGGAAGGGCAGGTTCTGCCGCGTGAATAGCAGGCACGTCGGACCGTCGTCGCGCTCGATCGCGGCTCGCCACGCGACCGCCGTTTCCACCGAGTCGCAGGGCCGCCAGAGGTCGAGCCGGGGGATCAGGCGCAGCGCGGACGCGTGCTCGATGGCCTGGTGCGTGGGACCGTCCTCGCCGAGCCCGATCGAATCGTGCGTGTAGACGAAGATCACGCGCAGGCGCATCAGCGCGGCCATGCGCACCGCGTTGCGCGCGTAGTCGGAGAAGGTGAGGAACGTCCCGACGTAGGGGATGAAGGCGCCGTGCGCGGCCAGGCCGTTGGCGATCGCGCTCATCGCGAACTCGCGCACGCCGTAGTAGACGTAGTTGCCCGCGCTCGTCGCCGTGACGGTCCGGCTTCCCGACCAGTGGGTGAGCACCGAGCCGGTCAGGTCGGCGGAGCCGCCGATCAGCTCCGGCAGCGCCGGGGAGAGCGCCTCGATAGCCTGCTGTGACGCCTTGCGCGTCGCCACGGCTTCGGCCCTGGCGGATTGGCGCTCGACGAGCGAGGCGGCGACTGCGTCCAGCGCCGCCGGCAGGGCACCGCTCGTGCGCCGCAGGAATTCAGCCGCGAGCTCCGGATGCGCGGCCCGGTAGCGCGCGAGCCGGTCGTTCCATTCGTCTTCGAGGCGACGCCCGCGCTCCCGCGCGTCCCAGGCTTCGTACACGGCATCGGGAATCTCGAACGCGGGATGCTTCCAGCCCAGCGCCTTGCGGGTGAGCTCCACTTCGGCTTCGCCCAGCGCCTGGCCGTGCGCGAGCTCGGTGCCGGCGCGATTGGGCGAGCCCTTGCCGATGATCGTCTTGCAGCAGATCAGCGTGGGACGATCGGCGAAGCCTTGCGCCTGCCGGATCGCGGCGTCCACGGCGTCGACGTCGTGCCCATCGATGTCGCGGATGACGTGCCAGCCGTAGGCCGCGAAGCGCTGAGGCGTGTCGTCGGTAAACCAGCCCTTGGTCTCGCCGTCGATCGAGATGCCATTGTCATCGTAGAGGATGGTGAGCTTGCCCAGGCCCAGCGTTCCGGCCAGCGAGCAGGCCTCGTGCGAGATCCCTTCCATGAGACAGCCGTCGCCGACAAACACGTAGGTTCGATGGTCGATCAGCGCGTGCCCGGGCCGATTGAACTCCGCAGCGAGCAGCCGTTCCGCGAGGGCCATGCCCACGCCGTTCGCGAGGCCCTGGCCGAGCGGGCCCGTGGTCGTCTCGACGCCCGGCGTCGCGCCGCGCTCGGGATGGCCCGGCGTTTTCGAGCCCAGCTGGCGAAACCGCTTGAGCTCGTCGAGCGGCAGCGCGTACCCCGTCAGGTGCAGCAGCGCGTACTGCAGCATCGAGCCGTGGCCGTTCGACAGCACGAATCGATCGCGGTCGGGCCAGTCCGGGTTCGCGGGATTGTGGCGGAGGTGCCGCTGCCAGAGCGCGACGGCGATCTCCGCCATTCCCATCGGCATGCCGGGATGGCCGGAGTTGGCGGCTTGCACCGCGTCCATGGCCAGCGCGCGGATGGCATTGGCGAGGAGCGTCGCGTCGGCGCTTGCCGGCGCTGGCGCGGAGCTACGACTCATCGCGGTGGGTGCTGCAGTCATGACCAAGGGAGCGGCGATCGGAAGGGCTTCGCGGAGCCGTTTTGCGCGCCTGCGAAGCGCTGCTGAAAAGCGCTAAAATTATCGCCCAGCCACTGATTTTGGGCAATAATATCGAGTTTTACAGAAGTGAAATCAGGCACCATGCCGGTGAGGGAGTACAACAATGGACGGCATCCATCTGCTCGGAGAATGGTATGGCTGCCCGGCCGCAGTGCCGGCGATGACGAGCGCGGAGCCGCTGCGTGCGTTGTGTCTGCGCCTTTCCGAGGCGTCCGGCATGACGATCGTCGGCGACCGCTTCTTCCAGTTCGAACCGCAGGGGGTGACCGGCACCGTGCTGCTCGCCGAGTCGCATCTCGCGATCCACACCTGGCCGGAGCACGGCTTTGTGACGATCGACGTCTACGTCTGCAATTACACGACCGACAACACCGCCAAGGCCGAACGGCTCTTCCGCAGCATCCAGGACGCACTGACGCCGCAGCACACCCGCTTCCAGGCGATTCATCGCGGGGGAAGCGATGCCTGAGGAAAAGGTCGGCGGCGACGTGCGTCCCGGGCTGCTGACCGAGTACCTCACCGACGATACCGGCTTCTTCGTCCGCTCGATCCGAGAGTTCGAGCGTTTTCAGTCCCCGTTCCAGACCGTAGAGGTGCACGATACGGGCCCCTTCGGGACCCTGTTCCGCCTCGACGGTCATTTCATGACCTCCGAGAAGGACGAGTTCTTCTATCACGAGAACCTCGTTCACACGACGGCGATCGCTCACCCGGCGCCGGAGAAGGCGCTGATCGTCGGCGGTGGCGACGGCGGTTCGGCGGAGGAGCTCCTGAAGTATCCGACGATCAAGTCGGTGACGCTGGTCGAGATCGATCTCGCGGTGATCGACATCGCGCGGAAGTACTTTCGCACCGTGCACCGCGGAGCGCTGGCGGACGGGAGGCTCACGGTCAAGGTCGAAGACGGGCTCGCGTACGTCCGAAGGTCGACCGAGACCTACGACCTGATCGTGCTCGACCTCACCGATCCGGGCGGCCCTTCGGAGCCGCTCTATACCACCGACTTCTATCGCGCCTGCGCGATGCGCCTCAACCCGACCGGCGCGATGACGCTGCATATCGCTTCGCCGGTCGCGCATCCCGACCGGATTCGCACCGGCGTCGCGAGCCTGCGCGCCGCGTTCGCGGTCGTGGTGCCCTATCTCGTGAACGTGCCGCTCTACGGCGGGCTGTGGATGATGGCGAGCGCCTCGGCGTCGCTCAATCCTTCGTATCTCACGCCGCTCGAAGTCGACCGCCGCATCGCGCAGCGGCGGATACGCGATCTGCAGTACTACAACGGCGACATGCACCGGGCATCGTTTGCGCTCCCCAACTTCGTGCGGGAGCTCGTCGCGGCTTCGTAGTCCGGCGTCCATCCGCGTGTCGGCCCCGCTCCTAAGTTGAGCGGCGCGCTTGAACCGCGTCCGCAAGGCCTCATCTAACGGTTGTGTCCTCCCGAATGGATGGACGGGAAAACGATGGCGGCACTCTCGATACCTTTGACCGAAGCGATGCGCGGCGCCGAGTTCGTGCAGGTGAACGGGATCGTATTCGAGACCGGCTACCTGCGGGTGCCTGACGAGTCGACGAACGCCGAGGACGTGGTGATGGAATTGAAGCTCGGACAGACCGAGCTCATGTTCATCCGCGAGGAGCTCGACGGCGCCGTCTACGTGGGCGACGGCGCATTCCGCTTCAAGTCGGGCGCGCTGGTCCGCTTCTTCGCCTCCGCCACCCTGCACTAGACCCCTCGCTCCTTCGCCCTCGAGGCGCGTCCGCGTATTAGAATGTAGAATGCGCGGGCAGGAGTCGCGCATGATCGATCACACGCAGATACGCCGGAGGCTGCTCAAGTCGGGCGCGGCGCTCGCCGCGCTCGCCGCCGCGGGCTGGTTCAGACCCGGCACCGCGGCCGCGGAGAGCTGGAACAGGGGTGCGTTCGAGACGCACGCGCTCGCGGACGCCCGAAGGGCGCTCGGCGCCGACAACGCGCAAAGCGGCAACATCGCGTTCGTCCAGACTCCGGAGATCGCCGAGAACGGCGCGGTCGTCCCGGTCGGGATCGCGAGCAGCATTCCCGGGACCGATTCGATCGCGATCCTGATCGAAAAGAACCCCAACCCGCTCGCCGCGATCTTCGACATCCCGGCCGGAACCGAGGCGGCGATCACGACGCGCGTGAAGATGGCGCAGACCTCGAACATCTACGCCCTGGTGCGGGCGGCCGACAAGTACTACGTCGCCACGAAGGAGATCAAGGTCACGCTGGGCGGCTGCGGAGGCTGACGTGGGCGATCCGATGAAAATCCGCGCTGCGCTCATGGGTGACGAGACCGAAGTGAAGGTCCTCATGAGCCACGAGATGGAGACCGGGCAGCGCAAGGACGGCAAGGGCCAGCTGATTCCCGCGTGGTTCATCCAGAACGTCACCGTGACCTGGAAGGACAAGACCGTCCTCGCCGCGCAGTGGGGCACGGCGGTATCGAAGAATCCCTTCCTCTCCTTTCGCTTCAAGGGCGGAGCGAAGGGCGACAAGGTCACCGTGACCTGGGTGGACAATCGCGGCGACAGGCGCACCGACGAAGCCACGATTGCATGAAGGCTGTCCTGGGCTGCGTGGCGCTGTTGGCGATGGGCATCGCCCCGGCGCTCGCGGCGCAGAGCTCGACCACCGACGAGATCGCCAAGTACCGCGCGGCGCTGCAGGACGGCAACCCCGCCGAGCTCTGGGAGGCCCGGGGCGAAGGCATCTGGAAGGCGCCCCGGGGACCGAAGCGCGCCTCGCTCGAGCGTTGCGATCTGGGCCTGGGTCCCGGGGTCGTGAAGGGCGCATACGCCCGCCTGCCGCGCTACTTCGCCGATGCCGACCGCGTCCAGGACCTCGAGTCGCGCCTCGTCTGGTGCATGACGACGCTGCAGGGTCTGACCGCCGCGGAAGCGCTGAAGAATCGCTTCGGCAACGGGAGCGGGGCGCGGTCCGACCTCGAGGCGCTCGCGGCCTACGTGAGCTCCGAGTCGCAGGGTGCAAAGATGGACGTGCCTCTCGCCCATCCGAAGGAGATCGAGGCTTACCGGATCGGCGAGAAGCTCTTCTACTATCGAGGCGGCACGCACGACTTCGCCTGCGCGACCTGCCACGGCGAGGAAGGCAAGCGGATCCGGCTCCAGGACCTGCCCGACCTCACGACCCCCGAAGGTGCGCGCGCCGCCTACACCACATGGCCGGCGTACCGGGTGTCGCAGGGCGAGGTGCGCACGTTCGAATGGCGCCTCTACGACTGCTTCCGCCAACAGCGTTTCCCGGAGCTCGTCTTCGGCTCCGACGCCGCCATCGCGCTCACGGTGTTTCTCGCGCGCAACGCCAACGGCGCGCCGTTCGCGGCTCCTGCCATCAAGCGGTGAACCGGCGCACTTTCCCCGCAAACGCAGCCGCGGCGATCCTTGTCGCGGCGCTCGTACCCGGGTGCGCCACGACTCCCGGCGACGACGAGCTCGCCGCCCGGACCACGAGGGTGCTGCACGACTCGTTCGAAGCCGCAGGGGAGGCGGGCCTCGAGCGGCTCGACCAGGACGAGACGCAGCGCAGCTGCAGCGCCGCCGCGGGCAAGCCGCTGCCGCGCGATGCCGCGGCGAAGATCGAGGCCGCCAACCTCGCCACGGTGCGCTATCCCGCGGACGGCAAGCTCGTCGGCGACTGGAAGAACGGCGAGAAGATCGCCCAGGAAGGCCGGGGGCGGCAGTTCTCGGACGAGCCCGGCGGTCCGGTCGGAGGGAACTGCTACGCTTGCCACCAGGTGTCGAAGTCGGAGCTGGCCTACGGCACGATCGGACCGAGCCTGTACCGCTATCTCGAGCGGCGAGGGAACACGGTCGAGGCGCAGAGGTACACCTACGCGAAGATCTACAACTCCGAGGCATTCGCCGCCTGCTCCAACATGCCCCGGTTCGGCTACAAGGGCATCCTGTCCGAGCAGCAGATCCGCGACGTGACTGCGCTGCTGCTCGACCCCGCCTCGCCGGTGAATCAGTAACCGCGCGCCGACCCGGGAACGCCGCCGAGCGCGTGCTATAGTCGGCACGGTGAACCGGCGCGAGTTCCTGCATGTCCTGGCGTCGGCCTCCGCCGCCGGACTCGCCCTCGATTCCGACGCAACGCGCGCCGCCGAGTCGTTCTACGCGTTGCCGCGCTTCGGCAACGCGCACCTGCTGCACTTCACCGACTGCCACGCGCAGCTGCTGCCGACGTACTTCCGCGAGCCGGACTTGAACCTCGGCGTCGGCGAAGCCGCCGGCAAGCCTCCGCACCTGGTGGGGGAGGCGCTGCTCAGGCGCTTCGGCGTCCGCCCCGGGACGCGCGAAGCCTACGCGTTCAGCTCGCTCGACTTTGCCCATGCCGCTCGGGTCTACGGTCGCGTCGGAGGCTTTGCGCATCTCGCGGCGCTCATCGCGCGGCTGCGCGCGGATCGACCCGGTGCGCTCGTCCTCGACGGCGGAGATACCTGGCAGGGCTCCGCGACCGCGCTCTGGACGCAGGGCAGCGACATGATCGCGGCGACCCGGCTCCTTGGCGTCGACGTGATGACGGGGCACTGGGAGTTCACCTACGGCGCCGAGCGGCTCAAGGACGCCGTCGAGCGCGAGCTCAAGGGCTCGATCGACTTCGTCGCCCAGAACGTGCGCACCGCCGATTTCGGCGACCCGGTCTTCGCCTCGCACGTCGTGCGCGAATCCGCGGGCACGCCGGTCGCGATCATCGGGCAGGCGTTTCCGTATACGCCGATCGCTCATCCCCGCCGCTTCGTCTCCGAGTGGACTTTCGGGATCCGCGAGGAAGAGCTGCAGCGCACCGTCGAGGAGGTGCGGGGCAAGGCGCAGCTCGTCGTGCTGCTGTCGCACAACGGCATGGACGTCGATCTCAAGCTCGCCTCGCGCGTCTCGGGCATCGACCTGATCCTCGGCGGGCACACGCACGACGGGGTTCCTGCGCCGATACCGGTCGCGAACCGCGGCGGCACGACCTGGGTGACCAACGCGGGCTGCAACGGGAAGTTCCTGGCCGTCGTCGACCTCGACGTCAGGGACGGTCGGCTTTCCGACCTGCGCTATCGGCTGCTGCCCGTCTTCGCGAACCTGCTTCCCGCGGACCCCGCGATGGCGGAGCTCGTCGCGCGACTGCGCGCGCCGCATGCGCAGAAGCTCGGCGAGCGGCTCGCGACGACAGAAGGCGTTCTCTATCGGCGCGGCAACTTCAACGGCAGCTTCGACGAGGTCATCCTCGACGCCCTGCGCGAGGAGAAGGACGCCGAGATAGCGTTCTCGCCGGGATTCCGCTTCGGGACCACGCTCCTGCCCGGCGACGCCATCAGCTTCGAGCAGGTTATGAACCAGTGCGCGATCAGCTATCCCTACGTGACTGTCAACGCGCTCACGGGCGAGGCGATCAAGGCGATTCTCGAGGACGTCGCCGACAACCTCTTCAATCCCGATCCGTACTACCAGCAGGGCGGCGACATGGTGCGCGTCGGCGGGCTCAGCTACAGCTGCGCGCCGAACGAGCGGATCGGCGCGCGCATCGGCGATCTCCGGGTGGGCGGCATCCCGCTCGAAGCGGGCAAGCGCTACAAGGTGGCCGGCTGGGCCTCGGTCTCCGACGATGCCGACGTCCTCGCCGGCGAACCGGTGTGGGACGTGGTCTCCCGTCACCTCCGCGCGCGCAAGACCATCGTCGCGCGCCGGCCGAGCCGCCCGCGGCTCATCGGTGTCGCGGGCAATCCCGGGATGGGCCCGCGGCTCTAGAGCACCGTCACCCGCGCGAAGCGGCGCTTGCCCGCCTGGACGACGACGGTCGAACCCGCGGCGACGACGAGCGCCTTGTCGATCACGACCTCGCCGTCGAGCTTGAGGCCACGCTGGGCGATGAGCCGCAGCGCCTCGCTGGTCGATTCGACGACCCCCGCCTGCTTGGCGAGCTGCGCCACGGCGAGTCCTGCGCCGGCGCTGTGCAGCGTGACCGCCGGCATGCTCTCGGGCATCGCCCCGGCCTTGAAGCGCGCTTCGAATTCCGCCAGCGCGGCTTCGGCCGCACTCGCGGAATGGAAGCGTGCCACGATCTCCTGCGCGAGCATCACCTTCGCGTCGCGCGGGTTGCGTCCTTGGGCGCACTCCCGCTTGAGCGCCGCGATCTCCTCCATCGGGCGGAAGGAGAGCAGCTCGTAATAGCGCCACATCAGCTCGTCGGAGATGGACATGAGCTTGCCGAACATCTCCCCCGGCGCCTCGGTCACCCCGACATAGTTGTCGAGCGACTTGGACATCTTGTTGACGCCATCGAGCCCCTCGAGCAGCGGCAGGGTCAGGATGCATTGCGGCTCCTGGCCGTAGTGGCGCTGCAGCTCGCGCCCGACGAGCAGATTGAACTTCTGATCGGTGCCTCCGACCTCGACGTCGGCGTGGAGCGCCACCGAGTCGTAGCCCTGCGCCAGGGGATACAGGAACTCGTGGACCGCGATCGGCTGACCCTCGCGGTATCGCTTGGCGAAATCGTCGCGCTCGAGCATCCGCGCCACGGTGTATTTCGCCGCCAGGCGGATCATCCCGTCGGCGCCGAGGGGAGTGAGCCATTTCGAGTTGTACGCGACCTCGGTCCGATCGCGGTCGAGGATGAGGAAGACCTGGTCGGTGTAGGTGCGCGCGTTCGCGGCGAGCTCTTCCGGCGACAGGGGCGGGCGGGTGACGTTGCGTCCCGTCGGGTCGCCGATCATGCCGGTGAAATCACCGATGAGAAAGATCACGTGGTGGCCCAGGTCCTGGAGCTGGCGGAGCTTGTTGAACTGCACCGTGTGTCCGAGATGCAGGTCGGGGCGGGTGGGGTCGAAGCCCTCCTTGACGCGCAGCGGCTTGCCGCGCTCGAGCTTGCTTATGAGCTCCGTCTCGACGATAAGCTCCTCCGCTCCGCGCTTGAACACGGCGAGATGCTGGGCGCTGTCGATGGAACGGGCTTTCATCGCGTGCATCGTCTGCTACAATCGCGGCGCCCCGCGTTGCGGCAGGCGAGCGTATCGGAGGAGCGGGAAAGTTGCGGATTCTAGCGCAAAGCGGAGCGGGACCCGGGATTGGCCGGGGCATCCTGCGCTTCGCCGTCGCGACGGCCCTGATGCTTGCCGGCATCCTCGCCGCGTTCGGGCTTGCTCCGAACACGACGCTCGAGCCCGTGTCGACCGAGCGCATCGTGCGCGATCTCGCGGCTCCTGCGATCTACGTTCCCGCTTCGAGCGATGGCTACTGGCGCGAGGAGCAGGTGCGCCGCGGCGACACGCTCGGCAGCATGCTGGCGCGCCTCGGCGTCGACGACCCCGCCGCGCAGAGTTTCCTGCGTACCGGGTCCGGCGCAAGCCTGCTCCGTGCGTTGAAGCCCGGCCGGTCGCTGCGCGCGCTCGCCGACGGCGAAGGGCACCTGCTGGCCTTGCGCGCGCAGGCTGCGAGCGAAGAGGTCCTCGACGTCTCGCGCGTGAAGGCCGACGAACCGGCCTTCGTCGCTCGGACCGAGGCTCCTGTCGCGACGGTGGATCTGGTGCTGCGCTCCAACCTTATCCGCAACTCGCTTTTCGAAGCGGCCGATGCGGTCGGCGTGCCGGACGCCGTGACTTCGCAGCTCGCCGGCATCTTCGGCGCCGATATCGATTTCCACCACGATATTCGCAGTGGCGATCGCTTCACCGTGCTCTACGAATCGCGCCGCATCGACGGGGTGGCGGAGGGCAGCGGGCGGATCGTGGCCGCCGAATTCGTCAACAACGGCGTCGCCTACCACGCGTTCCTATGGCGCACCCCCGATGGCAGCGATGGATACTACGACGAGACCGGTCGAAGCCTGCATCGGGCGTTCCTGCGCTCGCCGCTCGGCTTCACGCGCGTCACTTCCGGGTTCTCGCTCGCCCGCTTTCATCCTTTTCTCCAGGCCTGGCACGCGCACAAGGGCGTCGACTTCGCCGCTCCCACGGGAACGCCGGTTCACGCTGCCGGCAAGGGCATCGTGACCGTCGCCGGGCAGCAGACCGGCTACGGAAACGTCGTGATGCTCCAGCACGGCGCCAAGTACACGACGGTGTACGCGCATCTCTCCGGCTTCGCCCCGGGCCTGCGAGCGGGCAAGCGCGTCAGCCAGGGAGAGGTGATCGGCTACGTAGGGCAGACCGGCTGGGCGACCGGCCCGCATCTGCACTACGAGTTCCGGGTCGACAACGTGCAGATGAACCCGCTGACCGTCGCGCTCCCCGAAGGCGAGCCGGTGCCGCCCGAAGAGCGCCCGAGCTACCTGGCGATGATGACGCCGCTCTCCGAAGAGCTGAGCCTCGGCCGGGGCATCGTGCTCGCCGGAGGAGAGTAGGCCGGCGTTCGCGGGAAGCTCCTCGCGTTCGCGAGCGCGCCGGAGCCCCATTTTCGTGGCGGAGCACTACATCGGGCTGATGTCGGGGACGAGCGTCGACGGCGTCGACGCCGTCCTCGCAGACCTGTCCGCCGCTCCGCGG
>Ga0335080_10000348_pt1 | contig 42051 bp, 32 predicted proteins | sample Lox_Sample_34_FD_206720 | JGI IMG/M metagenome (GOLD analysis project Ga0335080, IMG submission 206720) | Soil microbial communities from Loxahatchee National Wildlife Refuge, Florida, United States - Lox_Sample_3.4 | ecosystem: Environmental > Terrestrial > Soil > Wetlands | place: USA... | reverse complement strand
GCTGGGCATCGTGACGCATCTGATCTGGGATGCCTTTACGCATGGCAATCCGTGGCTGATTCGCAATTTGCCCGCGCTTCGCCATCCTGTTCCGGTGCCGGGCATTGGATTCGTGGCGCTCTATAAGCTCTTGCAACATGTGAGCACGGTTGTGGGATTGGCGATCTTGCTGGTGTGGCTGATGAGATGGTACCGAACCGGCCAACCTAAAGTTGTGGTTCAAAGCGAAGGCGGCCCCCGCCAGGCATGGCCGCCGGCAAAGATTGCGACTCTTGTCTCGATTACGGTATTAGCCGCGCTGGGAGCCATTTTCCGAGCGTTGACAGCCATTGGCGTCCCGTCAAATCACTCAACGCTCGCGCTGTTCGTCGGCGACCTTGCGGTGACGATGATTGCGTTGATGTGGTGGGAGCTTGTCGCGCTGGGGATGTGGCGTTCGAGAACACGAACGAAGTAATCGTCCTTGCTGGTGTGCGCGCCTGGAGGCGCGTCCTTATACCCAGTCGACGCGCGGCTCTTGCGGAATGATGCCGGCTTTGTGTCCCATGTCGAGCAGGCGGCGGACCGCTTCCCTGCCGTCGTCTCCGTAGTCGAGGGTGCGTTCGTTCACGTACATGCCGACAAACTTGTCGGCCAGCTGGGTGTCGAGATCGCGGGCGAACTGCATAGCATAGGAAAGCGCCTCGTCGCGATGATCGATGGCGTATTGGATGCTCTCGCGCAGCGCCTGGGTCACGCTCGTCATCGTTTCAGAGCCGAGAGCGCGGCGGATCACATTTCCGCCCAGCGGGAGTGGCAGGCCGGTCACCTTGAGCCACCATTTGCCCAGGTCGAGCACACGGTGCAAACCGGACTTATCGTAGGTCAGCTGGCCTTCGTGAATGATGAGTCCGGCTTCATACTTCCCTTCCAGAATCTGCGGGATGATCTGATCGAAGGGTACGACTTCAACTTCGATGCCGGGCGCGAAGAGCTGGAGAGCAAGGTAGGCCGTCGTCAGCTTGCCTGGTACGGCAATCTTTTTGCCTTTGATCTCGGTGGCAGTGAAGGACCGCGTCGAAACGAGCGTCGGGCCGTAGCCGTCGCCCACACTCCCCCCGCATGACATCAGGGCGTAATTTTTCTGAACATAGGGATAGGCATGGAACGAAATTGCGGTGACGTCATAAACGCCCTGCTGGGCATCGCGGTTCAGGGTCTCGATGTCGCACAAGGTATGGTTGAAGCGGAGGCCGGGCACACGCACCTTGTTGGTGGCCAGTCCATAAAACATGAATGCATCGTCGGAATCCGGGCTGTGGGCCACGGTAATTTCGCGAACGGGAGAAGATACGGTACTCATAAATTGTTCCAGCTTCTAGCTCCGAGATGTTAGCCTGCGCCATCCGCTCGCGAGTCCGGCGGCCAGCATGATCTTGATCACTTCCGCGAAGACGAACCAGTACAGTCCCCAACGAATTGTTTGTGAGAGGGAGTGCGTGAGGACGAAAAGCCAGCCCAAGCCTCCGGCAAAAAGGACGAATTCTCCGGCCAGCGCGGCGAGCGCCGCCCCACCGAAGCGGCGGGAAGTGCGCTCGTAGATCCAACCGGCAACGAATGCAACCAATGGATACGCGATCAGAAAGCCGCCGGTCACGCGGGTCAACTGCGCAATTCCCCCAGGTCCGGCGGGATTAAAGACCGGCAAGCCCGCGGCGCCTTCCGCGAGGTAGAGGGCAAGAGCGGCGAATCCGCGGCGCGGTCCCAGGACTAGTGCAACCGCCAGAACCCCAAAATTTTGCAGGGTCAATGGCACCGGCGTGAAGGGCAAAGGGACCGTGACGCGCGCACACAGCGCAACGAAGAGGCTAGCGCCGATTACAATTCCGGCTTGCCGGGACCATTCCAGGGTGCGCGAGTATTGTGGCGAGGCGGCTGTCAGCACATGGCCAGGCCGAGATTCGGCTGCGATTCTTGGCATGAACTTTCCTTTCGCGGAGGCGGATCAGACTTCCGGCGGCAGGCCGTTGTCAGCCCGGTTGCCGGGCGCGGGCGATTCCGCGTTCAGTGCCGCGGACGCCTTCATCTGCTTGCGCACGCGCACGTACAGCGACACCGCAACCGACACCACCAGCAACAGACTGACTCCCAGAATTAGAAACCACCAGAGCATCCGCACAACGCATTAGGATAGCAGACGCGCGCAGGAGCGCGTCTGTGATCGCAACTACTTCTTTCCTTTCGCGAGCGCGGCGCGGCGCTTCTCGACGTTGGCGGTGACGCGGGCCAGCCGTTTGCGCGCGAGCTTGGAGCCGGTCGCAACCTGCTCGATGTTTCCCCAGGCATCGGGATTGCCCATTTTCTGGCGAATCTCTTTCAAGAACGGCTGGATCTTCGCGAAGAGAAAAAACATTTCTCCGCTGCACCCGGGCTGGAGAAAAAGCTCTTCATTGAGCGCACCATGAAGAACCATCGAGGCCGCCATGTCCCAGTAGCCGCCCACCTGGCGAATCCAATTGTTCTCCTGGCTGGGAAACGCATTAGCGACCGCCAGAAAATCGTCGGCGCTTTGCGGCCAGAAGTCCACCAGCCACCAGTTTCTCGCCTTGCGCATTTCCGCTTCGCGGCGCAGCTCGTAAAGTTGGAGGATCAGTTGCCCATCTTGTGCAGTCGCTTTCTTTGCCATTTTCGTCCTCGTTGGATCAGAAATGAGTTTTCGGGAGTGCGTGATCTTTGTCTGGCGCACAACTTTCTCTTGCACTCCCTGCGGCCTTTCTCGACGCACTCCGCGCTTCAAAGCTCTTAACCGCGGAGATTAGAGAGAAAACCGCAAAGATTGCGGAGAGAATCTTTTACCCGGACTTCGCCGCATCCGCGCTTGATCCGCCCGGCGCTTCCCTCTCGTAATCACATTCTTTATTCGGACAGGCGATCACGGTGCCGTCTTTTCGGAGGCGCTCCACGAGATAGTCGTGCCCGCACTTGGGACACTTCTCAGCGAGCGGCTTGGCGGCCGAGGTGAATTTGCACTTGGGATACTTTGAACATCCGTAAAAGGTGTTGCCTTTGCGCGCGCGCTTCTCGACCAGCTCTCCTTCGCCGCACAGCGGACACTTCACGCCAATAAAATTCTGCTTCACATACTTGCAATCGGGATAGCCGCTACAGGAGGTGAATTCGCCGTAGCGGCCATGGCGAATGATCAGATTGCGTCCACAATCCGGGCATTTTTCGTCAAGCGGAATATCGGGCACGCGTTTGCCCTGATCGAGCCGGCGCGTGGTTTTGCAATCGGGATAGCCCGTACAGGCCATGAACTGCCCGAAACGGCCGCGCTTCAGGACCATCACACGCCCGCAGTTTTCGCAGTATTCTTCCTGCGCCGTCTCCTGCATATCGGCGGAATCGAGATCGGGCAGATTGATGGGGTTTTCTTTGGTGAAAGTGCAGGAATTGGGGTCGTCTTTGTCGTACGTGCTGCACGCATAGAACGAGCCGTGCTTGCCCCACTTGATGACGAGCGGCGCGCCGCAGCGCTCGCACTTCTCGTCCGTGGGCTTCTCCATACGCTTGATGTTTTCCATGTGCTTCTCAGCGTATTTGAGATCCTTGGCGAACTTCTTGTAGAACTCACCGAGCGCGTCAGTCCACTTTTCCTTTCCCTCTTCGATTTCATCGAGTTCTTCTTCGAGGCGCGCGGTGTACTGGAAGTCGAAAATATCTTTGAAATTGTCGACCAGCAGATCGGTTACGACCAGGCCAATTTCGGTGGGAGTAAATTTGCCACCGATTTTTTGCGCATACTGCCGTTCCTGAATCGTGCTCAGGATGGTCGCGTAGGTGGAAGGCCGGCCAATGCCGCGCTCCTCGAGTTCCTTGACCAGAGAGGCTTCGTTGTAGCGGGGAGGCGGTTCGGTGAAATGCTGCTCCGGATTCAATGCCTTCAGGGTAAGTTTCTGTCCGGCTTCGAGTGCGGGGAGTTTGTGCTTCAGTTCCTCATCCTCCTCGTCTTTCGTGTCCTTGGACTCTTCGTAGACTTTGAGGAAGCCATCGAACTTCATCACCGATCCTGTTACGCGGAACCAGAAAGTGTCGCTTCCGGATTTCGCGTCGATGTCGACTGTGGTCTGATCAAAGACTGCCGGATTCATCTGGGAGGCTACGAAGCGCTGCCAGATCAGCTTGTATACCTTGAACTCGTCCTCCTGAAGATACTGCTTGACCTGATCGGGATGGCGCGTCGCGTTGGTTGGGCGAATGGCTTCGTGAGCGGCCTGGGCCTCCTTCTTCTCTTTATATGTGTTTGGGGATTCGGGCAGGTATGGGGGGCCGTATTCGGTGCCAACATACTCGCGCACTTCGGCAATCGCCTCGGGCGCGATGCGGGTCGAATCGGTACGCATGTAGGTGATGAGACCGACCAGACCTTCGTCGCCGAGTTCGATGCCTTCATAGAGGCGTTGCGCAATCATCATGGTGCGCTTGACGCTGAAGCGTAGCTTGCGCGACGAGTCCTGCTGGAGCTTGCTGGTGGTGAACGGCGGAGTCGCGTTGCGGCGCCGCTCTTTCCTCTCGACCGAACGAACGACCCAGTCGGCCTTCTCGAGCGCGGTCTTGATCTTTTCGGCTTCTTCGCCGTTTGCGATCTCAACTTTCTCTTCGCCTTTGCCGAGAAAACGCGCGTCGAATGCCGGGGGCCTGGAGGCGGCCAGATTGGCGTCGATCGTCCAGTATTCCTTTTTCTCAAACGCCTTGATTTCGCGCTCGCGATCGACGATTAAGCGCAGGGCCACGGTTTGCACCCGGCCCGCGGAGAGACCACGGCGGACCTTATCCCACAAGAGCGGCGAGACCTGGTATCCGACCAGCCGGTCAAGGACGCGGCGAGCCTGTTGTGCGTCGACCAGGTTCTGATCGATGTCGCGGGGGTGCTCGAAAGCGGCTTTGACAGCGCGCTGCGTGATCTCGTTGAAGGTAACGCGGCGGATACGCTCGCCGTTCTCGCCGGCTTCATCTTCTTTCTTCTTGCCGGCTTTTTTGGTGGCCTTGGCTTTTTTCGTTTTCTTGCCGTCGTCGCCGAGTTCATCGGCGAGGTGGGCGGCGATGGCTTCGCCTTCGCGGTCGGGATCGGGCGCCAGGTAGATCCTGTCGGCGGAGAGCGCCAGCTTTTTCAGCTTGGCCAGGACCTTTTCTTTGCCGGGAATGACGACGTATTCGGTATCGAAATCCTCTTCGATATCGACACCGAGGCTGCTCTTGGGCAGGTCTTTCACGTGGCCGAATGAGGCGTCGACGGTGAAGCCTTTACCCAGATATTTCTGAATTGTTTTCGCCTTAGCGGGCGATTCGACGATGACTAGGCCTTTGGACAATGGTTCCTTCTTTTGACGGTATTCGATTTGAAGCTAGCACGAATGCGGGCGATGCAACAACCCGTCCTCAGTCGTCAGTTTTCAGTTATCAGTTAACCGTCCTTACTTTTTGCATCAGAGATGACAGCATCCGCTTGACCTCGAGCACCTGAGCTGTAAGACGCCCGTACTCGGGATTCCGCAGGTATTTGAGGTTGCGATGATACTCGAGTTCACCCGCGGACCCATGGCAATTTGCAGAAATCGAGCCCCCTCGGTACCGCCTTTCCGGCAACAGCGTTCCGCGATGTTCCTTCCGATCGATGCGGATGCGCGAATCTGACTCGTTAACCCACATATTTCGTCTCGGGGGAACGCCCTACTATGCAGGTAAACATCAAGTGTCAACTAGTGCGATTTTTCCCTGACTCGAAGACCGCGAAAATTTTGCATTCGACGCCTCCGGTCTTGTACTGATAACTGACAACTAGAATGCCTTGACAAAATTCTTTCCCGGCAGCTGCCGTACTTTTCCGCTTAGCTCCAACTCAAAGAGAGCGGCAAAGATTTCCGAGGAGGACATTTCGTTTTCGAGCATTTCCACCAGTTCGTCGATGTGCGTCGATTCGTCGAGCTTCAGCAGCTTGAGGAGCTTCTTTTCGTGAGGCGAATGAGCGTCGTCCGGGAATAGAGATGCGCTCTCGGGCACTGGGGATTCATTGTGCGCCGCGCCGAGGGTCACTTGGACCTCCGCCGGCAGCTCTTCCCAGATGTCTTCCCAGGTGGCCACCAGCTTCGCGCCTTGCTTGATCAGGGTGTTGGGTCCCCAGGAATTTTTATTGGTCACATTGCCAGGCACCGCATAGACGTCGCGGTTCTGCTCAAGCGCGCAGCGTGATGTGATGCGGGTGCCACTATATTCGGCGGCCTCGACTACCAGCACACCCACCGACATGCCGCTGATGATGCGATTGCGAATTGGAAAATTCTGAGGGACCGGCGACGTCCCGATGGGGAATTCGGAGACGATGGCGCCGCCCATGGCAAGTATCTGTTCGGCCAGCCGGGTATTTTCCTTGGGATAGAACACGTCGACCCCGGTACCGAGAACTGCGATGGTTTTGCCTTTTCCGGCAATTGCTCCACGGTGCGAGGCGGTGTCGACTCCGCGCGCCAGGCCGCTGATAACAACCAGTCCGCGAGAGGCCAGGTCGGTCGCCAGGCGTTCTGCCATGCCCGTGCCGTAAGGTGTCGGGTGGCGCGTGCCTACGATTGCGATCCCCGGTTTCGACAGGAGTTCCACGCTTCCTTTTACGAACAGGATCACGGGCGGGTCGTAGATTTCTTTCAGTCGGGGCGGAAATTCCGAACTGCTCAGAGAAATGATGGCCGCGTTTACCTGGGACGCGCGGGCGACCTCGTCCTGCGCGAGTTCGAGCGACTTGCCCGTTGCCAACGACTGGGCCGAAACCGCGCGCATACCGGTCGCCTCCAGTTCCGTCAAGCTGGCTTGCAGGATGCGATCCGCCGCGCCGAAGTGCTCGACCAGTTTTCGGATCCGCGTGGGCCCGAGTCCCTCGGTTAGCGCGAGTGCCAGCCAGCAGAGCGTTTCGGCGGTGGCTGGCTTTGCGACAATCTGAGAGTCAGGCGTTAAGGCTGCAGACAAGTCTGGCACAGTGTCTGACCGTAGCCACGATCTGGCGGCGTGTCAATGATGGCCGACACACCGGTTTTGGTAGAATTCGCAAAGTGATGAGCCGGTTAAGGATTTCGGCCATTTCCTATCTCAATACGGCCCCTCTCATGTGGGATTTTGAGCATGGGACTCCTGAGTATGGAGACGCAGCCGCTAACCTCGACATCTCCTATACCATTCCTTCCGCTTGTGCGCGCGCGCTCGCCGAGGGCGCGGCTGACATCGGAATTATTCCCTCAGCCGCCTACGCGACCACGCCCAACCTTCTTATCATTCCCGACGTGGCAATCGCGGCGCGGAATGCCGTGCGATCTATTCTGCTGGTCAGCAAAATGCCGCTGGGCTCGGTACGCAGCGTGGCGCTCGATACTTCTTCGCTGACTTCGGCGGCACTTACCAAGATTCTCTTTGCCAAATGGCTGGGCGGGGAGCGTGCCTATGCCTCGATGCCTCCAAATCTTGACGCCATGCTCGAAGCCTGCGACGCCGCTTTGCTCATCGGAGACCCAGCACTCCAAGTCGATCGGGCTCGCTATCGGACACTCGACCTCGCGGAAGAGTGGCATGCCCGCACCGGCATGTCGTTCGTGTTTGCGGTTTGGGCGATCCGGCGGGCAGCGATCGCGGAGCAGGATCGGGCAGCGATCGCCAAGGTGTTCAAGGATTCGAGGGATCATGGACTTGTGCGCGAGAATCTGGAAGCGATTGCCGCGGAGTGGGCGCCGCGCCTGAGATTGACGATCGAGTCGGTTCGCACCTACCTGGCACACAACATTCACTACTATCTTGATCCGCCATGCTTGGAAGGACTGTTTCTTTTTTATCGCCTGGGCGCGGAGATCGGCGCGCTGCCGCCGGCACGGGAGTTGGAGTTTGTTTAGGAGCCCTGGTCGCTGGTCATTGGCTTCGAAGGCCGCGAACTACGAATGCACCGTCGATCGTTCGTTCATTTTGATGGTTGTTGCCTCTCTGCTTCCAACACCTGTACCTGCACTCCGGAAGCCTGGCCGGCTGTGTGATAGACACGCTCGGTCGCCTTCACGAAATCTGACGGTTTGGCGTTCGGAATGTTGACGAACGTCTGGGGATTGCGGTCGGTTAGGGGGAACCACGAACTCTGTACCTGCACCATGATGCGATGGCCACGCCGGAAGGTATGGTTAACATCCGGCATGGTGAAATCGACGTTCTCAACTTTGCCGGGAGAGAAGGGCTCGGGCTTTTCAAAGCTGTGGCGAAATTTTCCGCGGAAAGGCTCGCCCCGCACCAGTTGCTGATAGTCCCCAAGGGTGAAATGCGGGGGGCGCACGTCCATGCGAGGTCTTGCCGCCGCGTCTTCCGCCTCTTTCGGCTCCGGATAGTCGGTCGGATACACATCGATCAGTTTCACGTCAAAATCCGAGTCCGTCCCAGTGGTCGAGACAAAGAGGCGAGGCGAAACCGGGCCGGCGATGGTCACATCTTCCTGGAGCACTGCGGTCTCATAAACCAAAACATCGGGACGGCTGGCGGCAAAGCGCTGGTCCGAAACCATGTATTCCTGCGGCACATCGAGCGCCGGGTAATTGACAAAGGGCACAGGTTTCGCTGGGTCGCTAACGTACTCATCGAAGGCCGAGGCTTCGGCGCCGGGAGCGTCGAATGAGAGACTCCCATTGGCGTGGAAGTAGAGGGTTTTCAGGCGGGCATTGGACGGCGGCCAGGCGGAATATTGACGCCAGGCATTCGTGCCGGTCTCGAAGACGTAGGCCTTGGGGAGCCTCGCGTCGCCGTTGCCCTTGAGATACTGCTCGAAGAACGGGAAGAGAATGTTCTTCCGGTAGTAGTCGCCGGTATCGGATGCAAAGTCGGCGTGGCCGAGTCGTTCACCATTCAAGCGATACCATCCGCCATGGACCCACGGGCCCATGACGAGCGTATTCGGAGTTCCGGGAGCATTTTTTTCAATCGCGCGAAATTCGGTCAATGGACCCTGCAAATCTTCCGCGTCAAACCATCCGCCCACGGTCAGAACCGCGCAATGGATGCTCTTGAAGTGGGGAGCGAGGTTGCGGATCTGCCAGTAGTCGTCGTAGGTATCGTGCCTGATCTGGTCGTCCCACAGCGAGGTGTCGCCCTTGAGCAAAGTTCGCAAGTTCGAGAGCTGGCCGGCCTTCAAATAGAAATCGAAGCTGTCGGTAGTTCCGAAGTCGAAATCGACATGGTTTTTGGACGGAAGCTGAGGATTTTTCTGGGGCACGAATGAGCTGTAAAAATCGAAGTTCGCCGAGAGCATGAACGCGCCACCGTGGTAGGCGTCGTCCCCCAGGAAGAGGTCGATCATCGGGGCCTGGGGAGAGGCAGCCTTGAGCGCCGGATGGGTGTCAATCATGCTCGAAGCCGCGTAGAAGCCTCCATAGGAAATGCCCCAGATCCCGGCTTTGCCATTGTTGTTGGGGACATTTTTCAGCAGCCAGTCGATGGTGTCATAGAGATCGGTCGATTCGTCCACCTGATTGGCTTTCTTGTTTTCGAGGTGCGGGTTCTCTTCGACAAACACCCCTTCCGACATGTAACGGCCGCGCACATCCTGAAAAACGAAGATGTATCCAGCCTTGTCGAAATCGGGCGACGGCCCGAGTTGATTGCGAGCATGGTCCACTCCGTAGGGCCCGATGCTGTACGGGGTGCGACCAATGAGAAAGGGATAGGTTTTTGAACTGTCCTTCGGCAGGTAGACGGAGGTGAAAAGATGAACACCATCGCGCATAGCGATGCGGTATTCGTATTTAGTGTAGTGCGCGTGAATATCGAAATCCGCATTGTCGGACTTGCCCTGGGCAAACAGCGCAGCTGCCAAAACCAGCACAAGAGCGAAACACCCAATGATGTCTCGTCGATCCACCATGACCTCCTGAGAATTCGCGACAGAAGCAGCCCTCAAGCAACCTACCCTCACTCGAAACGTGCGTCAAGAAGAGTACCGAAGATTGCCCTGAAATTACACAGGTTTACATACCCTTAGCATCTGCCGGTGGGCTTCTCGCCTCTAATGAATATGACGCGTCTGCCCGCGCTTGCGATATTCGCCTCTCATTCCAGAAAGGACAGTATGCTGCGCTGGTTGGTCCATCTTGGCGGGCCCGGGCTGATCCTTCTGGGAATCCTCGATAACTCCGTAATTCCCCTGCCTGGGAGCATGGACGTAGCCACCATCGTGCTCGCCGCGCACCACCGCGAGCCCTGGATTTACTATGCCGCGATGGCGACCGTAGGCGCGGTTGTGGGGGGTCTCGCCACTTATCACGTGGCCCGCCAGGGAGGAAAGGAGGCGCTCGAAAGGCGCTTCTCAAAGAAAAAAGCCGAGAAGATATATTCCGTGTTCGAGCGCTGGGGATTCGCCGCGGTCGCGATACCGGCGTTATTGCCGCCACCATTTCCGATCGTCCCCATGCTGGTTGCAGCCGGGGCACTTCAGTATCCGACCAGGAAATTCGTGAGCGCGCTCTCCGTGGGTCGCGGCGTGCGCTACCTGATCATCGCGTATCTGGGAGCGAAATACGGCCACGGCATCATCAGCTTCTTCTCGCAGTATTACATGCCGACACTGACTATCCTGATTGCGGCTTCGGTTACCGCTGGACTGTATGCGCTCTACGAATACAAACGGCGAAAAAAGCCTGGCGGCCGTAAGGCCGCGCCTTCGGGTACTCCAGCGCGGCGGACAGCCTGAGCAGACTCGCATGCGAGCCTTATGCCCAGTTAGAATGAATGCTCACTCACCCAAGGGTGAAAAAATGTCCTTGACCAAACAGCAAGCTCTCGACCTCTTTCACTCCGACGACCTTATCGGCATTGGCATGGAGGCTGACGCTGTGCGCCGGCGGCTTCACCCGGAAGGCACCGTCACCTACATCATCGATCGCAACATCAATTACACGAATTTCTGCACGGAATACTGTACCTTCTGCGCGTTCTACCGCCCGTTCAAGGGCGACCCAGCGAAGGTCAGCGAAGGTTATATCCTCGATTTCGACACAATTTACGAGAAGATCCGCGAGACCGTGGAACTCGGCGGCACTGGCGTGCTGATGCAGGGTGGCCTTCATCCCGACCTCAAGATCGACTGGCATGAGCGCATGCTGCGGGGCATCAAGGAGCGTTTTCCGAAAATTCATCTTCACTGCTACTCCGCGTCGGAGATTCTGGCCATTGCCGAATACAGCGATCTCAGCGTACGCGACACGATCGCGCGGCTGCGCGATGCCGGGCTTGACTCGATCCCGGGCGGCGGCGCGGAGATCCTGGACGATGAAGTTCGGCACCGCATCGCGCGCCTGAAATGCCTTACCAACGATTGGCTACTCGTGCATCGCACGGCGCACCAGCTCGGCATGAGAACGACAGCGACGATGATGTTCGGCGTGGGCGAAACGTTCGAGCACCGCGTCAACCATTTCGAAGCAATTTACCGTCTCCAAGAAGAGACGGGCGGGTTTACCGCATTCATCCCCTGGAGCTTCCAACCCGCCAACACGGCGCTTGGCGGCCGCAAATGGGAGGAAGCCACCGCCGTCGAATACCTGAAAGTCCTCGCCATCTCGCGTATGTATCTTTCGAATTTTCTGAATGTGCAATCGAGCTGGGTGACACAAGGATTAAAGGTCTGCCAGATGGGACTGCGCTTTGGGGGCAACGACGTGGGGTCGGTGATGCTCGAAGAGAACGTGGTACGCGCCGCTGGGGTCACCAACTGCACAACCGAAGAGGAATTGCGGCGCATCATACGGGATGCGGGCTTCCGGCCAGCCCAGCGTGACACGCTCTACCGGCAATATTTTCTTAACTGATTTTGCATGATGCGATTCGCTGCCCTTGCGCTGTTTCTTCTCAGCGTTTTGCCACGAGTGGATGCGCAGAACACGAGTTCACCGGCGAGCGCGCTCTATCTTGCCGGCTCGGTGGTCGATGAACCGGGCAGCCATCCATTGAAAAAAGTGCTGGTGCAGGTCGTGGCTGAGGATCAGCGCCAGAACCCCAGCTACAGCGCCACGACCGATGCGGACGGCCACTTCCAGATCGACAACATGATCCCCGGCCGCTACCGCATATTTTTCGAGAAAACAGGATTTGCCGAGGTCAATGGCCGCGGGCATCGCGCGGATGTCAACGTCATTACCGTGCCGGCCGACAAGTCGCTCGACGATCTCGTGTTTCACATGCTCCCTACCACCGCCATAACGGGCCGCGTGACCGACGAGGACGGCGATCCGATGGCGGGTGTTCGGGTCGACATCCAAAGAAGGGTGCCGGGCAAAGCCAGGCGCGGATCCGCAGGGGCGGCTGCCACCAACGATCTCGGCGAATACCGCGTCGCGGGCTTGTTTCCGGGACAATACTGGGTTGGCGCCATGCCGCCGCCCGACTATCGGGACTACGCGCCGCGCCACGCCAAAACCGCAGCGCCCGGGACTGCCGAAGATCAGAGCGAGGCGCGCTACGTAAGAACGTATTATCCGGGCACCACCGACGGAGCGCAGGCGTCGCCGGTGACGCTCAAGGCCGGAGACGAAATGCCCGTCAACCTCGTTCTGGTTCCCACGCGGACGTATCGCGTTCGCGGAATCGTGACGGGTCTCCTTGCCGGGCAAAGGGCTACGGTCGAGTTACTCGCCAAAGCTGGAGACTCAGCCCAAGGCGCCGAAGTTAGCGTGGACGGTTCGTTCGAAATCCATGGCGCTTCCCCCGGTGCCTATGTGTTGAAGGTCTACAGCACGCTCGAGTCGTCGGTGGTGAGTGCGCGGCAGGATGTCACCATTGCCGCCGCGGATGTTGACGGGTTGAAGCTCGTGCCCATGCCGGCGTTCGCCGTTACCGGTCATCTTCACGCGGATACGCGACCGGGCGACGATCTCAGTCAGTACTCCGTCAATCTTCGGCTGGCCAACGCCAGTGACGATTCCGATTTCTTCATGTTCCAGGACTCGTTTGGCGAAAACGCCCAGGTTGACCGCCAGGGAAATTTCTCGTGGAAGAATGTCAACCCCGGCACCTACGTTGTGCGCCTCTATGGCGGCAATGGTCAGGACAGCTTCTTCCTTAAGTCGGCGCGCGTCGGCGTGAACAACATCGATGCCTCCTTTGCTCTCAGCGGACCTTCGGTGCTTGACCTCGTCGTAAGCACAAAGGGAGCAATCGTTGATGGGGTGGTCACTGATCGTGATCGAGAGGGCAATGACGCGCCCGCCTCCAACGTCCAGGTGGTAGCCGTGCCGGAAGAGCGATACCGGAACATCCCGGAGCGCTTCGGAGAAGGCGCCACCGATCAGTTTGGACGATTCACCATCCATGGGCTTGCACCCGGAAGCTACACGTTATTCGCATGGCAGGACGTGAGCGACGAGACCTACCGCGACCCCGATTTTTTGAAATCCCAAGGCGCCGGCGGCACCTCGGTTCGAGTGGAAGAAGCTACGCACCAATCGGTTAGTCTCAAGTTAAGCGCAGTCGGCGACGATTGGAAGTAGAAGAGCCTTCGAGGAGAGAAGCAGCGCGCCGGGGTTTCCCACGGCGATTCCGTTACAATGCTAGGTCTGACTTTTTCGTTTGAGTTTTCATGCTCCTGTTCACTTTCGTCCAGCCTCGAATTGCATTTGCTCTGATCCTCGCCTCCAAAGGCCTGGGGCCGTATCTCCGCCAGCACTTTCTCGATAAGACCTTCCAGGGGCTCTATCAAGTCAACGCGTTTGACCTCGCGCTGCTGATTCCCTACTTTATTGTGCTGATTATCCTGGCCGCCTATGGAGGCCATCGCTACTGGCTGGTCTATCTTTATTACAAGCACAGAAAAAACAAGACAACCGAGCCGCCCGCGCATTTCGAGGACTTGCCCCGCATCACCGTGCAATTGCCGATCTTCAACGAGCAATACGTGGTCGAGCGGCTGCTGGAAGCCGTCTGCCGCCTCGATTACCCGCAGGAGAAGCTTGATATTCAACTGCTCGACGATTCGACCGACGAGACCGTGGAAACTGCCCGCGGCCTGGTGGAGCGCTACAAGAAGCTGGGAAACCCGGTTACGTATATTCACCGCGAGAATCGCCATGGCTTCAAGGCTGGAGCGCTCGAAGCCGGCCTCCAGTCTGCCCAGGGCGAGTTCGTTGCGATCTTTGACGCCGATTTCGTTCCGCCGCCCGATTTCCTGCTCAACTGCATCCACCACTTCACCGACCCGAGAATCGGCATGGTGCAAACGCGCTGGACGCATATCAACCGAGGCTACTCGCTGCTCACGCAGGTGGAAGCGATTCTGCTCGACGGCCACTTTGTGCTCGAGCATTCCGGCCGGGCCCGGAGCGGCGTTTTCTTTAATTTCAACGGGACTGCCGGCATGTGGCGGCGCAAGGCAATCGAAGAAGCCGGCGGGTGGGAGCACGACACGCTGACTGAAGACACCGACCTTTCCTACCGTGCGCAATTAAAAGGATGGAAGTTTCTCTACCTGCAAGACGTGGAATGCCCGGCTGAACTGCCGGTCGAGATGACCGCCTTCAAAACCCAGCAGGCGCGTTGGGCCAAAGGGCTGATTCAGGTTTCCAAGAAGATTCTGCCCAAAGTGTTTGCGAGTGACGCCTCCCGGCACCAGAAAGTCGAAGCCTGGTATCACCTGACCGCCAATCTCAGCTATCCGCTGATGATCGTGCTGTCGGTTCTTCTGCTGCCCGCCATGGTCATCCGTTTTTATCAGGGATGGTTCCAGATGCTTTACATCGATCTGCCGCTTTTTATGGCGTCGACATTTTCCATTTCGAGTTTCTATCTGGTTTCGCAAAAAGAACTCTTCCCCAAAAGCTGGATCCGTTCCCTGCTCTATCTTCCGCTGCTGATGGCGCTCGGCATCGGACTCACGATTACCAACACCCGCGCCGTGCTCGAAGCGCTGGTGGGCAAGCAGACCTCATTTGTGCGGACCCCCAAGTACCGGGTCGAGTCGAAGAAAGATAAAGTGGGCGCAACCAAGTATCGCAAACGCCTGGGCTGGGTGCCCTGGGTGGAGCTGGCAATCGGATGCTATTTTGCGCTCACGGTTTATTACGCGATCGACAACGAGAACTATTTCACGGTGCCGTTTCTGCTGCTATTTGTGATTGGCTTTTGGTGCACAGGACTGATGTCGCTGCTGCAAGGACGGCTGACGGGACTGCAGGTTGGAACGGAGGCGCACAGCAAGCCGTTCCCGGTGGGAGTATAAAGAGCAGCCCTTCGAAGTTCGTCTTCGGTGGCGAGTGGTCAGACGTAGGCTTCTCGGTCGCTCTGAGCTAATACACCTGGGTTGGAAATTCCAGCGCGGTTCGCTCTTCCCGCCCCGAAAGAGCAACGACTACCGGCCAACGACTATCTCGGCAGCTTGAAGTCCACCACAATCTGCATGGGACTCTTTACCGGCTTGCCGTCGAGCGTAAACGGCTTGTATCTCCACTGTTTTACAGCTTCCATGGCGGCGGCGGTAAAAACCTGCGGCCCTTGCGCAACCTTGATATCGCGGACACTGCCGTCTTCCATAACCATCGCGTCGAGCACAACCTTGCCTTCCATCCGCAAGGTCTTTGCCTGTTGCGGATAAACAGGAGGCACGCGACGAATCAACTGACCGCCGGAAATTCCTTGCGAAATTCGCTGCGGCGTGAGCGACGGCACCAACGCCTTGGACGAGAGAACACCTTTGAGTGATGATGGCGCCGGGTCGACAGCCAGAGGAGGTGGCTCGAGTGAGGCGACCTGGTCTACGCGGGAGGATGTCGCAGAACTGTTGTGGACCGCGTCGTTCAAGCCTGAGCCCGATCCAGGTTTAGAAGACTGCGCCACGTCAGCGCCAGTGGCGCCATTCTGCAAAGCGGTTCCGTCTTTCCTGTTGTTCGCAACGTTTGTGGCGATCGCACCATTCGTGCTCGCAGAGAAGTCCGGAACGCTTTTCACGATCCGCGCCGCGGAAGGCTTGCCGTTCGAAACGAAGAGAGTCTGCCCGCCGGGGTTCGCCCTCCACACCGGGTCGTTGTCGGGAAGACGCGGCGTTGAGCCGCGCTGCGTTGTGAGAGTCTGGGCCGTTGACGACTGATCGCTTCGACTCTGGTCAGTTCGGCTCTGGTATGTCCCAGGCAGATCTGTCGCCTGGGTGTCGGCCAGGCTTCGGCTCGAAGGCACCGGCGAGCCGGTTGGAGGACCGGAAGCCAAAACCGACGACGGAGCGGACGTCCGGGCTTTGCTTTCGCTTCCATCATTGCCGCGCCACCCCAGCCAGATCACCAAGCCAAGGAGCAATATCGTCACCAGCCCGACCGCGCCCAGCACCAGGGGCCGCCGGCCGACGATCGCCTGTGCGAAGTCCACAAACCGGTCGGAAGCCGGCAAGAGTCCCGCCGGCTCCGATTTTTCAGCGGACGCAGCAGTTGGGGCCGGCTCGGCTGTCGCCGACAATGCTACCGCCGAAGCTCCCGCCGGTCTGGCTGCGCGTGCGCGCTCCGCCAGCCCCGCTAGTTGCTCCAGCACCGCCAGGTGATGCGCGCTAAATGCCGCTGGTTCGGTGGAGAATGCTTCCAGAATTCCGTTGACTCCGCGCCATCCCTGAACTGGCAGCGCGGCAATGGAACGCAGGCCCAGGCTGCGGCACACCTCAACGTCCACCAGCCGATCATGCTCCGTATCGACGCAATGCTGGATCTTTCCGGTCCGGAGGCATTCGCCCGAGATGCCCTTGTCTGCGCTCAAGTGCGCACCGAGCGGCGGAGCTGTCTCTCCGCTGCGGGCCCGGCAAACCATGGCGCCTTCTTTCCACATGGCGAGCGCTACGCCGGTAGCTCCGGTCAAGAGCATGGCGGCATTGGCAATCGCCGACAGCATTGGATCGAGCCGATGCTCACCGGAGGCGACCAGTTCCCGGAGCGTCGAGAGCATCTGCGGCTCGTCGGGAGCGCCTGGACGCAAAGAAGGAGCCGCAGCCGCGCCGCGACCGCTGTTTGAATTTCTCTCGGAAGGAACGTGCCGCGCCTGAGTTACTGCCACAGATTTACTCTCAAGTCGTAGGAATTTGGCCGGTACCAAGCAAAAAGCGCGCAACTAAAACGCAAGTGGCAAGAGTGATAATTGCACCGGAGTATGAGCCAACTTGCAGCGCCTGTCAAGGCAAAGCACGCGCCAGCCGGGGATTCAAACCAGCCCCGTTTTCGCGCGAAGTCCGCGAGACGCGGCGGACTTCAAGTGCCCGGAGGGAGGCCCTTCGGAAGGTTCTTGCCGGCTCTGGGTTTCTCCCTGTCGTTGAGGTTGAGGGGGCGAAAAACTGCGGGCTGCGCTAGGTGGTGGCACCTTGGTTGGGCATCAAACTAACCAACAAATTTCGCGCCGTCCCGGTGCTACGCTGTTATCGCTCTGGTTCACTGGCAAGCTTCGCCACTGCATTGCTGGGATCGAATCTCAAGAAGCTACTTCGCACAGTCGAAGCCCTGGCCGATCTGGGTCCCGAACTGACGGCGGACCGGGACTTCCGCCAAACCACGCGCGCCATCCTCTCCGCGGTTATCGAGGCGGCGGGCGCACGGGAGGCCGTTTTATTCGCCTTCGGCGACCGGGCCTCCACTCTCTCTTCGCTGGATGCGCAGGGATTCGCTTTGATCCCCGACCCCGCTCTGATTCGCCTGCTGCCCCGGCAAATTCACATGCTTACCGCGTCGACCGGGGCGATCGTTTTGAACAGCGCGAACATCGACGCGTACCTGAGCTCGAACGGCAATGTTGCGCCGGAACTGTTCCGTTGCCTCTGCGCTCTAAGAGTTCGCGGCAAACTGGTGGGAGCAATCGCCCTGGGCCGCCGCGTGGGCGATGCCATCTACGAAGAAGACGCACTCGCCGCCCTGGAGATGATTGCCAGCTATGTGGCGCTGGCGATCCAGAACCACACGCTCAACCAGACGCTGGCCCAGCGCGTGGCGGAAAATCTTCGCCTGCTCGCTTCGCTCCACGGTTTCTACGACAACGCGCTGGAAGCCTTTGCCACCGCCATCGACGTGAAGCACGTCAACATTCACGGCCACTCGCTGCGGGTGGGCCGCTACGCGCAGGCGATCGGTGAAGCGCTAGGCATGGAGCCGGGCGAAGTCGCGCCGCTGCGCTCCGCCGGGTACCTGCACGACATCGGCAAAGTGGCGGTCGACCAGCGCCTCTTCGCCAAGCCTTCATCGCTCGATGACGAAGAATCACGCGCCATGCGCGACCACACCACCGTAGGCCATCAGATCGTCAGCCATGTGCAATTTCCCTGGCCGCAGATTCCCGAGATTGTGCGCTGGCATCACGAGCGGGCCGACGGCTCGGGCTATCCCGACGGCCTCCACGGAGACGAGATGCCGCGCGCTGTACGGATCATTGCGCTTGCCGACGCCTTCGACGCGATGACGACCGAGCGCCCCTATCGCCCGCGACTGTCGGTTGGAACGGCCCTCCAGGAACTGATTCGCATGTCGCCCCAAAAATATGACGCGCATGCGCTTCAAGCGCTATTGATCCAGGTGCGCCGCGACGCCGTTGGCAGCAACCGGATTCCGATCCTCGATCCCGGAATCGTCAACCTCTCCCCTGTCGACGTCGATGCCCTGGCCTCCACGCTGCAGCACCGCACGACGCAAGCGCGCGCGTATCTAACCTAGCGATCTCCAAGCCAGCCAGGTTGATCTCCTGCAAATCAAAGCCGAAAGCGGAGATCGGATTCAAACGTGTAGAATCATGTTTGACTCGCTGGGCCTGCCGTCCGCAAAACTAAGGGAAATTACCCGTGCATAAGCCCGACACCCAATCGCCGCCAACTTCATCTAAAGAAAGCAAGGCAAACTGACTCCCAAGGAGAGGCGTAATGGCAGTGAGTGACCAGGCTGTGGCCACCGGAAAGCAACTCGTTCAACTTTGCATCAACACCATCCGCACCCTTTCGATGGATGCGGTGCAAAAGGCCAACTCCGGACATCCTGGTGCACCCATGGGGCTTGCGCCCGCAGCTTACTGTTTATGGCAGCAATTCTTGCGTTATGATCCCGCCGACCCGCACTGGCCCAATCGCGACCGCTTTATTCTTTCCAACGGCCATGCTTCGATGCTGCTCTATTCCCTGCTGCATCTGACGGGGGTGCGCGAAGTAAATTCCAAGGGCGAGATTCTGTCTACGCCCGCCGTCTCGCTGGACGACATCAAAGCCTTCCGCCAGATCGACAGCAAGACTCCAGGCCATCCCGAATACGGCGTGACCACCGGCGTCGAAACCACCACCGGGCCGCTCGGGCAAGGGGTAGCCAACAGCGTTGGGTTCGCGATAGCCGAGCGGTGGCTGGCGGCGCATTTTAATCGTCCCGGTCTGGAACTCTTCAACTACAACATTTGGGCAATCTGCGGCGACGGCGACATGATGGAGGGCATCTCGTCGGAGGCAGCCTCGGTGGCAGGCCATTTGCGCCTTGCCAATTTATGCTGGATTTACGACAACAATCAGATCACCATCGAAGGCAAGACAGACCTGGCATTCAATGAAGACATCGGCGCGCGCTTCAAGGCCTACGGATGGGCCGTGAATCACGTGCACGACGCCAACGATCTCGACGCGCTTGCCGGGGCGTATCGCTGGGCGGTGGGAGTTACCGACCGGCCGAAGTTCATCATCGTCGATAGCCACATCGGATTTGGTTCTCCCAATCGGCAGGATACAAGAGAAGCGCACGGCGAGGCGCTGGGCGAAGAAGAAGTCAAGCTCACCAAGCGAGCTTATGGCTGGCCCGAGGACGCGAAGTTTCTGGTGCCCGACGGAGTCCGCGAAAATTTCCGCGACGTGATGGGCAAACGCGGCGCGCAGCTCAGCGGACAATGGCGTGCGCAGTTCAAGAAATATGGCGAGCAGTATCCCAACTTGGCGGATCAGTTCACGCGCATGACGCACCGCGAACTGCCCAATGGTTGGGACAAAGAGCTTCCAACGTTTTCCGCCGATCCAAAGGGTCTGGCAACGCGAGACTCGTCGTCCAAGGTGCTTAATGCCATTGCCAAGAACGATGCGTGGCTGATGGGCGGGTCGGCCGATCTTTATCCCTCGACCAAAACTCGTTTGACCTTCGAGGGAGTCGGCGACTTCGAGCCCAACAACTACGATGCCCGCAACTTCCACTTTGGAATCCGCGAGCATGCGATGGGCGCGATGGTCAATGGCATGGTGCTTTCCCATCTGCGCGCCTACGGTTCGACGTTCCTGATTTTCTCCGACTACATGAAGCCAGCCATCCGCCTGTCGGCAATCATGGAAATCCCGAGCATCTGGATTTATACGCACGATTCCATCGGCGTAGGCGAAGACGGCCCGACGCACCAACCGATCGAGCAACTGCCGACGCTGCGCGCGGTTCCCGGCCTGGTAACGCTGCGGCCTGGGGATGCGAACGAAGTCGTCGAGTCGTGGAAAATAATCATGAAGTTGAAGAAAGAGCCGGTCGCGCTCATTCTGACGCGGCAGGCGCTACCCACGCTTGACCGCACAAAATATGCATCGGCCGCGGGCGTAGCGCGCGGAGGCTACATCCTGGCCGACGGCGAAGGCGGCAGTCCGCAGGTCATACTTATGGCCACCGGCAGCGAAGTCTATCTCTGCATCGAAGCCTACGAGAAGCTCAAGGCGGAAGGCATTCGTGCCCGCGTGGTGAGCATCCCATCGTGGGATCTCTTCGATCGTCAGGATCAGAGTTATCGCGACCAAGTGCTTCCGCCGGAGGTAGGGGCGCGCATAGCGGTGGAACAAGCCGCGGTCCTGGGCTGGTCGCAGTATGTCGGTCCGAAGGGTTACGTAATCGGCATGCGCAGGTTCGGAGCCTCCGCGCCATTGAAGGATTTGCAGAAGAAGTTCGGCTTCACGCCGGAATCGATCGTGCAAAAGGCGCGCGAACTCGTGGCAAAGTAACAATATGGTAATGTCAGGCCGATACCTTCGGCATGGCTGAGTTCAGGAGATCGTCATGAATCCGGTATCTACCCTCGAAAACGCCAAGGCTGTCAACCCGCTGAAACAGCTTCAGACTTTCGGCCAATCCATCTGGCTCGACTACATTCGCCGTGACCTGCTGAAAGGAGGCGAACTCCAGCGCCTGATCGATGACGACGGGCTGCGCGGCATGACGTCGAATCCCGCGATCTTCGAAAAGGCAATCGCCGATTCCAATCTCTACCAGGACTTCCTCGATACCTTCTCTCATCGTACCGACCTCGACGCCAAGGGGCGATATGAACTGCTTGCCATTCGCGACATCCAGGATGCTGCCGACATTCTGAAACCCGTCTACAAGAGCACTAACCGGCGGGACGGGTACGTGAGCCTCGAGGTGTCACCGTACCTCGGCCATGACACACAGGGCACGCTCGAAGAAGCTCGCCGTCTTTGGGCCGCTGTGGGTCGTGACAACGTGATGATCAAAGTTCCGGGGACGGCTGAGGGCATTCCCGCGTTCCGCCAGCTCATCGGCGAGGGCATCAACGTTAATGTGACATTGCTGTTCGCGCAAGATGTGTACGAAGAAGTCGCCGCCGCCTACATCGAGGGGGTCGAGCGTTTCGCCGCATCGGGCGGCGATGTGGGCCGCGTTGCCAGCGTCGCCAGCTTTTTTATCAGCCGCATTGACACGCTGATCGATTCGCTGGCTGCCGATCGATTGAAAACCGAATCCGATCCCGTTCGCAAAGCAAAGCTGCAAGCAGTCGTGGGCAAAGTAGCCATCGCCAACGGAAAGCTTACGTATGAAGCCTACGAAAAACTCTTCTCGACAGCGCGCTGGAAAGCTCTCGCCGCCAAAGGCGCGCAGACGCAGCGTGTTCTGTGGGCAAGCACGAGCACCAAAAATAAAAACTACCGCGACGTCATCTACGTCGAGGAGCTGATTGGAACCGATACGGTCAACACGGTGCCGCCGGCGACTCTGGACGCGTTTCGCGATCACGGCAAGCCGCGCCAAAGCCTGACCGAGGATCTGGATAGCGCGCGCAAAACCATGTCCGATCTGGCGGCCTCTGGCATCTCGATGAAGGAAGTCACCGACAAGTTGACCGCCGACGGCGTAAAGCTGTTCGCCGACGCCTTCGACAAACTGCTGGAAGCGGTTGAGAAGAATGCGGATCGGCCGTCAACCCCGCGGGTTAACCCGCAGACCGCTCAGCTTCCTGCCGGCCTGGACGAGGCCGTAAAAAAAAACCTTAACGACTGGCGCGCCGAGGGAAAAGTAAGGCGTTTGTGGCAACACGACGCTTCGCTGTGGACCAATCAAGACGAGTGCTCGTGGCTTGGCTGGCTCAACATCGTCGACGATCTGATGGCCAATCTCCCGAAGCTCCAAGAGCTTGCGAATGAAGTAAAAGCCGCGGGCTTCACCGATATTCTTTTGCTGGGCATGGGCGGTTCCAGTCTCTGCCCGGAGGTTTTCGCACTCACCTTCCCACAAACGCCCGGCTTCCCGCGCCTGCACATTCTGGACTCGACCGATCCCGCGCAGATCAAGAGCATCGAAGGCAAAATCGATCTGGCGCGGACTCTGTTCATCGTCTCCAGCAAATCGGGCAGCACGCTCGAGCCGAATATCTACAAGCAATATTTTTTCGAGCGCGCACAGCACACCATCGGCGACAAAGCAAGCAGCCACTTCATCGCCATTACCGATCCTGGCTCCAAGCTGCAGGGAGTCGCCGAGCACGACCGCTTTTGGCATATCTTCTATGGCTTGCCTTCGATTGGCGGCCGCTACTCCGCGCTGTCAAATTTCGGGATGATCCCCGCCGCTGCCATGGGCATGGATACCGGCAAATTTCTTGAGCGCACCAAACTGATGGTCGAGGCCTGCGCGGCGGCGGTTCCGGTTGCGGAAAATCCTGGTGCGATGCTGGGCCTGATCCTCGGAACCGCGGCTGCCCAGGGCCGCGACAAGATCACGCTCATCACCTCGCCGGGCGTTCACGATCTGGGCGCGTGGCTCGAGCAACTCATCGCTGAATCCACCGGCAAGATCGGCAAGGGAATCATTCCCGTCGATCGCGAAGCGCTGGGCGCACCTGAGGTTTACGGGAACGACCGGGTCTTCGCCTATATCCGCCTGGAAGCCGATTCTGACTCCGATCAGAATGCCAAAGTTGCGGCGCTCGAAAAATCGGGCCAGCCGGTCATTCGCATCACCGTCACCGATATCTATAACCTGGGCCAGGAATTTTTCCGCTGGGAAATTGCGACCGCGGTCGCCGGCTCCATCATCGGCATTAACGCCTTCAATCAGCCGGACGTAGAAGCCAGCAAAGTGGAAACGCGAAAGCTGACTTCGGAATACGAGACCAGAGGCTCGCTCCCGGCCGAGCAGCCGATTTTCGAAGGCGACGGTTTCAAATTGTTCACTGACGAAAAGAATGCGAACGATCTCGCGAAAGGCGTGGGCGCTGATCGTTCGGTAAAGAGTTATCTGCGCGCCCACCTCGCGCGCCTCTGCGCCAATGACTACTTCGCGGTGCTCGCCTACATTGAGATGAAGGCCGAGCACGATGCCTTGTTGCAATCCCTGCGAATGAGCGTACGCGACAAAAAGCGCGTCGCCACATGCTCCGGCTTCGCCCCGCGCTTCCTGCATTCGACCGGCCAGGCGTACAAAGGCGGCCCCAACTCGGGTGTATTCCTGCAAATTACCTGCGACGACGCCAATGATCTTCCCGTGCCGCAGCAGAAATACACCTTCGGGGTAGTCAAAGCGGCACAGGCACGAGGGGACTTCGCCGTGCTGGCCGAACGCAATCGTCGCGCTCTGCGCGTGCACATCGGCAAAGACGTCAAGGCGGGATTGAAGAAACTAGCGGAATTCGTTCAGCAGTCAGAGTTGTAGTTTCGGCCACAAGCTTGGAGTTGCGAACTGGGAAGAACCGGTTGCTCGAGGTCGGGTCTCGAAGTTCGCAGCTTCCAGAGCGAGGCCCAATTTCGCAAATGTTGCGAAATTAAAAACAAGCGTCAGTGTTTAAGGAGAAACAATGCAACTCGCAATGGTAGGCCTGGGGCGCATGGGCGCGAACATGACACGTCGTCTAATGCGCGGAGGCCATCAACTGGTCGTCTCCGACCTCAGCCCCGACGCGGTCAAACAACTCGCAGGTGAAGGCGCCACTGGCTCCTCGTCACTCGACGATCTCGTCACGAAACTCACCCCGCCCCGGGCGGCGTGGGTCATGGTCCCCTCTGGTGACGCCACCGAAAAAACCGTGCAGACCCTCCTCGGCCGCATGGAGAAGGGCGACACCATCATTGACGGCGGCAACAGTTTTTTCAAGGACGACGTGCGCCGCGCCGAAATTTGCGCCGCCAAAGGTGTGCACTACGTCGACGTCGGCACCAGCGGCGGCGTCTGGGGCATCGACCGCGGATACTGCATGATGATCGGCGGTCCGAAAGAAGCCGTCCAGCGCCTCGACCCAATCTTCAAGACCCTGGCTCCGGGACGCGGCGACATCCCCCGCACACCCGGCTTTGACAAGCGCAGCACTGCCGGTTCGACCGCGGAAGATGGCTACATCCACTGCGGCCCGTCGGGTTCCGGCCACTTCGTAAAAATGGTTCACAACGGAATTGAATACGGCATTATGCAGGCCTATGCCGAGGGCTTCGACATTTTCAAGAACGCCACCAGTAAAGATTTGCCGGCCAACATTCGTTACGATCTCAACCTGCCTGACATCGCCGAAGTCTGGCGGCGCGGCAGCGTTATCAGTTCGTGGCTGCTCGATCTGACGGCGATGGCTCTGGTAGAGAATCCCACGCTTTCCGAGTACAGCGGATTCGTGCAGGATTCAGGCGAAGGTCGCTGGACAATCAACGCCGCGATCGAAGAAGCGGTCCCGGCTGAAGTGCTGACGGCCGCGCTGTATGCGCGTTTCCGTTCCCGCCAGGAGCACACCTTTGCGGACAAGATGCTTTCCGCGATGCGCCAGAAATTCGGCGGCCACGTGGAGCCGAAGGCTGCGGGAAAGAGCTAAGCGAGCCACGCCGAGGTTGCGGGATTTTCTTCGAGTCTGATGCTCGAAGCGTACAGGCTCGAAGTTCGCATCACCAGGTTCGAAACCGGCAGCGCGCAACTTTCATCGAACATAAAGAGGAGCAGAAAAGCCAATGACCCTTACTGACGTTCATCCCGCTCCCGCCAAGCCGCGGACCGCGCGCGTCGCCGACCCCTGCATCATGGTCATCTTCGGCGCCTCCGGCGATCTGACGCGCCGCAAGCTTATTCCAGCGCTCTACAATCTCGCCAGCCAGAACCTGCTCTCGCCCGACTTCGCCATCATCGGTCTCGGCCGCAGCCCGATGAGCGACGAAGATGCGCGCAAGAAGGCGACGGAAGATTTCAAGAAGTTTGCCGATGTTCCCATCGACCCCAAGATCTGGGACGACTTCGTCCAGCGCATCCATTTCATCTCCGGCGACTTCGACGACCCCAACACCTACAACAATCTGAAAGACACGCTCGCCAAGGTCGATAGCGAACACGGCAATCATGGCAACTATTTCTTCTACATGGCGACCGCGCCCAACTTCTTCGGCGACATCGTCGAGCGCCTCGCCAATGTTGGCCTCATGCAAGAGCAAAACGGACACTGGCGCCGGGTCATCGTCGAAAAGCCCTTCGGCCACGACCTCGAATCCGCCAAAGCCCTCAACCAGCGCCTTCTCAAAGTCGCCTCCGAATGCCAGATCTACCGCATCGACCACTACCTGGGCAAAGAGACCGTGCAGAACATTTTGGCCCTACGCTTCGCCAATGGGATCTTCGAGCCCATCTGGAATCGCCGCTATATCGACCACGTGCAAATTTCGGTGGTGGAAACCGTGGGCGTCGAATCGCGCGGCGGCTACTACGACAATGCCGGGGCATTGCGCGACATGGTACCGAATCACATCATGCAGCTCATCACGCTGACCGCCATGGAGCCACCGATTTCGTTCGAGGCCAACGCCGTGCGCGACGAGCAGGCCAAGACACTCCATGCCATCCAGCCCTTCAGCAACGAAGACGTTCTCAGCAAGACGATTCGCGGACAATATGGCGAAGGCACGGTGGACGGGGAACGGGTGCCGGCCTATCGAAGTGAAGAGGGCGTGCCGCCGGATTCACGGACGGAGACCTTCGTCGCGATGCGGCTCCTGATCGACAACTGGCGCTGGGCGGGCGTTCCTTTCTATCTGCGTACCGGCAAGCGTCTGGGGGGACGCAATACGCATGTGGTGATTCAATTCCGCCGCGCGCCTTTCCAACTGTTCCGCGAAACGCCAGTCGAGAACATGATGCCCAACCAGCTAGTTCTTCACATCCAACCCGAGGAGGGCATCTCTCTCCGCTTCGCGGCCAAAACTCCAGGTCCGGCCATGCAGCTGGGCGAGGTCAACATGGACTTCGAATATTCGGACTATTTCGGCCAGACTCCGTCCACCGGCTATGAACGGCTGTTGCACGATTGCATGATCGGCGACGCGACCCTATTCCAGCGCGCCGACATGGTTGAAGCAGGCTGGAGCATCGTCAATCCCGTGCTCGACGTGTGGAAGGCGCTGCCGCCAAGGAATTTTCCGAACTATGCCTCCGGCAGCTGGGGCCCGAGGGAATCTGAGGAACTGATGGAACGCGACGGGCGGCGCTGGAGAAACTTCGAGAAATGATTTTGTAATTTTGTAATCGGGTAATTTTGTACTTTGAAATCGGCCATTGTTTGGGTTGAGGCAAGGGGATGCACGGAATTGGAACTTACTGAGCTCCGCGTACCCGGTGGTTCTGGCTCTGAGCCGGCAGTGGCACAGAATCGTACGTTCAATCGCAGTGTGGTAGAGGAATAAATTACCTAATCACCCGATTACACAATTACAAAATCCGGAATGCTCTCAGCTCGCATCATCGAAGTCTCCTCCACCGCCGCCGATCTGTTCCACGCTGCCGCCGAAGAATTCTCGCGCGTTGGCCGCCAGGCGATCGGAGCGCAGGGACGCTTCGCAGTCGCGCTTTCCGGAGGTTCCACTCCAAAGAGCCTGTATTCCCTGCTTGCTTCGAGCTATGCCGATTTTCCCTGGGCACGCACTTACTTCTTCTTCGGTGACGAGCGCCACGTCCCGCCGGCCGACGCCGAAAGCAACTACCGGATGGTGAAGGAGGCCCTCTTCGCAAAGATTGCGATCCCGGCGCAAAATGTCTTCCGCGTCATAGCCGAAAACCCCGATGCCGCGGCGGCCGCCGCCGCATACGAAACGCAGCTAAGAAAATTCTTCGAACTCAAGCCCGGTGAATTTCCGCGCTTCGATCTTATTCTTCTTGGCATGGGGCCCGACGGCCACACCGCGTCTCTTTTTCCGGATTCCGAAGGTCTGAAAGAGAACGCAAAGCTGGTGATCGCCAACTGGGTAGAGAAATTCAAGACTCACCGCATCAGCTTCACGTTTCCGGTGTTAAATAACGCCGGAGAGGTCATTTTCCTGGCAAGCGGTCCGGACAAAGCCGCAATGGTGCGCGAGGTACTGGAAGGCAAACCCGCTCCGCCGCTGCCGTCCCAACAGGTCCAACCGGCGAACGGCCGCTTGCTCTGGATGCTCGATGAATCGGCTGCGTCAAAACTAGAGCGCTGAGCGCGCCGAGGTTTCCGGAGTTTCGAAACGCAGGATTCCACAGACATCGCCTCCTTCGCCCATCAACTGTTATGATGCGTTGCGTTTGGCTCACACCGCAGAAGTCAGCTGACGCCATCCAAGAACAGTCATCCTTGCAACAAACGGGGACGCATTGACGGACTCGATCTGTAACGCATTCAATCGGAGAGAATTCATTCACGGCGCTCTGGCTGGAGCCGCCTTGGCCACGTTGCCAATTTCTGCTTTCGGGGCGGACAATTCCAGTTCCAGCGACCATCCCGACCTCCAGTCGGTGCTCAGCCAGATTCCGAAGCTGCACGACGAGAACGTGAAGCGCCTGCAGGACTGGATCGCCTTGCCTTCGATCGCGGCGGAAAATCGCAACTATCCGCAGGGACCTGAATACATGGCCAAGCTCGCGCGCGAGGCGGGATTCGCCAACGTAGAAATTTTGCCCACGTCGGGAAAGCCGGGCGTCTTCGGCATTCTCGATGCCGGCGCGGCGACGAGCGTCGGTATTTATTTCATGTATGACGTGAAGCAGTTCGATCCTTCGGAGTGGTCGTCTCCCCCACTCGAGGCGCGCATCGTAGACAAAGAAGGCCTGGGCAGGATCTGTGTCGGCCGCGGCGCGGTAAATCAGAAAGGCCCGGAGACGGCGTTCCTCGGAGCGCTTCATGCCTTCAAAGCGGCGGGCAAGAAACTTCCGGTCAATCTCGTGCTTGTCTGTGAGGGCGAAGAAGAGATTGGTTCGACCCATTTTCCCGAGGTCGTCCGCCAGGAAAAGGTCACGGCGGCGCTCAAGAAGTGCATGGGGGTGTTCATTCCGGAGGCGGGCCAGGACGCGGATGGCGGCATTCAGATATCACTCGGCGCCAAGGGCGTAGTCGAACTCGAACTGGTTTCGAGTGGAGAGCGATGGGGCCGCGGGCCGAAGCATGACGTTCACTCCAGCCTGGAAGCGCAGGTGGACAGCCCTTCGTGGCACCTGGTGCAAGCGCTCAACACGCTCATCGAGGCCGATGGGCATACGCCGGCGGTGGCGGGCTTCTTCGACCATGCCAAGCCGCTGACCCCCGTGCAAATGAAGATGATCCAGGAGGCTGCCGCGCGCCGCGATGAAGCCATGGTCAAGAAGCAACTCGGCGTCGAGCATTGGGTGCATGACAAAAACTGGCTCGACTCGCTGGTGCTGCTCGAATCCAAGCCCACCATCAACATCGAAGGCCTGGTCGGTGGATACACCGGTCCCGGCGGCAAGACCGTTCTCCCGCACCGAGCGGTCGCGAAGATTGACATGCGCCTGGTGCCGGACATGACGGCTGCCGGCACGTTGGCGCTCTTGAAAGACCATCTAGCCAAACACGGCTTTGGCGACATTGAGGTCAATATGAGTGGCGGCTACGACCCGACGCAGACCTCGCCGGACTCGAAGCTGATCCAGGCGCAAATCGCGACCTACCGCAAGCTGGGTTTCGATCCCGTACTGTGGCCACGCTCCGCCGGCTCATGGCCCGGATACATCTTCACTTCCGAGCCAATCAGTCTCCCCGCCGGACATTTCGGAATAGGTCATGGAACTGGCGCCCACGCTCCGAACGAGTACTTTCTGATTGATTCCACGAATCCGAAGGTTCAAGGGATAGATGGAGCGGTGCGCTCCTTCGTTGAGTATCTGTACGCGTTGGCGTGATGCGGAGGGTGGGTCTCGGCCGGATCAAAGGGCGGAAGGGAGCAAGCTCGGGCGGGATCGAGTCCGCTAGGCGGCGCTGCGCCAATCGCCGATCTCGCGCAGTCCTTCCGCGCGGGAGTGTTCGAACAAGCGCACCTTATGCCGGCTGTGTTCGAACTCATGAATATCGGCCCATACTTCTGCCTGCCATGAGAGTTCGTGGGTGGCCATCTCGCCGCATGAGGCGCACCGTGTATGAAAGGTGACCCCGGGCTTCCGGCCCCGGGAATCCTGCAATTCGACAAACACGCAGCGGACCTCTTGAATCTCTTCGTCGTCGCCAAGAATGTGCTCGTAGCGCAGCAAGTATCCAAATCCCAGTTTGCGGGCCTCAGCCTCGGCTTCTTCGCGGGTATGGAACGGCCCATACTCGGCCCGAAGCTGCTCGGTGGAGTCGCATGCCATCCAGAAAATGTCTTTGTTCTCCATGAGGATTCCCACCAATCCGCAAGTAAGGTCAACGTAGCGCCGCAGAGCTTTTCGGCCGTTTCCGGAAGCGTCCTTTCCCCTCGACACGTTACCTTCGCGACAAAGGGATGGGAGGAAGCCGACAGACCACTCCGTAAACAGAGAAGCAATTTAAGTACCGAGATGCGGCGTCGTGGGAGTCCGTCTCCCGCCAGTCCCAAACAGCGGGAGTGCTCCCATAACCAACTGAAAACAAATTTCTTATCTTGTTGGCGGAGCTTTGCGGCGGTCTCTGGAGACGGGAGGCCATTGAATCTTGTGTGAAATCCGTTGCCCTCGGCGAGGCCAAAACCTGAAGCATTTCCCGGAGGGCCGTCTGCCTGCGGCGCGAAGTCGCCGCTGACCGATGGACTTTTGCCGCCGGCGCGAATAGTTTTTAGTGTTCGGAACCGTGGCTCAGTATGCGCAAGATTCCCGCAGTCGAAGACGCGAAGGCCCTGATGGAGGAGGCGCGCGATTGGTCGGTGTTCACTTGGCTCTGGAAGAAAAAAGACGTCCGTCAAACCGCCGACACTGCCAACGAGGCCCTTGACCAGTTAAATAAGAAGATCAAAGCGTCCTGGAGCAACGAACTCAAAGACGCACACCGGCAGTTCGTTCAGCAGTCCAGCGGACGGGCGCGGCAACAGAGGCCGGCCAAAGCAAAACCGTGGACCGATAGTCCTGCAACGAATCGGGAGGGTGGGCACCCCGACGATGCCGATTCACAAGTGATCCTGCTATTGACCAAGGTCAAAGATGCTGACGATGAGGCCCGCCGCGCCCGCGCCGATGCCGAAGCGACGTTCGACGAAGCGGACGAGAAGATGAGTCTCGACCTGGCGCGAGAAGGGTGCGACAAGGCCATCCATTCATGGGAACTGCACGAGAAAGCAATCCGCCAGGCAGAAACCGTGCTGAAATTAAGCAGGGTCAAACCATGATCCCAAGCCGCGGGGAACACATGCGGAGGGTGATGTACAATCTCGACTCCGTTCGAACGAACGCAAGGAGACGCAAATGATCGCATGGCTCTTAACAGGACTCATCGCAGGATGGCTCGCCGGTCAGGTCATGAAGGGCGGAGGCTACGGGATTCTCGTCGACCTGATTCTCGGACTGCTCGGTGGCGTGGTGGGCGGCTGGGTGTTCGGCGCGCTGGGGATCTGGCCGGGCGGCGGATTGATCGGCGCCATTGTCGTGGCCTTTGTAGGCGCCGTGATTCTCGTCGGACTAACCCGGTTAATCAAGAAGGCGTAAGGCCCGGTAGAGTCCCACGACACTACCGAATCCCCAAGTCCGGCCCAAGGTAAGTACAATAATGTCAACGGTTCACGTGGAACACTTCGCGAACAGAAAAACTTGTTCGACGTCGAATCCCTGAAATCTGCTGGCAGGTAGCGACTTAGGGGACGCAGGCGCGTCTTAGAGCCGGTTCGAACCGGTCAAGTTGGGCGTCGTGCTGGGTAGCGTAATAGCCACCGCGGGACTTGCCGTAAAGGTCATCTCCGGGGCAATAGTAGAGCGCAGCCTCGGTATCGACCCAAACCTTGATGTTGGGGTCTCCGCTGTAGTGCACCTCCGCCTGAGACGAGGGTGCCTCCGCGATGCCGATAGCGACCAGCATCCGCTCCCAAGGCGTCAGGTCAGACCGCCCGGCCGAGGCGCCGGGCCAGAGCAGCGCGATCAACGCAACCAGCACGGAGAGCCCGAGATACAAATCGGCGCGTCGGAAACGCACCTTCAGGCGCGGAACAGCCGAGCCGCCCGCCGCCACTTCACGGACACCGACAGGAAGGGCGAGGGCCTCATGATCCGGCTCGCCGGATTGGGTCGCCTCCCGCGCGAAGGCGGGATCCGTCGCCGCCGGCGCGCCATTTCCGTTCGTCCCCGCCAGTGGAACTTCCAACTCCCCCAGTGCAGGTCCCGGAAATGTTCCCTGTTCCTGGCTCAGCGACCACATCGTGGCCCAAGTTCGTTGCAGACGCTCTCCCGGGCGAAAGACTTCAGCATCACAAGCCGGGCACGGACTTCCTGCCGCGAGCAAGGGGGCGCCACACTGCTTGCAGAAGTCGAGCGGAGCATTGGTCGTCCCAATGACCGAATCTGCTTTTTCGGGTTCTTCGTCTACCAACCCAACCGGACTGGTTCTGGCTTCATTGCTCCCGTTGGTGCGAGCGGCGCCTTTCAGTTGAGCGGACAGAGCGGCATCGATCCCACCTTGCTGGTCGTTGTACTGCTGGATCGTGTAAGCGGCCGCGAGTAGTCCCTGAAAGGAATCCTCGTCAAGCACAAGCTTGGATCGGGTCGAAGGCATAGCTTCCGGCGGGGAGGAGACTGGCTTTCATTGTAGTGCAACTCTGGCGGTTTCGAACCAAGAAAATCCCCGGGCCACGAATGTCTGGCGAGCGGGTTTCGGCGTGGTAGGACACACTGGAAAGCTCGGCGAACCAGGCCCGAATTCCTGAAATAGGACTTCAAAATGGGAACGGGTTCATGAGAAAGCCGTGAGAAGCCCGCGAGGGCTGCGGAGATATCAGTTTATGTTATTGAAAATAAGGATGTTATTTATGGGCGAAGATTTGGTGAAAGGGTTGCTAGAGGGAGGATGGGTCGCGACCGATAGAGTGAACTGAAGGAGTTGACAAAAAGCTCATGATCAACCTCAACGAGATCAAGATTACCCCGCGCGATCAGCAGGTGTTGCAGCTGCTCGTCCAGGGGTGCAGTAACAAGGAGATTGCCAGCCATCTAAACATCAGCCCGCGGACCGTGAAGCAGCACTTGCGAACCTTGTTTTTGCGCGCCGGCATCAAGGAAGGCAGGAAGCGGGTCAAGCTTGCGACGGCCATGTTCATCAAGGAGCAGGTGCAGCCATGCAACCCCGTGACCGACTAAGCATCAAGGAAATCCAAGTGGCATCGCTGGTATGGCAGGGCTTGACCAACAAAGACATTGCCGCGGTGCTGAAAACAAGCGAGCAGGTGGTGAAGAACTACCTGCGCACGACCTTCGACAAGCTGGGAGTGTGGACGCGGCTGGAACTGGCGCTGTACGTGGCAGGCCATGGCGGCGCCAGCTGGCAGCGTCAATTCGGGGGCAGCGCCGTGCTGCCGCCCGCCGCCTGGGATGCGGCCGGACTTAACGAGGGCGTTCCGTTCCAGGAGGGCGAGACAAACAGACCGGTAGCCGCGGCTGCGGCATCCTCGGGCGGAACGACTTAAGAGGTGCGGAACTTAGCGGGGAAGAAGGGCGGTTGGGTTTTTTGTCGTGCGCCGGCGCACTTCTCGAAAAACCACAAGCAGCAGGCCCGCCCTCGGTTTCGGTCGGCCTTTAAAACCAAACCGGGTCAACCAAGAGCTGCAGGCGACTGAATCAAGTGGTCCGCTTGCGCCCCACGGAGTGAAGGTACTGGTGGCGGCGCGCCGGGCCGCAGCCTCGGTGCGATCAGATGTCGGCGCCACGCGAAGTTCGATTTACCGAGCCCGCTCGAAATTACCGGCGTGAATTTGCCGGACGGCGGGGCGGAGTACCCGAACTGGTATATCACGAGCGGGCAGATAGGACGCCCGAGTTGTGAAAGTGCAATGTTTGTCGGTGCCGTGGAATCGCGGAGCCTCCGATCTGGCTAGTGGATGGATTGGCCGGACCGGATGTCCAGGCTCGTTGTCGGGACCGGATGTTTAGACGACGTCCAAAACGGATGTTCGGACTGGACGTTCGGACTCCCACGCTGAAGCGCGTCGCTAAGCTAGCTGGTCCCTCCGGGGCTCGAGTGTGCTGGAGAGAGCTCCATCGCTTTCGCAAAGAATTAGTTCTAACGCAACATTAAATTACCGCCGGTTTGAGCGCTCTTCCACGGCGATCCGAAAGTTCAGGATTTCTTCGCCGGTGGACGCAGAGTCACGTCACGCAAGTCATAGAACCACATCCCAGAATCACTCCTGCGAATGAGTTCTCTGACCCACTTCTCACTTCTCTGAATCACTTCTCCAAGTCACTTCGGAGCGATGACTTTTAATACCCTAACTTGGCGAATCCAGCGAGCGGGGCGTCTATCTCCCGGCGCGACGATGCGCAAGGGACCTTCTTTTTCGCCGAGAGTCTTACCGTCACGTTTATCAGCGAGGATGATTTCGCGGGTGGCGAAGGCGGGATCAAGTTCGGCGAGGGCGAAAGCGACTTTGTAGTTGTCGGCAGCGGTGACGAGGAGGATCTCGGTGAGCCGAGAGCCGCGGAGCGAATCTCCGAGTTGAATGCCAGCCATGGTTAGGATGGTTGCGAGGGGGACGCCGTCGAATTTGGCAGGAGAGCCGTGGTCGTCAGCTGAGATGGTGACGTGCGCGGCGGCGGAGATTTGGGCGACGGTAAGGGTAGTGGAGTTGCCGTCGGCGGAGATGATGGTGAGGGTTTGGGCGAAGGCCGCGGAAACGAGGGCGAGGACAATCGCGCAGCCGATGAAGGACAGAGTGAGATTGCTCTTGCGATTGCGAGAACCGCGCGATGTCAGCATATAGACCTCGATGTGTGTAATGGACTACACGGGGTGCGTGTGATGAAAGCTTTTCTTAGCGTTTTATACTAAAGCATCGGTAAACATGTCAGATGAAGCACGTTTCCCTTTCTGATCTGCGGTATCGCTTCAACAGGATTGAGCGATTGCTCCCGCTTGGGGAAGAAGCCCTGATCACCAAACGGGGACGAGTCGTAGCCAAGTTGAGTCCCGCTCGCAAGGCAACCGCGTGTCAAAATGCCGGATTTCATGAAACGTCTGCGCGAGATCTATGGGGACAAGGTGCTGGCGGTGACCGGGCTGAAATCATAGCTAAAGATCGCGGCCGTCTCGCGTGATCAGCAGACTGCTCACCTTCGAGAGCTGGGTCACGGAACCAGGTTGGTTCAGGTATGCTCAGTCGCATCCGGCTGAAGTTCCCTTCCTATTGTCTGACAGGTCACAATGTCAAGATCCATTTTTTGATTTTTTCGCGCCTAGTGGCTCGCGAAGGCTGCCGATGATTACGGGACTTTGTCGATGTCTCAAGAACTTCGAGGTCGGTGACAGATACGTATATGCCACGAAGCTTTGTCCAGAGGCTGCACGACGACGCAGGACAAGGTTGGAGGATGCGCCCGTCCTGTCCAAGCAGGATTGGGAGAATCTAGTACCGCAAGTGATGGGTCGCGTCGTGGAGAATGAAACCGGAATTCGGCTCGCTCGCAGAATCGCAGCTCAAGGTCAAAGAGTGCGCTGGAAGGCCTCATGCAAATAAGAATTCCTTCGTCCGCAACTCCTTAATCGTATCCCTCAGCTTGGCCGCCTTCTCAAACTCGAACCGTTTTGCGGCTTCGCGCATATCGGTTTCGAGCTTCGCGATGTAGGAGTCGAGTTCTTCCTGCGACTTGAAATCGGGGATGCCCTCGGCTTCGGGGCTGGTGAGGTCGGTGTAGTCGGCGCCTACGATTGTGGCTAGCGTCATGTCGAGCGGGCGAATGATCGATTCGGGCGTGATGCCGTTGGCTTCGTTGTAGGCCTGCTGGATGGCGCGGCGGCGGTTGGTTTCGTCCAACGCTTTTTTCATCGAGTCGGTCATACGGTCGGCGTAGAGGATGGCGCGGCCGTTCAGATTTCTGGCGCAGCGGCCGATTGTCTGGATCAGCGAGCCGCTGGATCGGAGAAAGCCTTCTTTGTCGGCGTCGAGAATGGCGACCAGCGAAACCTCCGGCAGGTCAAGGCCTTCACGCAATAGATTGATGCCTATTAATACATCGAACTCGCCTTTGCGCAGGTCGCGGAGAATCTTAACGCGCTCCAGCGTTTCGATTTCGGAATGCATGTAGCGGCACTTAACGCCCACTTCCCCGTAGTATTCGGCGAGGTCTTCGGCCATGCGCTTGGTTAGCGTCGTGACCAGGACGCGCTCGTTGCGCGAGACGCGGTCGCGGATCATGTGGAGCAGGTCGTCGATCTGGCCCTTGACCGGACGAATCTCGACTGGTGGATCGATAAGTCCTGTGGGCCTGATGATCTGCTCGACTACTACGCCGGCGGATTTCGTCAGTTCATACGGGCCGGGCGTAGCTGAGACGTAGACGAGCTGATTGGTGCGGTGCTCGAATTCTTCAAAGGTCAGCGGACGATTGTCTAACGCCGAAGGCAGACGGAATCCGTACTCGACCAGAACTTGCTTGCGCGAGCGGTCGCCGTGGTACATGGCGTGGAGTTGCGGGACCGTCTGGTGGGACTCGTCGATGAACATCAGAAAGTCGCGCGGGAAATAATCGAGGAGCGTGGGCGGCGGTTCCCCGGGGAGACGGCCAGTGAAGTGGCGGGAGTAGTTTTCGATGCCGTGGCAGTAGCCCATCGCCTTGATCATTTCGAGGTCGTACATCACGCGCTGGTGGACGCGTTGGGCTTCGACGATGCGGCCCTGCTTTTCCAGTTCGGGCTCCCACCAGGCCAGTTCTTTCTTGATGGACTCGACGGCGCTGGCGCGCGTTTCGTCTTTCATGACGTAATGCGTCTTGGGATAGATCGGCAAGCGCATGTAGCGCTGCTTGACAGTACCGAAGAGGGGATCGATCTGTGAGAGCGATTCGATTTCGTCGCCGAACAGCTCGATGCGGTAGGCCATGTCATCGTAGGTCGGGTAAATCTCGATGACGTCGCCGCGGACGCGGAAGGTGCCGCGGCGGAAGTCGGATTCGCTGCGCTCGTAGAGGATATCGACCAGCTTGCGGGTGATGTCCTGGCGCTTGATCTTCTGGCCTTTTTCGACGAAGAGCATCATGCCGTAATAGGCCTCGGGGGAGCCGAGGCCGTAGATGGCGCTTACGGAGGCAACGATGAGGCAGTCGCGGCGTTCGAAGAGAGAGCGGGTCGCCGAGAGGCGAAGCTTGTCGAGCTCGTCGTTGATAGTCGACTCTTTCTCGATGTAGAGATCGGCGGCGGGGACGTAAGCTTCGGGCTGGTAGAAGTCGTAGTAGCTGACGAAGTATTCGACCGCGTTTTGCGGGAAAAAACTCTTGAATTCGTGGTAGAGCTGGGCGGCTAGCGTTTTGTTGTGCGCCATGACAATGGTCGGGCGATTGGACGCCTCGATGACCTTTGCCATGGTGTAGGTTTTGCCGGAACCGGTGACGCCAAGCAGGACCTGGTGCTGCTCACGGTCGACGACACCCCGAGTAAGAGCGTCGATGGCGGCGCGCTGATCACCCTGGGGCTTGTAGTTGCAGATGAGATGGAAATCCACTGTGGTTTTTATTATAGGGGACGCGGGGAGGTGGTCCGGCGTCCGCTCCGTCAGGGGTTGAAGCGCTCGGGCTCAGCCAGCTCGTCCCTAGCGGGGACCCGAAGCGGCTGGAATATGCTCTGCCGTCCGACTGAGAAACCAGTTCTCACGCGCCGCTGAAGCCCTCTTAATTCGAGGTCGGTTAGGCCGCACTCTCCCGCGGTGGTTTGTCGGTTGCGACTTTTCAGCAATGGCCTGGGTGCGCTCTTTGACCGGCACTAGTGTGTAATTTTGCCCGTGACGATGTAGCTTCAGGAAGTTTGTACTAGGTAATTTACCTTAGAGGCATCCTTGCAGCGACCCCGATCCTGCGAAGAAAGCTGTAGATCTTGACTATAGTTTGACGGTTTTTTGCGGATTTTCCGCAAAAAATCATAGGCAGTTGTGAAATTTCACATTTAGTTAATGCTCAGGATGCCAATTGGCTGCGAAGATGCTGAACCATTCTGCAACGAATCCGAAATCCTGATGTGCCCGTGTCCTGGTCTGGTTAGATTCCCTACCTTCAGTGCGCGGCGCGCGTCTGGAGGTGTAGACGATGGACGAAAAGATCGACCAGATGGGGCCCCGGGAGCGGCAAATTGTCGATTTGCTGTTGCAGGGATGCGACAACTCGGAGATCGCGCGCGACTTGAACATGGCCGAGCGCACCGTAAAGGCATACTTCAATCGGCTCTTCGTGCGCTTTGGAATCAAAGGCGGCATCAAGCGGGTGAAACTCGCAACTTTGCTTTACAGGAGACAGCTATGGCAGGAGAGACGGGGATCCTCCGCGGACCCAGTGAACGCGAACACATCATCATTCGACGCGTAGCCGAGGGCTGCAAGAACAGCGAAATTGCGCATTCGCTAGGAACGACTGAGCACGTCGTGAAAAACGACCTGCGGCTGATCTATGACAAATTGGGCCTGTGGAATCGAGTGGAGCTGGCGCTGTGGTACGAAGCGCGGCAGTTCGAGCAGGCGTATAGCAATTAATTTTCAGACGCCGGCGGGCGTCTTTGTTTCCTCCTGGTCCCGCCGGCGTCGCAATTCCTCTCTACCGCCTTCGGAAGCGTCCCTCCCCATCTGAGCCATCTGCTTCGTGCGGCGAAACTTTCAACCCTGAAAATCTGAAACGCAGAGAGCGCTGAGGATTCGCAGAGATCGCGGAGAAATTCATCTCAGCCGCTTGCATTCAAATCCACTTGGATGGGGCTGCTCGTTTTGGGAAGCGAGTAGACCTTTTCCTTTGCAACATGTCTGTTGCAAAGATTTCGTTACACCATCTCCGTTCCCCACAGATCGTGCAGGTGAACGATGCCGCGCAAGCGACGGTTGCCTTCGACAACCATCAGCGAAGTAATCTTCATTTCTTCCATGCGGGCGAGGGCGGTAGCGGCGAATTCTTGTGGGCCAATGGTTTTGGGCGTGCGTGTCATGCATTCCTGAGCGGTCAGATCGAGCGTATCTTTGCCGCGCTGCTCGAGCAGGCGGCGGAGATCGCCATCGCTGATTACGCCGAGCAGTTGGTCGCCTTCGGCGACGGCCGTGACCCCCAGTTTCTTGCGCGACATCTCATAGATCACATCGGGCATTTTGGTGTGCGGACTCACGCGCGGAACGGCGTCGCCCGTGTGCATGAGGGCTTCGACGCGAGCTAACCGTTTGCCGAGTTTGCCGCCGGGATGGAGGCTCGCGAAGTCTTCCTCTTTGAATCCACGCTTTTCTGAGAGCGCGACGGCCAAGGCGTCTCCGAGGGCGAGCATGGTCGTGGTGGAGGCCGTGGGAGCCAGGCCGAGCGAGCAAGCCTCCTGCGAGATGGAGCAGTCGAGTGAAACGTCAGCGGCGGCGGCGAGGGTGGAAGATGAGTTCGCGGCAGCCGCGGCGGATGACACGGGCCGCGCCACACGATCCTCACAGGTCATGGTGATCAAGGGAACCTGAAGGCGCTTGATGGTGGCGAGCAGTTGGAGAATTTCCTCGGTCTCTCCGCTAGCCGAGAGGACGAGCGCAACATCGCCGCGCACAATCATTCCGAGATCGCCGTGCAGGGCTTCGACGGGATGAAGGTAGAGGGCAGGCGACCCGGTCGAACTCAGGGTCGCTGCGATTTTGCGCGCAATGAGCCCGCTCTTGCCCATGCCGGAAACGACAACGCGGCCCTGGCAATGGAACAACAGGTCAAGGGCGCGGTCGAAGTCCGCCGCCATCGGCCCGGCCAGGCGATCGGCAAGGGCGCGGAGAGCTTCAGCTTCGATCCGAACAACGTTTTCACCAACATGCTTCATGAAGGAGGAATGGTAGCAGATGGGGGCGGTGAGCCACGAGCTTCGAGCTACGAGCACACGAACCAGAGTCGAGGAAACGATGCTAGATTCTTACCGATTCGAGACGCGTCCTGCAATGAGAACATGATGCAGTGAATGGGGAGGCGAAGGACAATCGAGCGCCACATGCCGAGCAGGTTGCATTACGATTCAAAATCGCAAAAGTGATCGCAACCGTCAAATACATCAGGAACGCTCCAATCGCCGGTTTCTCCGAGCCAAAGCGACGGTACGAAAGGCCGAACGAGCCGAATACAAAGAACGGAAGTGCTACGAAGGCAGCGGCGGCTAGAAGGCTGAGGTTTCGGTAGACGCAAAAGCTGACGTGATCAACTCGCAATGGCATAGATGCCAAACCGATTATCCCATTGAGCATCGTGCATAGGCCTATCAACGGTTATGCGCGTAACTGAAACCAGCCCCGATCAAAAGTGCCCTTCCACCGGTCGCCCGGGATTGCGGGCAAGGGCTTGCGCCTGGATCGCCTGATCCCACGGGCTGGCTTGCCAGTTGTCTTTCCTGTGCTCAGCCACGATCCAGGGCGGGAGAGTGAAACGGAGGCGTGTGCTCATGGCGTGTACATACGGTTCGTAAAGTCCGCGTAGCTGGCCGAGACGCTGGGGCGCGTCATCGCCGTCGTACAACGAGACGCCGTGGCGGGCGAGATCCTGGCGCAAGCGGTCAAAGTCCGGCAATGGCAAGCGCTCCGGTGCATGCGGATCGTATTGCGCGTTCACCGTCTGCGCCAAATCGACGGATGCGTGGCGCGCCATGGCAAAGGTCAGTTTGGCCTGCTCGGGATGAATGCCGCCGATGCCGGTCATGACGAGCGATGTCACGTCGAGCATCGTGGTCAGAGCGCCCAACCATGACTGGTTGCCATGCTGGGAACGAAAGAAGAGCAATGCCGGGTAAGAGATGTGGCTCGAAAGCAAGTCGGCGCACCAGCGCTCCCAGTCGCGGAAGATGCCGTCGAGCACGGATTGCTCGGGACAGCACCCGAGACGGCCAAGAAACTCGGCTGCGGTGGGCGGCGAACCGGCGCGGGCATCGAGGAGTGAGATTTCGATCTCCCGTGTAGCAAACGAGTTATAGACCACTGGAAGATAGCCGACCACCACGCCCAGAAAAGCAAAGCCCATGCCAGCTTCGATAACCGCCAGCGCGCGCGCCAGACTGTTGGTGGGCACAATGTCGCCATATCCAAGGGTAAAAAATGTTTCGCCGCTGTGATAGAGCAGTTTGCCGAAGGTCAGGCGCTCACCGCTCAACTGGAGATGTTCGCCCAACCCGTATTGCACGCAGGCGAAGCCGAAGATCAGTCCGAGGGCCCAGAACCCGAGCAACTGAATCAGCGACAGTGGACCGTAGTAGGCGAGGAAACCTTCTCGGCGCGAGTTCGCCTTAATGAGGCGGGAGATGCGGGTCCAGCGAAGCCATGTGACCTTGTAGAACCAGGCAGTGATGCGGAAATGGCGCTGAATGCGTCGGGGCAGCACGACCGTCTCGAAAGCATCGAGAAGAATGGAGTAAATGAGGGCGATGCCGCCGATGGAAGCAAGCCAGTGCATAGGAATGACAATCAGATGCGGCGGAATGGTAACAGATTCGGGGGATTGCAGATTTTAGATTTCAGATTGCAGATATGAAAATCAGGTGTCCTGGCGGTGCTGATCGCGCAAGCGATTCTAAAGCTTCAATCTGAAGACTAAGCCTGCAATTTTTTATGGGGTGGCGTGGGCGGCATCGATTGCCTTCCGCACCGCCTGCAACTCTTTCAACACGCCGCGCAAGTTGCGAGAGTCCAGGGCATTGGCACCATCACTCTTGGCTTCTTTGGGGTTATCGTGGACTTCCATGAAGACGCCGTCGACGCCGGCCGCTACTGCGGCTCGCGACAACACAGGAATGAATTCGGGTTGGCCTCCGCTGACGGCAGGACCGTCCTCGTCTCCGTGAGACGCGGAGGGCAATTGGACGGAGTGGGTCGCGTCAAAAACTACCGGCGCAAACTTTCGCATGATGGCAAGAGAACGCATGTCAACGACCAGATTGTTGTAGCCGAAGCTGGAGCCACGCTCGGTGACGAAGACTTGCGTGTTGCCGGCGTCGCGGCTCTTTTCGACGGCATGCTTCATGTCCCAAGGCGAGACGAACTGGCCTTTTTTTATATTTATCGGGCGGCCGCTGAGCGCGGCGGCCACAATCAGGTCGGTTTGGCGGCAGAGGAAGGCGGGAATCTGGAGCACGTCGACAACCTCGGCGACGGGTGCGACATCGACGGCCTGATGCACATCGGTGAGCACGGGAATGTGTACTTCATCTTTGACTTTTTTCAGAATGCGCAGGCCCTCTTTCATCCCGGGTCCGCGAAAACTGCGGATGGAGGTGCGGTTGGCCTTGTCGTAGGAAGCTTTGAAGATGAATGGAAAATTCAGCGAGCGGGTCACGCCCTTGATGATCTCGGCCATGCGCAAGGCGTGATTTTCGCTCTCGATGACGCAGGGGCCGGCGATGAGGAAGAGGTCGCCGGAGCCGATGCGGACGTTGTCGATTTGGAAGGAGCTAGTCAAA
>Ga0335080_10000347_pt1 | contig 42244 bp, 43 predicted proteins | sample Lox_Sample_34_FD_206720 | JGI IMG/M metagenome (GOLD analysis project Ga0335080, IMG submission 206720) | Soil microbial communities from Loxahatchee National Wildlife Refuge, Florida, United States - Lox_Sample_3.4 | ecosystem: Environmental > Terrestrial > Soil > Wetlands | place: USA... | reverse complement strand
TCTACGGGTTCCGGGGTGTCTACGTGTTCGACATCACGCAGACCGAAGGCAAGGAACTCGCCACCCTTACCGAAGTCAGCGGCGACGTGAGCGGATACCGCGAACGGCTGTTCAAGTTCGTGGAAGGGCAAAACGTCGAGTTGAGTTTCTCCGAGCGCATTGCACCCGCCAAGGGTCTTTCGCACGGCGGCAAGATCACGCTGCTGTCCGGGATGCAGCCCGCCGAGGAATTCTCCACGCTGGTCCACGAGATCGCTCACGAGATGCTGCATCGGGGCGAACGCCGCACCCTCACCACCAAGCAAGTCCGCGAGACCGAAGCGGAAGCCGTGGCCTTCGTGGTCTGCCAGTCGATTGGGCTGCGCAACGGAACCGCGTCCCAGGACTACATCCAGCTTTGGCACGGAGACGCCAGTCTTCTGCGCGAGAGTCTGGAAGCCGTTCAGCAAACCGCTGCCGTGATCCTCGGGGGCATTGCCCCCGAGCCCACGGCTCCCGCCGCAGCCGCCTGACCCGCCACGTCTCGCAGTCGCGCCAGAAATCTGTGGCAGTCCCTCACGAACCGACAACCCACGCAATCAAGGAGAAAAAAATGCCGAATACGCAAAGTGCAGTCAACCACCATGAATATCGCAGCGTCCCGGTCACGGCGCTGATTGAGTCGTCCAGCAATCCCCGCAAACGATTCGACGAGAAGAGTCTTGAGGAACTGGCAGCCAGTTTCAAAACGCAAGGAGTTCTCGCGCCTCTCTTGGTGCGGGAATTGGAGCCGAGCAAGTACGAAGTCGTGGCGGGAGCACGCCGTCTCCGGGCCGCGAGAATTGCGGAACTCGATTCCATCCCGGTGCGAGTCGTCAAACTGACCGACGCGGAAGCCATCGAAGCCCAAGTCGTGGAGAACCTGCAACGCGAGGACATTCATCCCTTAGAAGAAGCACTCGGCTTCAAGTCGCTCTTGGAACTTGGAGAACCTTCCTACACCATTGCCAACATCGCCGCCCGAGCCGGGAAGAGCGAGGCCTATGTCTACGGCAGGATCAAGCTGGCTGACCTGATTCCGCCTGTGGCTGAGGCCTTCCTGAAAGATCAGATCACCATCGGTCACGCTCTGCTGATCGCGAAGCTCCCGGCTGCGCAACAACAGGAAGCCTTCGCCGCCGCATTTCGCGGTATGTGGACGAGCGAGGGCAATAGCCAAGTCCTCATTCCCGTCCGGGAACTGGCGGTCTGGATCGAGTCCAACATCCTGCTGCAACTGGCATCAGCGCCATTTGACAAGCACGACGATAAGCTCGTCCCCGACGCAGGTTCCTGTGCCAACTGCCCGAAGCGAACCGGATTCAACAAGCTGCTTTTTGCCGATGTCCACAAAGACTCATGCACCGATCCGCAATGTTTCCGGTCGAAGATCGATGCTCACGTGGCGAAGACGCTCGAAAGCAAGCCGACTCTCGTGCAGATTTCGTCCGCTTGGAACTCCCGCGAGGGCGCACCCTTGGGACGAAATCAGTACGTCGAATTGGAGGTCAAGAAGGGGAAGGCCAACGGCACAGCCGCAAAGCTGCCAGCCGCTCAGAAGTCTTGTGACAAGATGGCGGAGGCCATCGTTATGGATGGCGGCAAGCGCGGCCAGACGGTCAAGGTTTGCGCCGATCCCAATTGCCGCGTGCACCATCCCAACACGCCCTCTCCGCAACAAATGGCGAAGGAACGGGCAGACGAGCGGAAGCGCGTGGAGAAAGAGAAATTGGCCATCATGGTGCGCCACCGGGTACTGGCCACGATTCTGCAGCGGGTGTCTGCTCCCCTCAAGAAAGCAGATTTACTGACCGTCGCTCACTACCTGATTAGCCGTCTTTCCTACAACCAGATTCCGGCAGTGGCCAAACGCCACAAGATCGAAGTCAAGAAGGACTCGGACTCCGGGCAGGAACGGCTGGCGAAGCAGGTAGGGAATTACGATGAATCCGAACTGTGCAGGATACTGCTCGAAATCAGTCTGCTCGATTCGGCTTATCAGCGATCCACGACCCGCAGCGACATTCTCTTCGAAGTCGCGAAACGGTACCGGGTAGACGTGGACAGGCTTCAAAAAGTCGTTGCGGAAGAAATTGCCGCAAAACAGGAGAAGAGCAAGATCAAAAAGGCGGCGCCCAGAAAGAAGCTCCCGGCCTGAGTTCTTGCGCTCTCAGCGGCGGAACGCAAACCGCGTTCCGCTTTTTTCATTGGACCAACGCTCATATCTGGAGTGGAACCGCCCTTTCGTTCGGACTCAGCCCGGTTCAGCCCGCCAATTCGGATACACGTCCTACTCAGCAGCGACTTTGCCGTCCCGCGACCAAGCCGTGTATTCCTGCCATCGCAGAAATGCCACCTATCTCAAATGCGAGACCGCAGGTTCAACGGACATTGCTTGGGAGCCGGCGAAATATTGACGCTGGAAGTAGAAAGCAACGTTGACCAAGGCAATCATTACGGGTACTTCGACCAACGGACCGATCACGGCGGCGAACGCCGCTCCTGAGTTGATTCCGAACACCGAGATCGCCACCGCAATCGCCAATTCGAAATTGTTCGACGCCGCGGTGAAGGAGAGAGTCGTCGTCTTCGAATAGTCTGCTCCGAGTTTCCGGCCCATATAAAAGGAGACCAGGAACATCAGGATGAAGTACAGCAGCAGCGGAACCGCGATCCGCAAAACGTCCAAAGGGAGCCGAACAATATATTCGCCCTTGATCGAGAACATCACTACGATCGTAAACAGCAAAGCGATCAGCGTTAGCGGGCTCACACGGGGAACGAAGTTGTGCTCGTACCATTCGCTCCCGCGCGCGCGAATCAGGCTCGCCCGAGTCGCGAAGCCAGCCAGGCAGGGGATGCCGAGATAAACAAAAACACTCTTTGCTATATCCGCTATGGAAACATCCACCACCGCTCCATGCAGTCCCAACTTCGCAGGAAGCACGGTAATAAACACCCAGGCATACAGAGAATAGAAAAACACCTGAAAAAGCGAGTTGAAGGCCACCAATCCGGCGGCGTATTCTCGGTCGCCTTTCGCCAGTTCATTCCAGACGATCACCATCGCGATGCACCGGGCCAGGCCGATCATAATCAGGCCAGCCATGTATTCCGGATAGCCTCGAAGGAATACGATCGCGAGGACGAACATCAGGATCGGCCCGACGATCCAGTTCTGAACAAGCGATAAGCCCAGCACTTTCTTGTTCCGGAAAACCTCCGGCAGTTCTTCGTATCTGACTTTGGTGAACGGCGGGTACATCATAACGATGAGTCCCACGGCAATCGGAATGGACGTGGTGCCGATGCTGAAACGGTTCAGGAATGGCACCACCCCCGGAACGAGCCAGCCAAGCCCAACGCCGAGGGCCATCGCCAGGAAGATCCATGCCGTGAGATAGCGATCGAGGAACTTAAGGCGGGTGCTGGTCTTCATAGACTCTCCGATACTTATTTGTCCTGTGTGATTGGTGCCGTTGACTGGCCGATGCTGTCGAGTTCTCTCTTCAATGCAAGATTGTCGAGACCTTTAAAGGGAAGGCAGAGAAACAGACTGATTCTCCGATCCAGCAAAAAGTAGGCCTCGCGAAAGGCTCGCTGGATGTCCGATTCGCTGCCGTGGACCGCCGCTGGATCGGGAATGCCCCAATGGGCTGTCATTGGCTGCCCTGGCCACACTGGGCAAACTTCGTTGGCTGCGTTGTCGCAGACGGTGAAAACGAAATCGAGTTTCGGCGCACCGGGCTGGGAGAATTCCTCCCAACTCTTGCTCCTATAGCCAGCGATTGGCAGGTGGACCTGTTCCAATTGCCGAAGAGCTTCTGGCCGGACCTTGCCGGTGGGATGGCTTCCGGCACTGTACGCCGTGAAAGTGGGCCTGCCCTTGAAGTTCAAGATAGCCTCGGCAAGTATCGAGCGTGCAGAATTGCCCGTGCACAGAAACAGGACGTTGTAGTGTTCCTTCATCGCAAATCTCCGAGGCGCTAGTTGCAACAGGTTGGACCACAGCACGGCTTGGAGGTCGCATTCGCCGGTTTGACAGCACGGACGAATGCGCTCATGAACTTTTCGTCCACCTGAGAGGCGATCGCCTCTACGTCGATTCCCGCGGACGACAGAAATTCCCGCGCATCATCGACTTTGTACACTCGGGTAGGCTCGACCTGGACCTGCTCAAATCCAGCCGCTTTCAGCTTCGACCGATATTCAGTCTCCTCCAGCGCTCCCGCAATGCAACCCACCCAAAGCAGAACTTTCTCACGGATTTCGTTCGGAATGGCACCGCGCGTGACCACGTCAGAAACCGCAAGTCGGCCGCCCGGTTTCAATACGCGGAATGCCTCGCGCAGGACACGGTCCTTGTCGGCAGAGAGATTGATGACGCAATTGGAAATGATCACGTCCACAGAACTATCGGGCAGAGGTATGTTCTCGATCTCACCCTTCAGGAACTCGACATTCTCGGCTCCGGCCTTGCGCTTGTTTTCGTTGGCAAGCGCAAGCATCTCATCCGTCATGTCGAGACCGTAGGCCTTGCCGGTGGGCCCAACGCGCCGGGCCGAAAGCAAAACGTCAATGCCGCCGCCCGAGCCCAGGTCGAGCACAACCTCACCGGGGCTCAATTGGGCGAGGGCAGTTGGGTTTCCGCATCCGAGCGATGCCAGCATCGCCTCTTCAGGAATCTCGTTCCCTTGCGAGGCGTCGTAGAGATTTGAGGTAATCGGATCGCAACCGCGGCCGATTCCGGACGGGGCAGCTCCGCAACAACTGCTCCCTCCAGTCTTCACGCGAAGGGCAGCCTGGCCGTACTTCTCTTTAACAACTTCTTTGATATCGGCGGTACTCATGGGTTCTCCTATTTGCAGAGCTGAAGGATGTCTTGTGGCTTAAGAGCCTTGTTTCGTGTGCAACACTCGGCATAGAGGAACTGCAGGATTTCTTGTAACGCCTCAGTGTTCGCGGTATAGCGAAGAAAAGTGCTCTCTCGCTTAACCTCGACCAATCCTTCGTTCCTGAGTTTGTCGAGATGGTGAGACAGGGTGGAGTTCGGAATCTCGAGTTCTTCTTGAATCTCTCCGACAACCAGCCCCTCGGGGTGTGCGGACAGAAGAAGCTGCATGATGCGGAGCCGAGCCTCAGTTCCCATGGCCGAGAACATGTCGGCATACCTCGTGATCTGCTCAGAGGATTTCCTTGCTTGGGTGGTTACCATATTTCGATGATTGCAGAAATATCGGATCACGTCAAGGGGGAGCGTAATTGGCCTCCAGGCCTTTATCGCTTTTTTGAATAGGTCGAATTCGACCCTTGAGACTCTCGGGCACAAATTGCCCTTTTCTTGCCATTCTTTGGCCGATCTTCTCCCCAAAGGCTTGTCGGGAGCTGGATTTGGCCGAAAGAAATTTAGGCCTTCTGTAAATTTTTGTGAAACTTTCCTGCCCCGGCCGGGTTCCAATCTGGCAACCACTCGTCTAGCTTCATGCGGCACTGGCAGCTCAACACTTTGCGTCAACCAATTCTTGAACGGGGCTCGGAGCAGTGTTTCCCCACGTCGAGGGCCGTTATTTACAGGCGGTCGTTGTTCTCGCCGAAGAACTGAACTTCACGCGAGCGGCCCATATCCTGCGCATTAGCCAGCCTGCCCTCAGCAAACAAATCAACGAACTCGAAGACCAGTACCAGGTGCGCCTTTTTGTGCGCGAGAAAGGACGGATCATCGACCTCACCGACGCGGGGCGAGCATTCGTTGAAGAAGCCCGCTCCGCCCTGTTCCATACGGAACGAGCGATTCATCTGGCCCGAGCTGCCCACGAAGGCAGCGACACTGTCTTGATGGTGGGACACTCCCATCATGCGAGCCATGAGTGGCTATCAGCGCTTCTGGCTATTCGACTTCCGCTTTATCCGAAACTTCGGGTCCGCCTGGCGACTCGATTTCCGATGGAACTGGTGCGAGGAGTCTTGGCCGGAGAACTCGGCATGGCACTGGTGACATCTCCTCCGGAGGACGCGCAGATCACCGCCGTCCCATTCGCACGTGCGCCACTCTACGCCGCGATTTCGGAGGGTCATCCCTCGACGGCCAAAGAACACTTAAAGCTCCGCGATCTTGCCGCAGATCAGTGGATCTTGTTCGCACGCCAAGTCCACCCGGTGATCTACGAGGCCATCCTCAACACAGCTATGCTCGAAGGGATTGCTCTCAAAGCTGCTCACGACACCTTCACGGCCCAGCAAGCCGTCTACCTTGTTTCGCAACATGCCGGCATCGCAATCTTCGCCAAACCGCCCTCTTTAACGCGGTACGAGGGTGTAGTGATCAAACCCCTGACCGACGAGTCTTTATCCTTTGAAACCTGCCTCATCATGAGAGCCGACCAGGACTCGAGGGCGATTAACGAATATGCACGTCAATTTCTCAGGAAGTACGCCCCACAACGCGTCGCCGCAAGGCAGATGAATTTGCCGCTACCCGCTTGATCTCCTGCGGCTTCCTATCGAATTCACTCAGAAGTGGAGAGATTGCGACACTGTTACAGTTGCCAGCTAGAATTGTGCGGTGACCAAAGAACGTTGGGCTCAGATCGGAATCACGATCGATTTTCTTATCGTCGTCAGAACCTTAGGTGAGATCTTCCGGCTGAAGCATGTTAACGGCACGGATTTCTCCGCAGTGGTAGCCGCGCTGTATGTCGGTGGTGCTTTGATCGCTGTTTGTTTTTGCTGGATGGCCGTGTCTTTCTACTTCTTCCGACGTTATAAGGTGTCGGCTTGGATCGCGTTAGCGACCGTACCCATTCTGGTGGTGTACAAAATTGCGGTGATCGGCCGGTAATGGTATTTCGCTCGAGCGAGTTCTGGTGACCACTACGGCCCACAGCGGATTGCTAGACCGATGCCTAGGCATCACCCGGGCTCGGACCAACCTCTTCTCGATCTATCGACATCTACACTATGACACTCCCATGCGATTCTCGGCAGGAAGAGCACGGTGGCCGATGCTAATTCTCGTTGCGGTCATTCTTGTCGCATCAGTGGGAGCTATCGTTGTTTGGCGGACGGCTGAATCGTACGCCGCTGAAATGGACCTTTCATCAGACGATGTTCCACCTACCGCATCCTGCCTTGCTTCACTTCTAACTGACAATGCGAGCGCAGAAACAGGTGACATGGTGTTTTTGAAAGACGTGAAGCTTAGGCCCGGGCCTAAACCCCGATTATTTATAGCTGTTGGCGCGAAGGGCGGACGACTGCTGGTGAGGTGGGGAGCAAAAACACCGCAAGCTGGAGGGCCGACGCCCCGAATAGTCGACATTAGAGGAATAATTCATCAGATGCCAACTCCGAGGATTCTTCACAAGGAGTGGCTGCTGAGCAGGAAGGAAATCGAAGTGTTAGGACAACAGAGTGTCTATATTGCGGCTGAGTCAGTAAAACAACAAGACTAAGAAAATCAGTTCTCGAGAATTCGAAAACGGTTAGAGCCCCCACCGCTGGATTGCTTTCTATGAACATTTTGATTTCAGGCGCAGGGATTGCTGGCCCCACGCTCGCGTACTGGCTGCTTCAATACGGGATCAAGCCGACAATTGTGGAGGAATCGCCTGCGTTGCGAAGAGGTGGCTACGTCATCGATTTTTGGGGTGCTGGGTTTGACATTGCAGAGCGGATGGGATTGTCAGAGGAGATCAAGAGCAACGGGTACCAAATGCGGGAGGTTCGGATTGTCAACGAAAGAGGCGAGCAGGTTGCAGGCTTCCCCGCGGCAGCTTTCGCCCGCGCGACGCGAGGACGCTTTACGAGTCTTCCGCGAGGTGATCTGGCATCCGCGATATTCAGGCGGATCCAAGATCAATCCGAAACCATGTTCGGTGACAGTATCTCTTCAATCGAACAATCAGAGGCCGCTGTCCACGTTAGGTTTGAAAGTGGGCAAGAGAGGGACTTTGACCTCGTAATTGGTGCTGACGGACTTCATTCCCGCGTTCGGGAGCTGGTGTTTGGTCCACAGGAGAAGTTCGAGAAGTATCTGGGCTACAAGGTGGCCGCATTCGAAGCGCCGGGCTATGAACCACGTGATGAGTTGACGTACGTGATGTACACGCAAGTCGGCCAACAGGTTGGACGTTTCGCGCTGCGTGTAAATAGCACGATGTTCTTGTTTATCTTTGAAGATCGATCCTTCGGTTCAAGGCAGCCCGAGGATATTGATGTCAACAAAGCGATCCTGCACGAGCGCTTTGAGCGAAGTGGCTGGGAATGTCCGCAGATCTTGGAGGCACTCCAGCACACTAAAGAACTGTACTTTGATCGTGTCAGCCAGGTCCGGATGAATTCGCGTCAAGGCCTTTGGACGCAAGGGCGTGTCACGTTGCTTGGAGATGCAGCATTTTGTGTATCGCTACTCGCCGGGCAAGGCTCGGCTCTTGCGATGGTGGCTGCGTACATTCTGGCAGGCGAACTCTATCGCAGCAAGGGTAACTACGCGGAGGCTTTTTCTCGATATCAACAACTATTCGCGCCATTTGTCGCCCAGAAGCAAAAAGCTGCTCTGAGATTTGCTGGGTCTTTTGCACCGCACTCGCGGTTGTCACTGATTTTGCGGAATAAAATTATGAATCTGATGAGAATTCCCTGGATCGCGGATCTTGCTATTGGGCGCGGCTTTTCAGACAAGATCGTGCTCCCTGACTATGAGCGGGAAGCACCCGCAGATAAATAGAGAGGGGCGGCGTTTCTCAACGTAAGCCGCGCAAAACCTTGTACGCTGAAATCCACTTGCATTGATCGACTGAAGAGGCGAAGACGAACCGTTCCCTGAAAATCGATGAAACCTATTACGCCAAGCTCGGCAGTCGAGTTTCTGGTGGTATTGCTAATCGTAGCTTCCGTCATTGCAATAGTGGCCAAGCGTTTTCGCTTTCCTTATACGGTTGCTCTGGTCGCAGGCGGATTGATTCTGAGTTGGCTTCGATTGCCCCATGTTTCTCCCCTCGTGTCCGGTCAGCGCCCAGACTGGCTGACTCCGGATGTGATCCTGTTTCTCTTTCTTCCTGCCCTGGTGTTTGAGGGAAGTCTAAAACTACAGTTGCGGGAACTGCAGCATGATTCGGCATCTCTCCTGCTTCTCGCAAATCTCGGCGTTTTAGTTGCTGCCTTTGTTGCAGGCTATTTGGTGCATTGGTCGACAGGACTGCCGGTGTCAGTTGCCCTTTTGTTCGGGGCGATCATCTCAGCAACGGATCCCATCTCGGTAATAGCTATATTTAGGGACCTCCGTATGGACCGACGCCTCTCGGTCATCATCGAAGGCGAGAGCCTTTTGAATGACGGCACGGCGGCGGCTTTGTTCCAGATCCTGCTGGGCGGGGTTTTGGCTGGACATCTCGCCTTAACGCAGGGAATAGTCCAGTTCGCTTTTGCCGTTCTGGGAGGCGCAATTCTCGGTGCACTTCTCGGCTACATCGCGATCCGGGTCACTGGAGGGATTAATGATCCGGACGTGGAAATCACGCTGACCACGATCGTGGCCTACGGCAGCTACCTTCTCGCGTATCAATTGCACATGTCAGGGATCATCGCGACGGCGGCCGCCGGTTTGATTGTGGGCAATTTGGGCGCAAAGAATTGTATGAGTCCGGAATCTAGATCTGCGGTTGAATCCTTTTGGGCATACCTCGCGTTCGTCATGAACTCACTTATTTTCCTGCTGATCGGACTGGAGGTTCACATCGATGCACTCGTCCACTCCTGGGTGCCGGTGTTTTGCGCTGTCGGGGCGGTCCTTGTTGGCCGAGCGCTCTCCGTCTACTTATTGGTCCCTACAAGCAGCTTACTTGGGGAGAAGATCCCTGGACGTTGGCAGCACGTTATCGTTTGGGGCGGCCTGCGCGGCGCACTCGCTCTTGCCCTAGCGCTGAGCCTTGACAAAAGCTTTCCTGAGCGCAGTCGCATACTCGACTTGACCTTTGGTGTAGTCGTTTTCTCGATTCTCGTACAGGGTCTCACAATCAAGCCCCTTCTGCGGCTTCTAAAACTGGCCGATGGCCCACGCGCTGAACAGAATCCAAATCTTCCTTCCGCTGCAAGGAATCCTGATGTCGCGTAGGTCAGTGTCACGGCTGCTGCAGGCTCCTACGATGAAGCCCCCCGTTTCTAAGTCTCGCACCGTGCCTATAGAGGACTTGAGGAGTCCGAGGGTGTGCGGACCCTATCCGATCCGAAGCGTCTTTGGCTTATCCTGTCGAACCGGACCGCGGTCGGAAGGCAAGTAGTGGAATTTGCCTGACCAACCGTCGACGATCTGTCTCGGTTGCACGATACCTCCATCCCAGTAGCCAGGTAAACCCGGCACGAACGATCGGAGCAATTAACCTATTGCGATGCTCGTATTGTTCGATGACCTTCATGGCTTCATTTTCGCCGAGCAAACGATGGGAGGCCGCGAAATGCTTGGGCCCTACTTTCACTTCCTCGTCAGATTTCGCCTGAATGTTGCGAAGCCAGTCAGAATCAGGACCGAACCCGTTTGCTACAACAACCTCAGGTCCTTCCCCTCGGTACTCGACGACTTCCAAAACGGTTTGGCGTCGGAGACCGGTACGGCGTCCAGTATGAGCCAACAGCAACAGGCGTTTTCCAAAGAGCCACTCCAAGTGCCACCGGTAAATGTAGATGGGTATTCGAAACAGGTACCACAACATCCCCTTCTTCCTGACTTTAACCATTTATAACCACCTTTGAATCCAGTATATCGTGTAACGATATATGATCGAATCTGTTCATCCTCTTCGAGTGAATAGAGTTCAACTACAATCGAATGCGTATCTGCTGGCAGAACTCCGTCACCCAGACAAATATGATCCCTGATCGTTAAATTGATCCCGCTGGCCTTTTGGCCACGAGTAGAGTCGAGCTACATTGACCTGAATCTGCCCATCAGGAGCGACCTCAATGTGTGCACGGTCCATTGGTCGCGGAGCCGGGCCCTCAAAATTAATCCCTTCACTGTCGTATCCACTGCCGTGGCACGGGCACTTGAATTTGTTCTCGGCCGGTTTCCAGTCAGGAGTGCAACCCAAATGAGTGCAGCGGGCAAAGATGACGAACAGCCGGTCTGGTGTTCGATCAACCCAGATGCGATATTTCTGCAGCCACTTCTCATCAATTCCCAGCGCGTAATCCGCCGGATATCCAATCTTGAACACTGTTGCTGGCTCAAAGAGTACGCGAGGTAAGAAAAATCGGAAGAACGCGATGAGCCAAGTCGACAGAAACGCAGCGATGCAACTCCAGGCAAACCGGCGTCTATGTCTGTCCGGCAGCGTATTCGGTGGGCCGCTCGACGAGATCCCCGCGGCCAAGACGGCCTTCGAAGTGCCTAGAGCTGGAGTCCCGACATAGCTTGACGGATTTACCGGACGTTGAGGTGAGATCAGGGCCTTTGGTTCCGTTGCTTGCTCTGACTGTCTCAAGCCTGCTGTTGTTTGCTTGGGCATTTTGGCCTCCGTTTTCGACGTGCCACTTCCGAACTTCTACATTCGAAAGGAGAGTGACTTACCAATGCTTGGTGAATGCAGTCGATGGAAACGGAGCTTCTGTCGATGAGCTGCACCGCCGTTCGTCTTCGAAGGCCTCCTGGCATCGAAGGCAGTATTGTGTCCAAGGAAGAGCTTCCAACCTCCGCGCCGAGATATCATCCCCACAGTTTGCACAGATCCCAAAGGACTCGTCAGAGATCCTTCCAAGTGCCCCTTCGACCATCCGCAACACAATTCGCTGTTGGCTGGTCCTCTCAAACAGTGATTCCTTCGACATACTGAGGACACTACGGTCGCCGATGTCTAGTACAGAGTCGGTGTCCAGTTCCTGCGTCTCATCGTCAAGGCGCTTCAAGAACTCAAGAAGCTCCTGACGCCGGCCCCTAAGCTTGTCTGTGATCCGTTCGATGTCAATGTCTCTGTGACCCATTTTGTTTCCTCACGATATTTACCATCGCCACCCGATCTACATCACGTGTTGTCGGTTCTTCTCGGGCGGTAGCTCGTAATAAAGCAGACGCTGTCGATCCTCTTCTGGCAACGGCTGGCTTCTCGGCAGTACTTCCCGGAGAGCCCACGTGACTCGATCGACACTCTGAGAGATCACTCGAATGCTTTGCTGGTTCTGAATCGCGTCGGTGGATAAAGAAATTGCTGCCAGCGCATTCCGGATGTGGTGGTTCATTTCCGCGATTACCTGCATGCGCAAGAGCGCCGCTTCCCGTCGCTTGTTCGCGTGATGCATCAGCCCTGCCGTCAACAACGCCACAACAACTGCGGAGAGTCCTTCAGCCAGCAATCGTTCCCAAAGACGGCCAAGATCAGGAACTAGCAAGTAATGCATGAGCTCTGTCACACCAAAGGCAACGAGCCCTACAGTGAGTGGAATCACCGTCGACCATGAACTCACAACTAAGCTCTCAGGATCGTGTTTCGATGCAATCTTCTGTTTGGGCAAATCTTCCATCTCAATCTCCAAATCTCGCTCAAAAAGGACTAAATGCTCTACGCAGCTGACGTATTACTGCACAAGGCATGGGACCCCAAAAGGTCAAGCACGCGCGTAATACATGCGCAGTAATCGTTTTAAGCTGGAACGTTAGCGATGACTAGATGAAAAGGATTAGTTGGCGGGAGGTGGGCGATTGAAGTGAAACCCCTTTGTTTGTATCCCCTGGAACAGCCGCTGTCTGAAGGTCCAGTTTGCACTTTCCGCACACGGAAGAATGACAAAAGTGCTCACTGGACCGATCCATTGCAATCCGTCGGAGTCGAAACGCTGGGTTTGACATTGAGCTGAGCTTGCACGAATGGAACACTGGCGAGCTGATGGTGTCGCAGGAAATTGAAAGGGAACGTCTTGTGCCACCAGGAGCGATGACAGTACGACAAGCGCGGGAACCGTCGCGAGCCAGACTGTCCCGACCATTCCTTTTCCGACATTGTGACCAAGCGGCATTCGAGCTACACCTAGCCTGCCTGATGACCGACGTGATCCCATTGGTTGCCCGAGGAACCATCCTTTCCAACAATATTCTTCGATACCACCTCTTGCTCCTAGGTCCGACTCGATCAAGGTCTGCTCTTTAGGTTGATTACCATGGCAAAAGCCATCTCACTAAAGCCGAATGTAGGGCTCGTGAGTCAGCCATCGGTGTGCGGGGTCCCCTCGGGTCCTCTTCGTCCCGATACGCGGTGCGTCTTATCATTTCGGAAATGCATTTTGAGATCTCCCCGATCGCTTCCTCCTTGGTCACGAACATGCCCGTTTCGGAGTAGACCTGCACCTGTGCTTCTAATTGATCTGATACGAAGAGGATTGGAATTCCGGGGCGGGCCCTCGCGATCCCCCTGGTGACGGGAATCCCATCATCCTCGCAATCGACGACAACACAATCGATCGCAATCTCCTCGCTCATCTTCACCGCCTCCTCAGTATCGGTTACAGCGAGGACATAGTGGCCCTCCAGTTCCAAGGTTGATCGGTAGAGCAAAAGGCTGGCGGCATCATTGCTGACACAAAGCACGATCCATTTCATCGGATTTTCCTCCTCGCGTTAAGTGGAGTGACGAACGCGGTCCTCAAAGAACTAAGAGGAGGAAGGTCTCAGCAGAGGTGTACGCAGTACTTTTCGAGGATTCCAATCCACACCGAATTGGAGGGGAACGAGGTGGCGATCCTCGCGCCGTGGATCATCGAAACAAGCGGTCGAATATCCAGCAAGACGGCGCCGGAGACTGCCGCTTTCACGGCATCCGCGTGTTGAATTGATTTGAATGCGGTAGTGGGTCCGTTCACCGCACTGTAAGGGCCGAAGCCAGAAGGCGCCAAGAAGACTGTGACCACTGAAAGAATCGCGATGATCAAACAGATTCTTTCGAATGTAGGCCAAATACGGACTGTACTGAAGTCCCGCATGCACTTTTGTCTCATTCAGTCTTCTGAATCAATGCGCCGAGCGACGAACCAGCACGTCATTTCTCCTTGAATTCCGCCCAGGTACCACTCTTGCCATAGTAGATGCGCATATTGCATTGCCTTGGGTCCGTGTGTCCGAAGAAAACCGTGAATTCCTTCTGTGGTTCGCTGAGTTGGCCCATGAGCATGTTCATTCGTACTACATCGAGATGTTTGTCGTACTTGTTCCCGGTGGTCACATTCTTGTTCACAACCAAAGTCCAATCATCCTTTTCGCGCACGATGTACATGCTGTAAGCACCCATCGGGATGTCCGTTTTGTCGGCAACTAATGGAACCTGCGTGAAAAGCAGCATCGGTTGACCCCCCGGCGTCCAGACTTTCCCCGACGGGACATCCCTACCTATGGATGCGTCGTTACTGTACCGAACCGTGATTTGTTTTCCGTCTTGGAAGCTGCAAGATGCAGTTGGCGTGCTCTTCGGATCGTTCTGAGCTGCCACCGCACCGACTGCGCTGAGCAGCAATGCTATTATCATCATTAGTTTGTTCATGGTTCTCTCCTCATGTCCTCGTTCCACATCTCCGTGCTTTTCCCCAGTGGGACCGTTTTCGCTTGCGATCCGGTCCGCGCCACAAACTCACCGCACCCCCAAAAGGCTTCGCGCCAATGAAAGATGTTCTCGTGGCGAATGCGCGCTTTCAGCTTCCGCATTCGTTTCCTCTGCTCGGATGGCGGCATGTCGCAAGCAGTCTCGATTGCCTTCGCCACGGCTAGGGTGTCATAGGGATTCACAAGAAGCGCGCCGCGGCTTAGCTGGAAGGCCGAGCCAGCAAATTCACTTAAAATAAGCACTCCGTCATCATCGACGCGAGTGGCGCAATATTCTTTGGCCACCAAATTCATGCCGTCCTTCAGCGGAGTGATTAGGGCTATGTGGGCGGCTCGGTAATAGGCGAGGAGTTCAGCTCGATCGAGTGACCGATGAATGTAGTGGATCGGAACCCAGCCTAGCTCGCCGTATTGGCCATTGATCTCGCTTACCTGTCGTTCAATCTGTGTTTTCAGCTCACAATACTTCGGAATATCCTCCCGACTTGGCACCACGACCTCAATTAGCACAACTCGTTGATGCAGCTCAGGGTGAAACTCCAGCAAATGTCGATATGCGGCAAGTCTCTCGAGGATACCTTTTGTGTAGTCCAATCGATCGACGCCTAAAATGATCCGGCATCCGTTCAAGCTCTTTGTGATCTCCTCTGCTCTTGTGGCGACCTCGGGATCTATTGCCCCGCGAGCAAACTCCTCGTAGTCAATACCGATAGGGAAAGCGCCGACGAAGGTTGTGCGTCGCGGCGAATCGACGATGAGGTGTTCGCCGTATTCTCTTGCCTCTGCGTGCTTCACAAACTTGCGCAAACAGGCGACAAAGTTCCGGCGATCTCGAAGGGTCTGGAATCCTAGAACGTCATAGTCCAAGAGAGCTGTCAGAATCTCCTGACGCCAGGGGAGTTTTTCGAAGATGTCAGGACTGGGGAAGGGGATGTGGTGAAAGTACGTTAGGCGTTCTGTGATCCCAAGCCGCCGTAGCGAGGCCCCGACAGACATCAAATGATAGTCATGCACCCAGACCACATTGCCGGAATGTGTTTCAATCGCAGCGCTCTCGGCGAAGCGTCGGTTTAATGTCAGATAGGTTTCCCAATACGTCGGGTCGAAGTTGCATCGCGACTGCAAATCATGAAATAGCGGCCACAAGATCTCGTTCGAGAAGCCAACATAGAAACGCGATCTCTCTTCGGCGCTCATAAAGACTGGTTTCAAAGCAAAATTGCCTGACCGCGAGTGCTCTTCGAGGAGCACTTCGATTGCTGGCGAGGAGTCGGTACCGGTCCAGCCCACCCAAACGCCAGCAGAATCATTAAGGAGGGGACGAAGGGCGGTCACCAAGCCTCCAGAACTCGCGTCCAGTCGGAAGCCCTCCTTGCTTTCCTCGATCGTGACGGGAAGCCGGTTGGAGATCACAATCATTCGACGTTCGAGCCAGCTCATGGTTCCCCTCGGTTGCGAGCTCCTGGTCCCGCGTTCGATCTTCGGAAGTAAGCAATGGTGAGTACCAAGACCAAAGCGAAGATGTAGTAGTGTGGCGCCGCCTCTTGGTGAAGCAGTATCCGACCGATCGGCTCAAAACAGCAGAAGACGAAGACCAGACCCGCATCAATCCGGACAACGCGAGATCTGAAAGACGGCAAGATCAATCCGAGCGTGCCTAACGCCACGGCAAATAAGAGGTGCGACTCGTGGGAATCGGCCACCACAGGAAAAATTACCGCAATAAGGATCGAAACCAGAATCGAGGCCGCGGCGGCCAACGCAATCTGCATGACCCGTACGCTCCGGATCGCGGGGTAGTTGATTTGTAGCATCATCATGCCTCCCCAAAATCGCGGTAGCGCTGGAGCACGTCACGTTGAGAAATCACACCTTCCAGCTTTCCGAAGTTGGCGCGACTCACGACCGGGACCACCGGCCACAGGTCGACATAGCGAAGTGCCACGTCTAAAGAGTGATCGGGGTGCACATACGGAATGTGGCGCACCGCAACCAGCGAGCCTAGACTGAAGCCTCCTTTGCCCTCGCCAGACATCCGGCGAAGATCTTGCTTCGTAACGCTAGTCCAACCGGACGGATTCAAGCGCACAAGCAGAACATCGGTCGATGCTTTCTCTGACGACTGCAGCGCATGATCGACGGTTTCCTGTGCATCGAGCACAGGGTCTTCCGATGGTCTCATTGCATCCTCGACCCGCAATATTCCTTCTTCCCGCTGTTCCTCCATGGAAGGCAATTCCAAGCCGTCCTCGCGCGTCAGCACGTCGAAAATGGCGGTCGGCTGAAGTGCTCGAGAGATCACGTAGGCGAAGGTGTTGGCCACAATAACCGGCACAATAATCGAGTAATTGCCGCTCACTTCAAGCACCATAAACACCGATGTCATTGGCGCGCGCAGAAAACCTGCGAAGAGAACCCCCATACCCACGAGGGCGTACGTGCCCGGTGATACGCTCAAGTGCGGAAGCAGTGCGTGCTCAGCGCCGCCTACCGCAGCTCCCAACATTGCCCCGATAAACAAAGTGGGTGCGAACATGCCACCTGGAGTGCCGCTGACGAACGACAGTAATGTTGCGACAATTTTGAGCCCGGCGAGCACCGCCAACATTTGCCAGGTAAACCTTCCGTGCATTGCCTCATCGATAAATTGGTACCCGGCGCCCATTACCTGCGGTGCTCCCAGAACCGCAATTAGCCCAATCAAAAGACCTGCGAGCGCGGGCTGAAAGTACTGCGTCCAGCGAGGGAGCGCCTTGCAGCGTGGCCTCAATGTGGCGATGCTGCTTGAAAAAGCGACCGACGCCAATCCCCCCAGAACTCCCAGAATGGAGTAGGCGATCAGTTCCGACGGCCGGACCATTTCCACCGGAGGGATTCGAAAAAGAGACTCGGACCCCAAGAACCAACGCATGACGACAACGCTGGAGACGGCGGACAGAACCACAGAGCCAAGAATCCCTGCCGTCCAGCGTCCGATCACCTCTTCAATCACGAAGAGAACAGCCGATATCGGTGCGTTAAAGGCAGCCGCCAGGCCCGCAGCGGCACCCACAGGCGCGATGAGGCGCATACGATCTCGCGACAATCGCATACGCCTACCAAGCGCGGACGCTAAAGCGGCACCGATCTGCAGAGATGGATCTTCCGGGCCCAACGAGTGACCAGATCCAATGGCCAACGCGGCCGTGATGAACTTACCGATCGCTGTGCGAATCGGAATGTGACCGTTGTAGATGTAGAGTGCTGCTTTGGTCTGATTCACTCCGCTGCCTCGGGTGAGGGGAAAGAAGTGCATCACCAGCACAGCAATGACCAGGCCAGCGAGGGTGGGCGCCAGAATAAGGCGCCAGGGCGTCAGTGTGACTCCGGAACCCAAGAAATAAATCCGGCACCAGTCAATCGCAAAACGAAAACAAACAACCGCGAGCCCGGAGAAGATTCCGATGAATACGGACAACACAAGAAAGAAACGTTCTTCTCGAAATACGGTACGCAGGAGGGTTTTTGATGGATGCTCAGGATCTGAGACTCCGGGCACAACCTGTTCGTCCAACAGCATTTCTCCTTGGGAGTTTGACTGCCGCTCCATGCTAGCCTCCCTCATGTGACTTCCCCACGAGGAGCAGCGCCGTATCCGTTTCACTCGGTGTTCCGCACGACGCGCCGGTTTCGCGTTCAATCCGGAACACTAAGTCCATTGCCGCTTCTACTAAGTCGGGGTCCCGCCGAAGGCCCCATGGACTGACACGGGATTTCATACTCTTCCAGGTGTCGGCCAGACTCGGTTGTGCAGCTTCCGCGGCAATCGAAGCATTCTGCATGTTGCAAGACTGGAGCCGCTGACCGGCCGCGGCAAAGGCGTCGACCACAATCTGATTCTTCTGAGCGCCCGAAAGCCCACGTTGAAAGGGATCCATGCGAAGGACCAGTTCCGCGGTCTTTAGTCGTGTGGCACTCTCTGCGTCGTGCGGATTAGCAGAGACCGTTGCCTTCAGATATCGTTCGGCAAGGGCGTAGCGACCAAGGTCAAAAGCGGCCAATCCTGCCCCGACGGTGGCGTCAGCATTGTGGCGATCCGATTTCAAGACCATCTGAAATGCATTCAGGGCTTCTTCATAGTCCTTCGCTCGGAGAAAGAGGTTTCCGACCTGTGTCTGCTCCGCCGGATGATTGCCCAGATTCGAAGCGAGCGCGATCAACTCAGATTGGGCCTGGGCTCTGGCATTAATCTTCAAGAGGTAGTTGATCAGTTCGAGGCGCGTTTGGCGTCGTTCTGTCTCCTGATCCTCGGGCCAAGTGGCATAAATCGCATTGTGGTAGTAGCGGAGAGTCTTGTCTGTCTCCCCACTCTGCGCACAGATGCGTGCTAGTTCCCGGTTTACGAATCCATTCTCCGGCTGCCGCTCCCACAGGTTGATGAGGTAAGCCTGCGCCTCGCTCGAGCGCTTCAGCCCGACTAGGGCCTCTGCCAGGTTGAATTCGTAAGAGTAGTTGTCACGCGAGTAGAGCAGCGCGGCACGAAAGTCGCTGACTGCTCCGCCAAAATGTCCGGCGTTGAGTTCCGTGCTACCGCGCGTAAACCATCGACTTCCCAAAGCCTCTTGCTGAGCACGATAGACGTGGGACAACCCAGTGACAGCCAAGAAAAACACCACCGCGGATGCAGAAAGAACGGCCAGCATCACCGGCTCTCGGGCAAGATACGGGCGTAAGCTCAATCGTTTCCCAACTGCCGTCAACTTATCTCTGATCCAATGGACCATGGCGCACCTCCAAGTGAAAAGAACACTGCTCGAGATGTAGCTACGCGCAGGAAGACTTGAGAGGCAGGCGGCTCGTTCCCACCGAGCCGCCCTTCAGAGAGTTCACTGCGCAATGGCCAAGTGGCCAACCCGATTCTGCTGCCAGCACTGTTCGTTCTCCTGATTGCACAATGGTCTTTCCTTTCCATAGCTGATCGTCTTAATGCGGTCGGCCGAGATGCCCTTTTGTAAGAGCGACTGCCTCACCGATTCCGCTCGGCTGGTCCCCAGAGCAATGTTGTATTCATCCGACCCGCGGTCGTCACAGTGGCCTTCGACTAGAATTTTGATGCTCGGATGCTGCTGGAGAAATGACGCGTCCCCTTCTGTCGCAGATGCTTCATTTGGACGAATGTCGGATTTGTCGTAATCGAAGAAGACATCCTTGACGTTCTTGCTAAACAAATCGGCGTCGGTCGCTGAAGGTGCAGCGCTCACTATCCTCGGATTCACTGTGACGCGTGCGGAGGCGTCCTGAGTGCCTCCAGGACCCTTTGCCTGCAACGTGTAGGTCGTGGACGCATCCGGCGTCACAGACCTGGAGCCTGAAGCGGGCACTGCACCCAGGCCAGCGATTGTGATCTCGGTGGAATTTGACGTTTGCCACGAGAGTACTGTCGTTTGGCCGCGTTGAATTACATTGGGGCTGGCGGCAAGAGTTGCCGTTGGTGCCGCGGGCGGCGACGGTGGTGTCGGGGGCGTTGCTTTGGCGACCTTCTTGTTGCACCCTGCGGTCGACAGCAGTGCCACAACGGCCAGCAGGAAAGTCGATACCTTCAATTGTCCTGTTGTCATTTGAATCCTCCGTTTGCGAAGTAAGCGCGAGTTCATGTTGGCGGGAGTACACACTCTGGCCAACATTTGTTGGTGCAAAGCCGTGCATCGCTATGAGCGACGCACGAACTTCTGTGAGTCATGCCGAGGGCTTTTTCTCAGAGATACTGCGAGAGGACAATTAACAGCGGAGGATGGTGGCGCAATCAGTACAGCTATGCGCCTGAGGCTCGATACTCCCGATCGTCGAAGAGTTGACCCAGGCAAGCGGCGGAATCTGGAAATTACCAACGAGTCTAAACGCCGCCAGGACAATGCCTACCCGCACGCGCGCCGCTGATCGAGCGGATTGAAGCGCAGTAACGGGGCCGTTAACTGCAGAATACGGACCTTGGATCGCCGGAAAGAAAAAAATGACCGCTACGCACAGGACGGCCAGGATAGCGAGAACAACCAGTTCCCATCCGATTCGGGTCAAGATCATCGAAGTGTCACATGACGATTATAGCTCGCCCGTCTCGCTTTTTGCTGATGACGCTCGGACAATGTCCCAAAGTCCGTCATAGGACTATTGGGTGAACCACCTGACGCCCCTCGAGAAAATTCATCACTCACTGACTACTAACGATGGAGTCGCTAGCTGCGCCTATATCGAACAAGAAACCCTCGCAAACGCAATTGGGATTTCCATCCTTGTCACGGCCTAATCCAGTGCATTTCCCAGTCGCATGGTCCCCCTTGCGGGTGTTTGCATCTTGCGCAAAGGACTTCCTTTTCAGAAGGCATGGTTTGTTCTCCACCGCTCGCTCATCCTACATACCCTAACGGTGCAAGTGTTTCTTTTTTGGAACATGCACTAACCTTGGAAAGTCGCAAAATGACTGTTGAAATCGGATTTGTCGCCAATCTAGCCGCGTAAATCTACGACCACCCTTTGCCAAGCAGAGGTCCGTGTACGAATCTGCCATACAATCTTCACAATGCAACGCAAGATTTTCTGGTTGATTTTCTTGATATTGGGACTACTGGCGGATTTCCTCCTACCGATCTGGTGGGCTTTTGCGGCCACCATTCCGATTATCGTTGTTGCTTGGTGGATCGCGTATCGCAGTGATTGGTTCTAGGCAGCGATCAAGTCGACTGTCAAGGGAATTTCTTGTCAATTGACCAGTTTCCCGGTAGCCAAGTAGCTGGATTTGGTCCGCTGCGAGCGGAAGTCTGAGTTCATCACGACAAGGTTCGTAGTGCAGATTACGCGGTATTCCTTTTCTTGCGAGCGCGCCGACGCCACACGAACCAGGCACAAGGCGCTAAAGCCCCACTGATCAGATATACGATGTGCGAACTGGTCCAGAGAAACGTGCGAAGAAGAAGACCGAGATACCTGGCCCTTTTGACGGATTCCGCAGGAATGATGACGGACTTGCTCCAATCCATAGTTTCCAAGAGAGGCAAGAAACCCTGACGCACGCAGCCTTCAAGGTCATAGACCCCGAGTCGCCGAGAGTAGTCACTTGCTACGATCAAGTCGCGAGAGAATTCATCCCAGTCAAGCGGGCCCGAGCCAACTCCTGGTTCTGTCTCGCCGTCGGTACTACCCACCGAGATCGCTTGTGCTCGGCGACCTAATGACCAGATCATCGCCGCTCCGATCGGGCGGGCAACATTCGTATACAGCATTAGATATTCTTCGTTTCCGTGGACATCTAGCGTGCCAAAAAGCCGATCCAAGAGCGTGGAGTGTACTCCGCGCTCTGCGGGGAGATACGGCATTTGGTAGGTCTGGACCGTATATCCTCGCGACTCCAGCTCGGCGATGAGTCGCGAATATTCCGCGCGTGCGCGCTCAATACGCTTGCCATCCAGGCTCCGTCGAATCAACGTTTTAATGAGACGCCACTGATGAGTTTTGAGAGCCGCAAGTTCAGAAAAGTCTGGTTCGATGTCCAGCCCGACCGCAGCCCATTTCAGACGATTCTCGGTAGTCCACTTTTCGAAAGTCGTTATGCGGACCATGGCGGCGGGGTAATTGTCCGCATTTAAGTAGTATCCCTCAACTTTCGGCAGCAGTATCCACGCTGCGACACGAACGCCTGCCTCATTTAAGCGACGTACTAGAGCGGCTCGCTCCGGTGAAAAGTCCAGAATAGCAATGGCCACTTCTGCGTGCAGTTCGTTCAGCGACGCGATCACATTCCGATCGGCCAAGAGGGACTGTGCCTCCACAACTGTTTTGTCGCAGCAGGCAAAGGTAATTTCAGGCGCAGATCCCGGACCTTGAACGCGAATTCCAGCTGGAGCGTCTGCGGCTGGGATCGCGAACGTCGCAGTATGGCAGACACAAGAAAAAAGGAAGATACCGGCTAGGCCGAAGATGCTCGGCCGTATCGTGCCGCTCAGCGTACAGAACTTTGGCGTTATAGGAATTCTGCCCCTCATGGCGAGTCACGCTAAACTGGAAGTCAACTTTCGCAATCAGCCGTTTTGCGCTCAAATTCCCATCCACACCTCTGTTCTTCGGGGTTCGTGACTTAAATTGTCGCTCGGTCCGCGCTGAACATTGATCCCGCAGCCCCTTTTGCAACGCGTGCCTTAATGGGCTGCGGGGGGGAAACACTTCCTGGTGAGCTAAGAAGCTCCTTTTGACGCAGTGCTACTTCGCAGTAATCGCCTTAGCTTCGTCACTCAGCCCCGTCTTTCCAGCAAGTCCCAACTTTCCGGCGATATCCTCGCCGATGCGGATGTGATCCTGCAGCGTCGGGAGAGTTTGCTCTGCATAATTCTTTGCTTCTTCATTTTGGCCATGTTCGATCTCGCTTTCAAAGGCAGAAATGGTCTCTTTGTGGCCCTGCAATTCGTCCCGAACATAGGCGTCGTTGAGTTGAGCGCCGGACAGTTTCTCGAGCTCGCTCTTTTTGCCACGTTCGGTCGCACTCGCCTCTGTAGGCAGTTTGACACCATTCATCTCAGCCACACTCGCCAGTTTCTGGCTCGCTTGAGTGTGATCTGTAACCATGCGGTTCGCAAAGTCTTTCACCGCCGGATCGGTGGATCTCTGGTCTACCATCTTCGCTATATCGATCTCTGCCAAATTGGCTTCGGCGGCGCTGGTGATGAAGCTTCGATCGGTAGAGTTCTGCATTTTTTGTCCAGCCATGGTTGATTGCTTTTGTTGAGCAAAAAGGCTCCCCGCAGCGATGAGAACTGTTGTCAAGACGAACGTCATCCATTTCGAGAACATGGCACTCCTCCACAGGCTGTGAAAGTGGCCCAGCTTGAAGAAAGGTCTACGGGCAGAACGAAGACAACGAAGCCTCTTACACCAGGCAACAGCCTTACTGTTAAGAACGTGTTCCACTTCTCAAGAGATGTCTCGCTCCGTGCCCCTTCAGGCTTCTTTGTTGGCTTCGTGCATTGCTTCCCCTAATGGATCTCCACTAGCAACATAACGATCGGCACACGTGACACCACCTCTCGACACACATTTCGGGCAGGGTTTCCTCCTCAATGTATTGTGTTTTTGACTGGCAATAGGGTATGGGTACCCTGTGATGGCTTCACGTTTCGAAATGCCCAGAACGAGGTTGCCGTGGAATTGACGCTCCGCAAGTCATTTAAGATCTTTGCACCTGCCAGTTCGCTTCGACGTAGAGTGGCAATTAGCCTCGCCGTCGTTAGACTAGTTCTCGTCCCCGTCATCTTTCTCGCGGTTTACTACTTGTTCGAGATGGGGGTGATCGTGGACCGAATTGTCAATGTCGACGCGCCCGTAGCCGCGTTGGCAGAACAAGCGTCGGTCGAGATGCTGGACGCGCGGCGAGCGGAACGGAGCTATTTCCTACTCCGGGACCCACAATACCTCCAGGCGAACAAGGAATCACTGTCCCACTTGAAAACGATATTTGAGAGAATTCGTGGGCTCGCTCCGGAGCAGGACCCAACGCAAGACGGGCTGCGAAATGTGGACCTGTACGAACAACAATTTGGCGCGGCCGTATCACTAGCGGAAACGCCTGGGAGTACCGCCCTTGAGCGAGTTCAGGAAGTCGTAAGATCCTATGAAAAGGATCTGAACGATCTGCTGAAGCAGGCACGTCGCAAGACCCGAGTGCGTTTGGTGGATGATCTCCGCAGCCAAGTCGGCTCGTTTGATACCAAGATCGTGAACACAGTTGAAGCGGGAGATCCCACTTTGCAGCGAGTGGCGCCCGCCCTGCAAGCTTCTAGCCAGCAAGTCCTCAATGTTGCCTCTGAACTGGAAAGGCGCGGCTGGGCTCGCGTTCAACGCGACCACAGCGACGCTCGACGGCTTCTTTCTCGCGCAGAATGGGTGTTGAGTATCGTGTCCGTCCTAACTTTGGTGTTAAGTATCTGGATCAGTTTCATACTCCCACGCCAAGTTGTGAAACCCTTGGTGGAACTGAGAGACGCTGTAGATCATGCGGCCTCGGGCCACTATCAGATTGACTTTGAACTGCGCGGAGAGGGAGAACTGGTGGACCTCGCAAAGAGCGTGCGGAACCTGATTGCGCATGTTAAGCAGGCATGCTGAGTTTTTTCCCCAAGGCATCTTCCTGCCGCCAGGAGTTGCCGAATATGAGGCCTGAATAGGGCTGGGGGCCGGTGTTCGCCGGCGCGGCCGTGCTCTTGATCCTCCTTAGTTTGTCGGGATCAACCGCTGGTTTTCATCCTTCGAAGTGTTGCAAGTTGTGCATCTGGCTCCGGATTCGGCTTGCTGGTGGTAGGGGCCATTGTTCGATAAAAAGTCATAATGTTTCGTTTCGTTTCAGCCGGGATAACACGGTCCGGTTTTGAGGTCAGCCGTTTCAGCAACCGTGCATACGTGACATCAGTGAGTTGGTATTCTCCTCGCCTCACCCAATCTCCTGTATCAAGGTCGATGTTGACGAGCTTCACCTCACCTCCCGTGCTCATCAGGCTGTGCAGGAGTCCGCCAAGAATATCCACCGTGTGGTCCACACTGCTCTGGTACATCTCATACGTCTGTGGGTTGGGAATCTTGATGGCCAGATCTGAAGCAGCCCCGATCTTGGGGATGATGAGCACCAAAATCGCCAGCAGATGCGCCTTAACTCCCGGTCCCTTCTGCGTGTGCTTCCACTTTCGTTCCTGGACGATTCTGGCTAGGCGCTCGCGAAAAACGCGATCGGCCTCGGAATCGGTATGCGGGGGAAAGGCATGCCGATGCAAGACCACCTCCGCTTCCGCGAAAGCCGGAATGAAACTGCGCACAGAAGTTCGATAACTGCGCAGCGCGGGATGGGCTCGTCCCAGCAGTTCATGGACATCGAACCCGTAGGTCTTCTGGAAAGCTTCTTCCAGAAACTTGCGCGGAACTTTGAAGCCGATGTACCGCAGATATGCAGAGGAAGGGAAATCGCCGTCGGAAAGTTCGGCGACATCGAAGGCGAACTCGGTTCGGATATGACCGTGTGGGCTTTCGTCGTATGTGACGGATGGGCCAAATTTTGTCGCCAGCTTGGGGAACTCCACCCCGGTGGCCCGATTGATTGCCTCAGAGTGGCCGATGGAATCGCCGACGTAATGCGACAAGGCGCCAATGGCAAACGCGTACTCATCGAGCGTGCGCGCGTTGCTCAGCATCCAGGCTACGAAATCGCCGCTGCGTACGTAGTGGGTCAGATTGCTGAAGAACCATTTGCCAAAGGGATAGTAGCCCATGTCCTGCACTGCTGAGCCCCCGTAAGTGTACGCATGCGCCTCGCGCAGCTGTTCTTCGGTTGCGCCGGGGAATTTTGCCAACAGCAAAGGCCGGATGGAATCATTCCACGCCAGGTCGATCAACTCTTCGTGAGTAAAAACCGAATACGCCCGCGTGTTCTGCGAAGAGAAAATGATTGCACAGAGGAATGGCACGATTATGCGTGAGGAAAAGAATCGCCTCTCGCACTTGCTAGAGGCCAAGTCCATGTCGGCGTCAGTCTGCTGCCGGTTGGGCATTCTCACCCTCGTCTTTGGCTATCTCCACTTTCCCACGCACTCCGAGAACCGGGCAGCGAGCGTGACTAACAATGTTGTAGGCTAACGGCCCCGGAAGATGCGCCGATAGTACGGGGTGAACAGTTTCAGGCACATTGAGGACCATCAGCTGAACATCGCGAGTTTTCGCAACTTCCAGAGTTAGTTCTTCCGCCATTCCGAATTCGACCAAGAATTCGGGATGGACGCTCTCATCCATCTCTGAGAATCCTTTTTCCTGGAGTTGCACACGACAGAACGCATCCGCGGGCACTCGTGTTGATAACGGTTCACGCCAGACATCTTCGACAACATGCAGGAAATAGAGGTGCCCACCATACTGCCCGGCGAGAGCGTACGCATATCGCATCGCTCGCTTGGATTCTGGTAAGAAGTCGGTTGCGTACAGGATACGTCGAAGGTTCACTTCCGCTTGTGGCTCCACCACAACCTCTGGCCCAACTGCCAGCACCGGAATGCTAGCAACTCTCAAAATCTCTTCCGCCATCGATCCCGAGAACAGCTTTTGCAGTCCATGCTTGCCGTGCGTGCCGGTCACTATCAAATCTATGTTGTCCTCTTCAGCAATCCGTGAGAGAAGTGTCAACACATCGCCGTGATCGAGAACGATTTTGTGAGGAATGCCTTGAAAGTGAGATGAAGAAAGAATCGCCGTGATCTGGCGTTCGGCTTGTTCTTTCATTTGAACCAGGGCCGCACTGCGTTCGCTGGGCAGGATATGGGCGTAGTCTTCCACTGGAATGACGTGGGCCACATAAATCATGGCCCCGAAATGTCGGGCGATCGCCGCCGCATAAGGCAGCGCTTTCTCCGAGATGGAGGAGAAGTCCGTCGTCAGCAGAATCTTGTTAAACCGAATTGTGCCTGTCTCCATAAGGTTAATCGCTCCGTGATAACTTCATAGATCTTCCTAGGCCGCGTTGGATACCGGAGCCTGCAGTCCTCCTTCTTCGATCGGAGGTATCGGTGCAATGTACTTTGCCAGCGGTTCTTGAGAAGCTTGAGCGGTAATCAGGATTACCCGGTCCTTTGGCTCCAGCAGGGTGCTTGGATGCGGTAGCAAAACGTGTTCCCGGCGCATGATTGCCACAATCTCAAAATCGTGGATGTTCAGTTGCTCATAGAGCATCCGGATCGTTTTCCCAACCAGCGGACTATCTTCCCTTATCAAACCCATTGTGAGCTGCCGGTTTCCGGGTAAATCGAAGCGGATCCGGGACCGCAGAAGGCGCAGCAAATCGAGGTGTCCGAGTTTATCCATGAGCGGTAGGTTTCTCCTGCCTAGGAGGTTCAGCGCGACCTGGATCTGCTCCAGATAGTGGGCCGGCGAGTCCTGCCGAGTCGGCACTTGGCCTTCGTACAAGCTCCGGTATTTCACGAAAGACGATAGCCTTACTTGGAGCAGATAGCTGACCATCACAGCCAGGCCCGCCGGAACGAGCAGATGGTAGCCACCGGCCATCTCCGTGACCATCAGCATCGTCGCTATGGGCACTCGCGCCGCCGCGCCGAATACAGCAGCCATGCCAACTACGACGAAAACCGCCGGTAGTTGGTGTAAGAGGATAGCGAAGCTTCCTCCCAGCATTGCACCCACAAAGAGCGAAGGCGCAAATACTCCTCCAGAGCCGCCCGAGGAAACCGTGAGAGCGAACGCGATTATTTTTGCAAACACCAGAACCAGAAGCAGAAGGAGCGTGAGCCTGCCATCGATCGCGAGCTGGATCCACCCATAACCCCCACCCAAAACTTGCGGGAGCCGAAGTGCCAAAAGGCCAACCGCCAAACCGCCGATGGCGGGCTTGGTCCATATCGGAACCGGTAACAATCGAAAAAGGTCACGTAGGTAGTAGAAGACCTGCGGCAGAATCGTCGCTACGACGCCTGCGGCTAGCCCGAGGATGGCGTAAGAAGCGTAGTCAGAGAATGCTGGTGTGGGAATCGCCGGGACGCTGAACAAAGGACGAAAACCGACAAAGGCTCCATTGACTGCATATGCGACGGCCGACGAGAGCATGGTATAAAGCAGCGCTCCAACCTCAAACTCCATGCTCCCATACAGAACTTCAATGGCGAAAACTCCTGTTCCCATCGGAGAACGGAAAATTGCGGAGAGACCGGCGGCCATACCCGCCAGCAACAAGAGTCGGCGTTCTTCCTCACTGCGGTGAGCGAGGCGAGCATAGAGTGACCCAAGTCCGGCGGCAATGAGAGCAATCGGGCCTTCTCGTCCCGCAGCTCCGCCCGAACCAATCGTGATGGCCGAGGCAACCATCTTGACCGGCGCAACTCTCGCTCGAATCAGGCCGTCCTTGCGGTGAAACGCGTCCACCGCCGTATCCGTACCATGTCCCTCCGCCTCTGGCGCGAAGCGATATACGAGGATTCCGGACAAGAGACCGCCCATCGTAGTAACGGCAGGAACAATCCAAAAACCGTGGGGCCCAACGGTCTGTCGAAGGGCACTTCCGGCCTCGATGCCAGGCGGAAGATAGCCAGCCAGTTTGTATAGAAATATGTAGTTGCAGGCCCGTAGCAGCAACATAAATAGCTGCGCGCCGAGTGCACCTACAACGCCGAGAAAGGCTGATTCGAGAAGCAGCCGTGGCTCACCTTCCCGCATGGGAGATTGCTTCCATTTCTGTTCGCATGCTCGAATCAGCTCTCATCGAATTGCTTGTGGTGAAGTTCTGTGTGTCTTCGCGGAAACTCCACAGAGGTATGATGGGGGGATCGCTGAAAAGGTAGGCTAAATTCCCTTCAAGCAGCGCATTCTGAACTAGACCGTTGGGGCAAATTGCCTCGCATTGAGTCCAGTGATTGCTCAGCCTGACTGTGGCTGCGCGCCCTGCGACGCCGAAGCGCGTCACTACAGTGTTTTCCTGACAGCATCACGTAAAAACAGTATCGCGCCATTCCACCGAGACTTTTTTGCTTCACCATTTCAACCTTGACATCGAATTTCCTTCCTCGCCGCATCGTACGAATTAGGGAATCAAGATCAAGAAGAAGGAGAGATTAAAAATGGCGGATCTCGGTGTGAATGGCGAAGTTCACTCTATTTCCTCCGGGAGCATTGACTGGAGTGCTATCTGGGCGGGTTTGTTCACCTTTGTCGGAATTTGGTCAGTTTTTGAAATGCTCGGGCTCGCACTTTTCCCCGCAGTCAATGCCGGTGGAAAGGTGGGACTTGGCATCTGGTCGGTTGTTCTCACTGCAATTGCAATGCTGATCGCTGGCAGGCAAACCGGTGTATCGACTCGGCTTGCCGGACGTGACGACGGTGCGCGACACGGCATGATCATGTTCGGCCTGTCTCTGACTGTGGCCATTGTCCTGATGATGACTGGCAGTGTCTTGCTTACCGATTTTCCCGCGGTCAACACGTCGGCTCGCAGCTCTGATCTCGTGAGTGTGTTCACCAGTTCGGATTGGGTTCCATTCGCAACGTTGTTTTTGGGTTGGGTAGCCGCGATTATCGGCGCTTCTTCGGGTGGGCCTAACCAAAAGAAGGAGCGCTCGAACGTTACGCAAATGCGGCCTGCAGCTTGAGCAACTCTCGGAGGTTTGTTCTCTAGACTCCGAAGCTCAATGGAAAAAATGCCCGGCATATAGCGGAAACGAGCCCAAGGAGTTAGCCAAAAATGTTGGTGGGCCGGTGTTGTCATGCTTGACAGTCTGACAGTCACCTTGCCCTGCCAAGTCTCCACAGGACAACACTGAACCCATGGAAAAGCAGTCTACAGTTCCCATCAAAACAAGCGAGAAGAACAAACTAGTCGAGGCGAAGAGTGTTCCTCATAGTACAAAGCGTGCGGCGAGTCTGGTAAGCGCCAACGCCACACTGAACCAGCACACCTTTCCAGTTGTGGCGCGATCCAAGAAGAAGAGCGTGAAGGCAACCACAAGGAAAGCGGCGCGGCCCAGATGCACAGAATCTCAGCGCCACATCTTGGCTGAAGGGGCTGTGGACATCGCTGAAATCTTGCTCGGCGCCGGACTCTACGAGATGATTCCGATGAAGAACCGAGTACGGCTCGCGGTGAAAAAAGCCGAGTCCATAAGCAAGATCGTAGACCGGGAAAAGTATGACCGTCTCTTGCGGGATCTGCCGACGAACACTCTGCCGACGATTACTCCTGCTGCATTGTTGAAATGGCTGGATGGAGAGTTTAAGGATGTAATCGATGCTGTGTTCTTCGTCGACTCGCCGGAAGAGTTTGCAAAACTCCTTGAGGCGTTTGCGCAAGGAATCGCCGCCGACTTCTTTGGCGATCAGGTAAAGGTTAGAGTGAAAGTGAAAAATAGCCAGCAACAGAAAGCACTGCCGGAAACTTCCAACGAGGTAGTGCCCGCGATCGCAACTGACCCCGCGAAAATGGCGCCACCGGTTTCAGACCTTCCCGGTGTCTCGCGCGAAGCTTAGTGGCCCAGGCGCAAACCAAGTTATAACCGCCGAAATGCTGCGGTGGCAGCGACCGACTCGTCTGTTAAGGATAGTCCGAACATCAACCGGTCATGGAATTAAGGAAGACGCTGGAGTCAGTCTTATGACTTTCTTATTCTTTGTTCCTACGATTGTTTGAGGCTGTTTTCACAAGCAGGCAAGGCAACGAGCCCGATAGGCCCTACGGCGGGAAGTCGTTTTCTTGCGATGGCACGGACACGGGCCAGTCTCCACAAGGCGTTTGCTAGCGCAAAGGGTGTGCACTTCATGATACCTCCAGGTGTGACGAGCTTCCTAACCCACGCATTTCAGAGATTTTGTACGCCAACGAGCCCGAGCTATGTCGGGGAGGTTTTCATGAAATTCCTGAAATTCCAGTCGATTCTTCCTGGCGTCTTCGCGATCTTCCTTTTCTTCTGCTGTTTTATCTGCCTCTCTCAAGCAGATGAAGGGATGTGGACCTTTAACAACTTTCCCTCGCAGAAAGTGCAGGCAAAGTACGGTTTCTCTCCCTCACGGGCCTGGCTGGACCACGTTCAGGAATCCTCCTTGCGTATCGCCGAGGGGTGCTCCGCATCGTTTATCTCTCCGAACGGATTGGTCATGACGAATCATCACTGTGTCGTCGAATGTGAAGAGCACCTCTCGACTGCGCAGGAGAATCTCGTTGAAACCGGTTTTTCCGCCAAGAATGCCGATGAAGAGCGCCGGTGTCCGGACTTCGAACTTGACCAACTGACTCACATTGAGGACGTCACTACTCAGGTGAAGGCTGCTCTCGCCGGCAAGGCAGGAGACGCGGCTAACAAAGCGCTACGCGCCGAACAGGCGAGACTTCAACAGGCCTGCGGCACAGATCCCAGCATCCGGTGTGATCTGGTTTCCCTGTATCACGGAGGCGTGTACAACCTCTACCATTACAAGCGCTACACCGATGTCCGACTGGTGTTCGCGCCAGAGTTTGCTGTGGCACAGTTTGGCGGCGATCCGGACAATTTCAATTTTCCGCGCTTCGATTTCGACATAGGCTTGCTACGCGCTTACGAAAGTGGCAAACCTCTAGGCAGCCACGAATACTTGCGGTGGAGTTCCAATGGGTCAAAAGCTGGTGAACTGGTGTTCGTCTCCGGGAATCCCGGGGCCAGCGAGCGAGAACTTACCAAATCGCAGTTGGAGTTTCTACGGGACGAAGCGTTTCCGCACCTCATGCCTTTCCTGGCTGAGTATCGCGGGCTAATAGAAGAGTTCAGGAAACTGGGGCCGGAGCAAGCACGCGCGGCACGCGAAGATGAATTTTTTGTGGCGAATTCATTTAAGGCATATTACGGACGGCAAGCCGCCCTTCTCGACCCGCAGTTCTTCGCCACCAAGGTAGCCGAAGAGCAGAAGCTGCGCACGGCAGTCACGGATCAACCGAAACTTGCCGAGGACGCTTCTGCCTGGAACAACATCGCAGAGATCCAACACGTCCGAGAAGAGCTCTTTGCTCGCAACGCAGATCTGAATGGGTATCTCCTGCGCGGCGGCCTGATCGGCGATGCGATCGAACTGGTGCGCGCGTCCGCGGAACGAACCAAGCCCAACTCGGAGCGGCTACCCGAATATACGGATCAGGCCCTGATTACGCTGCGCCAGCATATGGCGGCCAGCATTCCAGTGAATAAGAACCTACAGGAGCTCACTCTCGCGTATTTCTTCACCACTACGCGTCGTGACTTGGGGGAAGGCGATCCCGTTGTTCGCAAGATGCTGGGGGACGAATCCCCGGCGCAGCTTGCGGATCGCCTGATCGGTGGCACGCATCTGGACGACCCCAAGGTTCGAGAGGCGCTCTACGATGGCGGAGAAGCGGCGATCGCGGCATCGAGCGATCCGCTGATTCGCTTCGCAGTTCTTATCGACCCAGATTTGCGTGCTGCGCGCAAGGAATACGAGGACCAAGTGCTGGCGCCAACCCGTTCGGATGCGGAGCGAATCGCCGATGCTCGCTTCGCGGTGTACGGCACAAGTGTTGATCCGGATGCTACCTTCACCCTTCGACTGAGCTATGGCACTGTCAAGGGTTTTGAAAATGCGCAGGACCACTTCGTCCAGCCGTACACAACCGTTGGCGGCTTGTTCCACCACGCCACCGGAGCACCTCCATTCGCTTTGCCGAAAAGCTGGCTGGAGGCTAAGTCGTCACTGAATATGGAAACACCGATGAACCTTTCGACCACCAACGACATCATTGGTGGCAACTCCGGGAGCCCGTTAATCAATAGCAAGGCGGAGATCGTCGGCCTCATTTTTGATGGCAACATTTTCTCTTTGGGCGGCGATTTCGGCTACGAGCAGGCTCGAAATCGTGCCGTGGCCGTCGACAGCCGTGCTCTGATGGAGGGATTGCAAAACGTTTACCACCTCGACCGCATAGTGAAAGAGATCAACGCAGCTCGGTAGCGGGCATGAGAAGCTCGCAGAGCTGTTGCTCATCGAGGATGCCCTGCAGCGCATCAGGAATGGCTCGTACGACGTCTCTGAAGCTTGTGGCGACGAAATCCAGATCCGGCGACTGGAGGCTTTACGCGCGACGCGATACTGTCTGAAATATCAAGAAGGGGCCGAGCAGAATCGGAATACCTACACCGCTCCGATGGCGACTGTAGCCAGCTAGCACTGCCAGGAGGCGAGCGGCCTAGAGTAGCTCAAACAAACTACTGTTATCCGACGATCTGGCGTGTTACACCCGCGTGAGCTAGGGCGAAATGGTGGGTCGCCAACAACCGCCGCCCAACCGACCAGAGGGAAACAGTTAAGTGTCAAGGAGGGCCCATGCATCACGAAACGCTTGGAAGGTGGCGTGGCTCTACGGCACTGCTGGCCCTGACTCTTGGAGTGTTGGGAGGGATGGTATTGGATCGCCTGGCGATCACGGGATTTGCAGCGCGGGACGCTCGGCCCAACTTCCTATTGCTGTCCGAAGCTAGCAATCTCATCCACCGATTCTATGTGGACCGTGCGGCTGAGAATCCGACTGCGCTTACCTACGGAGCGATCAGCGGAATGGTGAATGCGCTGGGCGACAATGGTCACAGCCGTTTCCTGAGCCCGCCCATGGTCAAGGAAATGGCTGAGATGGAAAGGAACAAGTTCGAGGGTATTGGCGCAGAAGTACAGTCGAAGGGAGGCCAGGTCGTGATTGTAGCCCCTTTGGATGGATCCCCGGCGCAACGAGCGGGACTGAAGCCTGGCGATGTTATTCTTCGCGTCAACGGTCAACACATCGCGGGCAGACAGCTAGACCAAGTGGTCAACGATATCTCCGGGCCGACCGGCACGTCAGTGACCTTGACGATTCTGTCACCGGTTTCGGGAGGCACGCGGCAAGTCAGTCTGACGCGGGCGACGGTCCAAATACGCAACGTCACCTGGCAAAAGTTGCCAGAGACCAAGATCGTGCAGTTGCGCATCGCGGGCTTCAACAAGGGGGTGGGTGACGACCTACGCGGTGCGCTGGTCGAGATCAAGAAGGAGCCGGTCACAGGTCTGATCTTGGACTTACGCAACAACCCGGGGGGCGTGCTCGACGAGGCTGTTGACTGTGCCAGTCAGTTTCTGAAAGGAGGTAACGTCCTCTTGGTGAAAAATGCCCGTGGCGAGAGAAAGCCGGTCCCCGCGAAGGCTGGTGGCCAGGCCACCGAGATTCCGCTGGCGGTATTAGTGAACAGCGGGACGGCCAGTGGCGCTGAAATCGTAGCAGGCGCGCTACGCGACGCACATCGAGCGTCGTTGGTGGGCGAGACTACTTTCGGTACCGGGACCGTGCTCACTGAATTCAAGCTCTCAGATAGTTCCGCCCTGCTTCTCGCCGTCGAAGAATGGCTCACACCAGCCGGCGACGTCATCTGGCACAAAGGCATCACTCCGAACGTCGTCGTTGCATTGGCACTCGATGCTTCGCCGCTGTTTCCCGAGAGCGAGCACGCCATGACTGTAAAACAATTCCGGAGCAGTGGTGACGCACAACTGCTAAAAGCCCTCGATTTGCTGCGCTAACACATTTCGCACAAGGAACATTCAACTGCGATTGACGGCATCTCGGTAGGTTTAACCGTCACCCGCCCTATAGAGCGAATCAGATGAGATGAAATGCCCACCCAGAAAATGATGGTCAGATCATCGTTAATCCTGAAAAGATTGATCTGACCATGCGGATGACCGCAACGAAAAGCAGTTGTGCAGTTCCTACCGAAGCTTCAAGAACGGGTGACCCATGACATCTTCTTTGATGTCTCGAGCAAACGCATTCTCCTGTCGGCTGGAGTACAGGAACTCATGTCCCGTCAACATCCCTGGGTAATACCAAGTCAGTAGCGCTTCCGGTTTGTCGTGAGGACGCTCTGCAAACTTGACTTCAGTGTGGACAGTCGACTGCAAGCGGTACTCCGGAACCGTAATAAGGGTGGCATCTATCTTCGACTGGTTGCTGTTATAGATCTCAACGACGTTGCGGGACTGAGCATCCGCGAGCTTGAACCAGTACGTTCCCGCAGGTAACACGCTGCCGGGAATTTCCACCGGCTGACTGAACGATAGTTTCGTCATTTGGTTCCACTCGTCAGCCCGCGCCATGGGCAAGAATGCCGCAAAAGCCAGAACTATCCCACAACCCCCACATAACACATTCCGAATCTTCATATTCACCTCCTAAAGGCTCTTTCCTTATTTAGTAAGAACGGCAATGTTCTCATTTGAGTTGTCTGAACCTGCCTTAGGTCGTAAGACGATAGAGTTAGAGGGACGAGAAACACACTTCCACCCCATAATGTCTTGTGGTGTGACAACGAAGTTTGCCTTCCGAAATGATTCCGTTATTCACCGAGATCCCTACCTCGGCCGACCAGGACGCTGCCTTTCTCGCATTTGCTCCCCTTGCTGCATCTGTCTTCTCTGTAATTCCTCAGTTTGTTGCTGATGGCGGGTCTCCATCTGCTGTCTCTGAGCCTGACTGGCGTTGCGGCGCTCCATTTCCTGGTGCTCCTGTTCCTGCTGTCGCTGCAAGTCGCCCCGCTCTCGCGACTGCCGGTTGAAGAGATCTTCTTGCTGCTTGCGATATTGCTCGTTCAGTGGTGCATTCCCGTTTTTTGGCGGAGCGCGATGCTCGAGAGGTGGAAGTTGATTCGGGTGAACAGCCGGTCGGCCGTTGTTTTCGCTTGGAGGATGATAGGGCGCTCCAGCTTCTCTGGCCGCTATCGCTTCGCGGCCGGAAAATTCTCCGGCACGGCCGGTAGCAGCGATGGCCGGCCGACCGCGATTCACCGAGGCGCGCAACTCACGGTTCTGACGCGCTTGATCGATCTGTTCGGTTTGTGCCTTTACGGGCCCGATATGCCGCTCGTGTGCTGCCCGTTCATCTTCCCGCCGAGGATGCGCCACGATTCCGCCGGGACCGCCGTTGTAACTAATTCGATTGACGGTGACACTGTTCACTGTTTCGTTGTAAACATTGTGAATGTTGACAACATTAATATTAGTGACCGCGCGGTTGTAGAAGAAGTGGCCGTGATCCCATCGTCCCCCGACGAAACCAGCGCCGAAATAACCGAAGCCGTAGTCGATCCCACCGTAGAAGCCAACGAGCGGGCCCCAATATCCTGGGTAGAAAACGAACGCTCCGTCGTCCCACCCCCACCAGGGCGGAGTCCACAGGAAATCCGCTTCCGGAGGCAGAACCCAAGTGCCCGGAACCCAATAGTAATCGTACGCATCCAAGTCCCAAGCCCAATAGCCAGGTGTCCAAATATAGCCGTCACCTGGACAAACAGGCTGTTCATAGACGGGCAGCGCGGGAGGCCCGAATGCGACCGTGATTCGGACTTCGGCTGACGAACGTCTGGGTGCGCCCAACGCGACAACAGCCAGCAGGAATGTACAGAACAAAGCAGTGAGACGCATAGTGTCACTCCCTGCGCCACTCACCAACTCACCGTGAGCCCTCTGCGAAGAGAACACCGAACGCCTGTGAGTCGCAATGACGGACAACTTCAATGCTAGGTTCAGAAAATAAGGAAGGCATAAGAAAGGACTTTCGGTATTTCCTTTTCAAGCAGCACGGGGCAAACTCGGCGGCAGATTCAACTCCGCACGAGACCGAAGCACTTGCAGAAGGTGAGCTCGACTCACGATCCCTTGCACTCGACCTTCAGACGTGACGGGCAGTTGGTTGACGTCCTCCCGTCCCATGATTTCCAGGGCGTCCAGAGCAGGCATGTCGCGCGACACCGAGTGTATGTTGCTGAGGGGACGCATCACCTCGCGCACGGTGGTTAAACGCCAACGCTCGGCAGGAACAGCGCGAACTTCATTCGGAGTTATCAGACCGACCAGCCGATCATTTTCCAATACGAAAAAGCACCGCCGGCCGGTTCGTAGAAGCTGCTCGTGCACGAAGTCTTCCACCGGCATACCGCGATCGATGGTAGTACAGTCGGTAGACATCACATCCGCTACGCGCAAACCGCGGAGAAGCCTCCCCGCCTTGACCTGCAGGTACGAGGCCCCAGCCGCTTGCAAGAGAAACCAGCCGATAAACGCGATCCAGAGCCCTCCCAGACCGGCTCCTTGAAAGAAGCGAAGGATCCCGAAACCGATGAACAATACGGCGATCACCTGGCCGACGAATGCGGCTGCGCGAGTGGAGCGCTCCGCGTCGCCCATCGCCCACCAGAGGATGGCACGCAGTACTCGCCCCCCATCAAGAGGGAATCCCGGAATCATGTTGAATGCTCCGAGAGCAAGATTGATATAGCCGAGCCAAACAAGGAGTGCAGTGCCGGGAGTGGCGGGCGCGGTCCGGGGGACCCACCCCGCGGCCCGGGCCACCGCCAGCAGGATGAAGCCGAGAACCCCGCTTGTGAACGGCCCGACAATGGCCATCCAAAACTCCGTTTTGGGGTCGGAAGCTTCTTTCTCGATTTGCGCAACTCCTCCGAGGAGAAAAAGCGTGATTTTGTGAATGGGTAGCCCGCGCGCTCTCGCAACCAGCGCGTGAGATAACTCGTGGGCAAAGAGGCAAGCAAAGAACAACACACCGGTAATGATCGCTGTAGTCCACACCAGTGCTTCGCTCCAATTACGGTTCGCCGAATGGAATTGAGCGGCCAGCGAAAAGGTGATGAGCAGCGCTATCACGAGCCAGCTATAATGCAGCCCGAGTTCAACTCCGAAAATCGTGCCTAGCTTGATTTGCGACTTCATTCCTCCTCCTGCCCTAGCCTCATATGGCAAGAATTCTTTGGTCTCGCAAGTTCGAGACTTCCTGACGTCCACCCTTTCTTGCCAAGAACATCAGAACAAGCGCAACCCGAATCGTTTTGCCGCCGTAATCACGTCAAGCTACCTTACGTTGGCTGAACTACCATAAAAGTCGTGTTCCCCCCTCGGTTGATGAGCAGCACAAGCGGTTCTTTTCCAGCCTGTCGAATGAGTCGTTGATAATCAGCTACCGAGTTGACTGACTGCCGGTTCACCTGCTCAATGACGTCTCCACGTTGTAGGCCCGACTCTGCGGCCGGTGAAGCATCCGCCACATCCGTCACGACTACACCATTCACGTCGGGTCCCAAGCCCAGCTGCTGGCGCGTGCTTGCCGTCAAATCGTCGACCTGAACACCTCGCATAGGTGAGTTCTCAGCCATCCCCGCCGGAGAATTGCTGGCGCCTTTGCCCGCCGGGGCCTCTCCGAGCGTCAGGCTCATGTCCCGAGACTGCCCGTTGCGTAATACTTTGAGCTGCACTGTCGTTCCCGGTGTCATGCTTCCCACTTTGAGGCGCAAATCGTTGGGCCCGCTGATGGCCTGCCCATCCAGTTCAGTAATTACATCGCCTCGTTGCAATCCCGCTTTCGCGCCGGGACTATCGTGCTCCACGTTGCCAACCAAAGCTCCCTTCTCGGTAGGAACATTGAAGGCCTTCGCAAGGTCAGGTGTGACTTCCTGAATCCCGACGCCTATGTAACCGCGCACTACCTTTCCATGCAGCAGGATCTCATCCATGACATGCTTAGCCATATTGATGGGAATTGCAAAACCGATGCCCTGATTGCCGCCTGAGCCTCCAGATATGATTGCAGTGTTGATACCGATCAGCTCGCCGCGAATATTCAGCAGTGCGCCTCCGGAGTTGCCCGGATTAATGGCGGCGTCGGTTTGAATGAAATCCTCATAGTCCTCAATATCGAGACCATTCCGGCCCGTCGCGCTAATGATGCCCATGGTGCCAGTCTCGCCTACTCCGAATGGGTTTCCGATAGCGAACGCATAATCGCCGACTTGCAATTTTGAAGAATCGCCCAGCGCGATCGTGGGCAAGCCCGTGGCAGCAATCTTCACAACTGCGATGTCCGTCTTCGGATCGGCGCCAATTACTTTTCCTGGAAACTCGCGCTTGTCCGCCAGCATGACCTTAATGTCCGTCGCCTTGTCGATCACGTGATTGTTGGTGAGGATGTAGCCGTCAGGGCTGATAATCACCCCCGATCCCAATCCGCCTTCACGTTGTGTTTGCGGGCCCTTAGGCAGTTGTCCGCCAAAGAACTGCTGGAAGAAGGGATCGTTGAAAAATTGCATCTGCGGCACTTTCACGATGCGGGATGAGGCAATGCTGACTACTGCGGGAAGCGCAGGTTTGAAGACCGATGCGAAACCATTTTCAGCGCTGGGGTCGACACCTCTGGTCTGGGCGTGAGCAACGTATACAGGAACAATCTTTGTGCCATCCAACAAGTGGTGGCCGGCGGAGCCGAAATCGAAGACTACGAATAAGCCCACCACCAGAATAAGTAAGAGCAACATGATTGCCCCTGCGGCATGTCGAAACGTTGTCTTGACATTCATGTCGTTCTCCTCCTCATTTCCGTCAGCGTCGGAACCGTCATGTGCGTCCTTAATGATTGCTGGCAACGCGCAAGTTATTCCTTAGCAGTTCAACCGACGTCACGATGTTCGCGTCTTCTGCAGCACGCACTCGGTCCTCTTGCGAGTCGACGACACCTTCGAGCATGATGTTCTCGTCACTGACCACAATGTGAATCGGCAACCGGCCCGCGTCCACGTATTCGGAAAAATAAGGGTCGTCATAGATAGCACGCGCGATTTGCATCCTTATGCCGTCATCGTACGAGGACAGAGGCAAGACATTGATCTTGTTCACGATGGCTGCCACACCCGTCACATGGGCGACGTTGTAATCAATTGCAACCTTTTTGTACGGCTGGGTCACTTCTCCGAGAATCACTAACCTGTTTCCATGTATCTCAAACTCCACATAGTCGTAAACCGTATAGGCGTAGCAGCTGAGAAGTTTGTGGCGTGCCCGGGCGACAATCTGATTCGACGTAATTCCATTCGTTTCGATCTGGACATTGTTTACGGTGTGCAGCACATCTTCATCTTTCATCGCGGCATTCTGTGCATCTGTCTTCACACCGATACTGTCCACCATTCCAGATAGGGTTGCGACCCCGTCTTCGACTCTGACCTGAACTCGGCCATGATTGAAGATATTCGAGTGATAAAGATGATCCTGGATTTCTGCAGTGATCTGCGCGTCGGGAACTACATGATCCATTCCATGAGCCAGCGTCATGCCCAACATCACGATCAGCATCGGGAGGCCGAATCTCATCGCTAACCGGCAACGCTCGGTCCAGCGACTTCTGGTGCTCGGATTTCCCGTCCCCGCCTTAAAATGATCCACTTGGCAGACCTGACGATCGCTCCCAGCCCTCCCACTATGCATGAATCACTTCCATTACAACTTACCCACGCGTGTACTGCGCGACTTCCCGGGCAAAGTTCATAGCATCTTTTGGGACGGTGACCTTGCCATCCAAGATCGATTGGCGATTCGTGTCGGAACCATACATCGATCGATCTCCGCTGTGATCGGCCTCCACTACAGCGCCGTCGAGGCTCACGCCCGCGAAAACGCCTTTGCTGCGGGAATAGGTCAGAATCTCGGCCGTCAATTTTAGGTCTGTGCCTGCAGCGACGTGTCGCCCAACCGGGCCCGCGGCCACGGATGCATCAGCCCCTATTTTGAACCGATCAGAAAGCAGGCTTTTCATCCCGTGGTCATTCATGATCAACATGACGATGTCGGTGGAAGATGCGCCGATTTGGAATCCAAAACTGCCGCCACCAACAGTCAGAAACAGCGGAGCGCTCCAGCCGTGCGCTGTCTTGCAGGTCACCAACCCCTTTCCATAGCGCCCGCCCAATACGAATGCGGCTTTCTTTTCTCCCGGAATAATCGCGATGCACTTCGCCGATTCCAGCAATTCATGGGGAATTGCCTTATCCGGCGTGCTCATGATCTCCTGCAACACTTCGGCAGAATTGTGAATGCGTTGGATGTCGTCTTGACGATCCGAGTCCGCGAAAGCGGGTGTCAGAAGGAACACAGTGACAAAAACGACGATGAAAATGCGCCGAGTCGACATAAAGTTGTGCCTCTTCACTCGTTCAACTTCATGTTAGGCAGGCAAGATAAGTAAGTCATAATGATCTATTGCACGCTGTTTGTGGGTATTCAATGGACAGGGAAGGGCGACCCTTCGCAGTCTGACTCCCGTCATCGACGTAAGTCTAAAATTGGCTGCCGATCCCTTGTGCCACTTACAAACTGTTCAGAGCGACAACCTGGGGTGAAGGTGAATCGCTGGAAGACCCCAGTACATCACGATGCACCTTCACCTCTGCGCTAGCGACAAGGTTTGTCGGCACTGCCTTCAAGCGGCCCTGGTAGATACCGGAACCTTCCGACTGGGGTGAACTTTTGGGAGCTCGACTTCGAGAGTCCCATCCTTCAACGTAGCTTTCACCTTGTTGGGATCGACCTCGTCCGGGAGACGAACCGAGCGGAAGACTTCGTCGGACTTCCGATCGCAATAAATAGTCTTTCGCTCTTGCTGGTCATGGACGTGCTCGCGCTTGCCCGTAATGATGAGCTGGTGAGGCTCCACGCGGACTTCGATGTCTTTCTCCCGAAAGCCCGGCAGGTCCGCCCGTACGATGAGTTCACCATCCGCGTCATTGATCTCGACGGGTGTCGGGACCAACAGTTCCGACTCCGCATGGAACCAGTCCTCCAGATCGCTGCCATTCTGTCGGCCGCGGGTCTCGAATAGTTCGTACGCGCGACGATTCAGAGTGTCAAACAGATCGCCCACTCGCCGAATCAGTGAATCACCGTCGGACATTCTTAAAATCGCAGGCTGTTTTGCATTATGAGGTTTGGGGACGATTTCGGTAGCCATCTTATTTACTCCTTCTGATCCGAATGGATCGGTTCTTTTGCACCTCGGCGTTGTCGCCAACGATCAAGGTGACAGTTGATGTTGGGTACAAGTACTGCTCGAGGTAGCGGACGATTTTGTCGAGAGTACTTCGCTGTGATTAAAGGCGGTCTATGGGCCCGAGTTCAGCAGTCATATGCCACGCTCATGAGTCGGTTCAGCGACTTTCGATAAGAAGGTGGCCTGAATCCTCCGGTCGGTCGCGGCACACAGTTTTGACGAACACAACCGATGATCAAATTCACATCGGCCATACCAAAAGGAGGGGC